>Ga0207720_100137_pt1 | contig 70451 bp, 75 predicted proteins | sample A23P2SouthBayCA_2_FD_187751 | JGI IMG/M metagenome (GOLD analysis project Ga0207720, IMG submission 187751) | Aerobic enrichment media microbial communities from Eden Landing Ponds, California, USA - A23 E3 (2) (SPAdes) | ecosystem: Environmental > Aquatic > Marine > Unclassified | place... | reverse complement strand
TAGCCACATGGAAACGACGAGGACTTGATCCGCCTGAACAGCTCCAGTCCATCCTCGGTGGGCAAGAACTCAGATTAGGATGAGAGGCATCACTGGCCGGTGAATCCTGGTCACGCTATCCAACTACAACGAATGAATGGTGGTCTGAAAAGGAGCCAGAAGAACTGCCTAGGTTGTATGATCATGACGTTAATAGGATAGAAAATCTTCCTGAAAAGTTAAGAACTGCAGCAGACGAATTGGAAACCAATTTAGAGAGATACAGGTCGATTGACGAATCAAAAGAGGTGTGATTTATGAACGGATTTGGAGAGAAATCTACTGAAGATACTGATGAAGCCCTTGAAGAAGTAGTGATCACAGAATTTTCTGATCCACTTGAAAGTCAAAGAGAGAAACCGAAAAGAGAGTCCGAATATAAGAGAAAGAAAAACCAGGAACAATTAGAGCAGTTGAGGCGTGAAATGATGTCCCAATTCCAATTGACAAGGCAAGAACTTGCGGAGGCCCAAGAAATGGAACGTTTACAGGATGAAGTGAAATATTTACGGAAAGAAAAGAATACATTACAAAAACAGTTATCCGCAAAAGGTGGGTCTGATAGTAATGGATCAGACCCCCTTGAGAACGATAATATGATAGATTCTGGTTCAAAAAAGAACAAGAATCTAGCATTTCGACAAGAGATAGCAGTGCTTGGTCAAGTTGGTTTCGTACTCCTTGGAGCAGCGATATCCATCGCTTCTTTTTCTGGAGTTGATCACCCATGGCTCGATAGCTTAGTACTTACCACGCCATTCTGGTTTATACTCAGTTTCCTATTTCTCACGTACGAACGCCGATTACTCGCTCAGCTAGATGAGGGTGTTTGAAATGTCGTATTTGAAGACATCAACAAGCGAATTTTTTGAAATCATTTCATATGACCTATTCCTAACAGGAATCGGGTTTGCTTGTGTTGGAGCTTTAACCCATTTTAGCGGAGCCCCATTAACAGATGAGATGAGCGCAGCAGGTACTTTTCTGATTTTGATGGCGCTTCTATTTTGGAGAGTTCAGACTAGCGTTATGGATCGAGAAACTCATTCAGATAATAGTAAAAATAGAGATAGCTTGGCAGATGATTGACTTATGTACTTTGAAATATTATTGAGAAATATAATAACATTCTCTGTTGTATTCTATCATCAATTATTGGAATTCGCGTCATCCGTGAGTGAGCGACTGGGTGCTCCTATATTAATGAGGATTGGGACTCCGACGTAATCGTGACGGGAACCAATCAGATCGGTCCTGATTCTATGCATCCGCGCGGCCCACAACCCACGGTGGGGTGCATACATCGCGGTCTCAGTACATCTGCGCGCAACTAGGGGTCGGATCTGAAAACCGGATTGCGGCAGTCCTGGTCACGTGTCGATCTCCTCAACGAGTTCGAGTGTCCACTGACCGTCGTTGACGTGACGGATATGGATGTGATGTTCACCATCTATCTCGCCGTCTTCGTTGAGCAATCCCTCGAGCCGGAGATTATCTTTCGGCAGCGTGACACCGGCAGATTTCTGATCTAACTTCCGGAGTCTGTTCAACGCCATACTCGGCGGGCAACCCGCCTTGGCATAAAGTTGCTGAGCCTATATCTTTCTGACCTTTTCGGAGAAATGCCAGGGAATTCAGAGAGGAATTTATATCTAGTGGGCCGGCGCAGATGTCGAACCACGGTCGGAGCGAAGCTCCTCCCTGATTCGAATCTGCTTGGATCAATTTCTGCCCGCTCACGAACACGACTCGCTACGCTCGTCGGTTATAGTTTGCGGGCAGAAATGGGCCGGCGCAGATTCGAACTGCGGTTACGGCCACCCGAAGGCCGAAGGATACCAAGCTACCCCACCGGCCCGCATTCGAACGGAATGGGGCGGATCCTTTAACGCTTCCGAATGCACACTCGTCGAACCGCCGGCGTGGTCGTCTTCTCTTCGCACACCCCGCTCAAAACCGCTCGTAGCCGTCCGTATCGAGATACTGGTGGGCGACCGTAATCGCCTGATCAGCGTGGAGCAACTGCGGTCCGAGTCGAAGCCGCAGATCGGCATCCTCCTCGAGCACATCGGCTTCGTCCGCGGTGAAATCACGATGATCCGAGAGCACGAACACCGCGTCCGCAAGCCGCTCTGTGCCGACGTCGACGACCGCCTCGCCATCCTCGTGGAGTTGGACGATCGGGCCATCGTCGGCGAGTTCCTCGAGCGTTCCCGCGAACCCGCGTCGGTAGAGTTCGACCCCCGGACTGGGTTCTGCAGGCAGCGCACCGATGGCTTCGTCGCGGTGCTCGAGGGCCTTGCGAACTAACGCTGCAGTGCTCCGTTCGTCGGGGTTGAGCCGCTGGAGTTCGCTGCCGTCGAAGGTGATGGTGAGTTCGTCCTGGGCGATCAGGTGGACGCGGACGTCCTCGCGGATGCCGTGGGAGGTGACGAACGCGGCGGTGATCGACCGACAGAGCGCGTCGAGGCGACCGGCTCCGCCCGCGAGATCGTCGAGTGAGAAGTCAGGCGTCGTCGGCACGTCGTGACCGATGAGTACGAACTGGCGCATATCAAAGCGTTGCCGGCCGTCGGGATAGCCCCCACGATCCGACGATCGAGCAGCGGGCGCGGCCGCCGGCGATCAGGACTCGACGCCGAGTCGGCGCTCGAGCGAGGCCGAGATCAGGCCGAGCCCTGGCATCCCGTCGCGGTACCAGACGAGGGCGGCGACCGCAAAGAGGCCGAACTGCACCCACTCGTAGAGCCCCATCGTGTAGTAGTGAAGGATCGCATCGAAGATGCCGGCGACGGGGTCCTCGGATGGTTGCTCGAGGACCGGCCAAAGGAGATACGCAGCGTATGCGAACTCCCCCGAGAGGACCGCCGGCGGGATGTCCGCAAGCAGGTGCGACCCGTAGCCGACGAGAAAGCCGACGCCGATCACGCGAGCCTCGAGTCGATCGGCGACGAGCAGGACGACCGGGACGAGACAGGCGACAGCGAACAGCGAGTGGGCCAGCGTCCGACCGCCGGGCAGGACGCCGAAATTCCATGCGAGTGGCTTATCGATCAGATCCGGCGTCTGCGAGCCGATGGCGAGTGCGATCGCCGGCCAGGCACGCGGCGGGTGGCCGAACCGGCGGTGTGTGACGACGGTAAAGAACAGGTAGGCGACGGCGAGGTGTCCCCAGGGCCACATCGAACGGCCGTTCACCGGACGCGGCCATAGCTGCTTCGACTCGTCCTGCCGATCGGAGGCGAGAGACCTGCACCGCGGGTCGCGGTCGTGCCGGGATTGGCAGCCACCCGACGGTATCAGTGTCCCGTCGAGGCTGCATAGGCATGGCCAACCGTTACCCCAGTCTCCGGTATGCAGTGACTATATGGCGAAATCAGAGTCGTCGCAGTCCGGCGGTACGCAGCAGTTGCTCGCGATTCTTACGGGTCGGCCCTGTCCCGACTGTCCCGACGGCAAACTCGAGCGAGCCAGATACAAAGACAACCAAGCGGTCGTCTGTGACTGCTGTGGAACGCCGCGAGCGCAGGTCTGGTCGGCCTCGCTCGAGTGAGCGGTCCCGTCGAACCGTGTCTCGAATGCGAGTGTGGCAGACGAACTGGGCGGGCGATCGCAACGATTCGTGAGGCGGTCAGCGCGATCGCGATCCCGCATAGTCGTGGCCGACGACGAGAGCGAGTGCGTGCACCGCCAGCAGGGCGATGAGCAGTGAGAGTCGCCCGATCGAATCGATTCCGGCCAGAATAACGGGCACGTAGGCGATCGGCAGCAGGGTGCCGAGCCAGAAGCCGACAGCGGTAACGGAGTGATTCAGGTACATTGGGCTAGTGCATCGACTCGAGGTCGACGAAGTCGCCTTCGTGCGCCGAGATCCAGGCGGTCAGCAGCTCCGTCTCGTTGGCTTCGAGCGGGAAGATCGCACACTCGTCCGGCGCGCCGTCGTTTTCGACCACGACGTGGTCGAGTTCGAACGTCGGTTCCGTGCTATCGGTGTAGGAGGTGTCGGCGTCGGTCATGCGACATCAGGTGGGTACTCGCACCGAATGTGATTGCCACAACCATGTACATTGTTATCAAGCCACTACTATGCAGGTCCCAATGGTAGCGTTCGGTTCCAGCTCGATCGATCGCGTGAGAAAGAACGTAACGAGTCCTAATGTGTATGATCGTGCTATAGTCAGAAACGAACACACAGTAGCGACAGTAACAACTCGTTTCGGCGGAGCACGACCAGCGTAGCGCCATCGGCCGAACGCGACGCATGCAGCGTCGCCAGCCGCCTACATCGATGGCCAGGAATCGAGCGTTAGGTCCTGCGTACGCAGCCGTCCGTTTCGCAGGAGTCGAACCTCGATCGTGTCGCCGGGGCTGGTCTCGAGCGCGAGATACGTCGAGAGGGCGTGTCGGTCGGGAATCGGCGTGCCGTCGAGTTCGCGGATGACGTCACCGCCGACTGGGATCCGTTCGTCGCGTCGCTGAACGGCCCGCGTAGCCGGTTGGAGGACGCCATCGGCAGCCGAGCCGTCGATGACGCCGGTGACCATGACGCCGGCCGCCTCCGAAATGTCGTTTGCCTCGGCGACGAGCCGATCGACGGTTCGCAGGCCGATTCCCATATACGAGTGCTCGTACTCGCCGTTCTCGATGAGTGCCGGCACAACACGTTTGGTCAGCGCCGCAGAGATGGCAAAGCCGATGTTGTCGCCACCGGCAGCGTTGATGACGCCCACGACTTCCCCGTCGAGGTCGACGAGTGGACCACCGCTGTTCCCGGGGTTGACGGCAGCATCAGTCTGGATGACGTTCGGATACGAAAACCGCTGCTGGGGATGGTCGAGCGTTCGATTGACGCCGCTTACGACCCCTGTCGACATCGACCCGTTGAGTCCGTAGGGGTTCCCGACGGCGACGACCTGCTGGCCGACAACTGGGCGCTCGTCGGCCATCGAAAGCGGCGTGACCCCCTCCGGGACGTGATCGACCTCGAGGACAGCCAGGTCGCTTTGGACGTCGCGACCGACGAGTGTAGTGCTCGTCCAGTCGCCGTTGGTGTACTGGAGATCCGCCGCTTCACCGTTGGCGATGACGTGGTCATTGGTGACGACGTGGCGGTCGTCGTAGAGAAAGCCCGATCCCTGCCCGCGCCCCTCGGCACCGGTGGTCGGGTTCTCGACGCCGAAGACACGAACCTGCGTGACCGATTCGATGACTGCGTTATAGATATCGGTAAACGCCGACCCGTCGGCGAGATCGCCCCGATCGATGGTGGCTGAGGAGTCCCCCTCGATCGAATTCTCGGCGCGGGGCTCGGCACAGCCGGCGACGACACCGGCGAGTCCGGCACCCGCAGCCCCAAGAAAGGATCGACGGTCCAGTCGGTGATCGCTCATGCGTGGAGGGTAGGACCCGATCCATTTGAATCACCTGGCTGTGACTTGCACAAGCAAACACGGGCACACCGGCAGCGCGAGTCGAGACGGGCGGTACCCGCTGAAATCGAGTCTCACGCCGTCGCTTCGAAGGGAAAACGTGTTACCCGCGCCGCCCTACTCCCGAGACATGATCACGGACGACGCCCGCGAGTTGCTTTCGACGGGCTCCATCTGCGATTCCTGTCTCGGCCGGCCCTTCGCCGACCGGAGTTTCGGACTGACAAACGCCGAGCGCGGCCGAGCGTTGCGCACGACGGTCGCGCTAGCCGACGACGAGGACTTCGACCCCACCGATCCCGCCGATTGCTGGGTCTGTGAGGGGTACTGTGGCACCTTCGATGCAATCGCCGAGACGATCGTCGACGAACTCGCGGACGTCGACTTCGCGACCTATCAGGTCGGCACCCGCGTCCCGCCGCTGGTCGAGGAAAACGAGCGCCTGCTTCGGGAAGACGCCGACCTCGAGCCAGACGTCGGGGAATCGATGAAGCGCGAAATGAACCGCGAGGTCGGCCGGCGCGTCGGCGCGATGACCGACACTGACGTCGATTTCGACCGGCCTGACGTACTCGCCGTCGTCGATCTCGAGGGGTTCGACCCGCTCGAGGCCCTCGAATCGGATACCGTCACGAGCCATGCGGTCGATGTCCAGATCAATCCCGCCTTTGTCTACGGCCGCTATCGCAAACTCGAGCGTGATATCCCCCAGACGGAGTGGCCCTGCCGGGAGTGTGGCGGCAGCGGCGTTCAGTTGGGCGACGACGGCGAGGAGCCCTGTGACTACTGTGGCGGCTCTGGCTACATGTACGACACCAGCGTCGAACAGGTCGTCCGTCCCCACGTCGTCGCGGCGATGGACGGCGAGGAGGGGACCTTCCACGGCGCGGGCCGCGAGGACGTCGACGCCCGCATGCTCGAGGACGGGCGGCCCTTCGTCCTCGAGGTGAAACGACCCCGTGTCCGTGACCCCGACGTCGAAGCGCTCGAGCGCGAGATCAACGACGCTGCCGAGGGGGCAGTCGAGGTCGAAGGCCTGCGACTCGCAACCTACGAGATGGTCGAGCGCGTCAAGGAACACGACGCGAGCAAACACTACCGCGCCGACGTGGCGTTCGGGGAGCCAATCGAGGAAGACGCGTTCGACGCCGCACTCGCGGAACTCGAGGGGACGACCGTCGATCAGTACACCCCCGAGCGGGTCGACCACCGGCGGGCGGGGCTAACCCGCCAGCGGACGGTCTACGAAATCGACGGCGACCTCCACGAGCCGACCGAGGCCGAGGTGCGCCTCCACGGCGAAGGTGGGCTCTACGTCAAAGAGCTGATCAGCAGCGACAACGGCCGCACCGAACCGAGTCTGGCGGGCTTGCTCGAGACCGACGCCGAAGTGACGGCACTCGACGTCACCGGTGTCGAAGGGGAAGACGAGCCGTTCGAGCTCGAGGAGTACTTCCGCGACGAGCCGCGAGCGGCGTCCGACGACGAACTCGCGGAGACGGCCGACTGATCGACGAGTCATACGGGCTGCTGTCACGGGTTTCCAGTGCGCCCGCAGGGCGGTCGCGGGTGCATCGGAACCCACTGATAGGTGTCCGTATCACAACGACTTTTGTCTCCGCAGTCGACCCTCGTGGTATGCCATTCGGCGTCGACGAGGCCGGAAAGGGCCCCGCGCTGGGATCGATGTTCGCCGCCGCCGTCTATCTCGAGGACTCAGACGACCTCCCCGACGGCATCAGGGACTCGAAGCGACTCACGCCCGAGCGTCGCGAGGAACTGGCGGCAATCCTGCGGGATGACGACCGAATCGCGATCGGCGTCGCTGAGATCACGCCACCACGGATCGACGACCCCCAAACGGACATGAACTCGCTTGCGGTCACGGCCCATGCCGAGGCGATCGAGGACGCCGTCGCGGATCTCGAGCGAGCCGAGGATTCGAGCGACGCGATTTCGGGACTCTGCGACGCCTGTGACACCGACGCCGATCGGTTCGCCCGCCGGGTCAGTGACGCCTGCTCGCTCGAGACTCTCTCAGTCGATGCTCGCCACGGAGCCGATGACGACTCGCCGCTGGTCGGCGCGGCAAGCATTATCGCCAAGGTCGAACGCGACGCTCACGTCGCTGCGCTGGCCGACGAGTACGGAGCGATCGGCAGCGGCTACCCGGGCGACTCGACCACCCGCGAGTTCCTCACATCGTACGTCGACGCACACGGCGAGCTTCCCCCGTTCGCCCGCAAGTCGTGGTCGACCTGCGAAGACGCGCTCGCCGAGGCCGAACAGACGGGACTCGAGCAGTTTTGACAGCGTTGCGTTCTCGGTATCGTGCTTCCAATGGCCATCGACAACTGTCATCACACGTGGCTCGAGAGTTGATCGTATCCTCGAACGCTGTCCTCAATCGATCAGGTCGCAGTCCAGACGGCGTAGACGTAGCTGCCGACGCCGAGCACTACGAGGACCGACGAGAGCAGGTCGACGGCAGCCATCCCCGTGAGAACACTCCCGAACGCGAGGATGCCACCGGCGACGAGACAGCCCGCAGCCACGGTTTGCGCTGAGCGCCAGTCCGCAGCGCCATCGTACAGCATCGCCCCGACGGCGATCGCGATGACGCCGAAGCCGACTTCGGCGACGGCGGCCGCCAACGGGTCGTTCGCGATCGTCGCGTAAATCAGCACGACGAAATACCCGAGAATCAGGGCACTGATCGCTCGAGAGCGGGCCGTCGACCCGGCGGTCACGTCCATACCCTATCAACCCGTTCGCCGGCCTTAGTGTTCGAGGGTCTTGGCCCACTCGAGACCGAGGCCCTCGTGGACGACGAACTCGAGGGCGTTGATCAAATAGTGAGCGACGACGACGACTAGCAGGCTCCCGGTGACGATGAAGATCGCCGCAAGGACGAACCCGAGGAGGCCAGTGACGACGATGCCGACCGAGCCCTGCATGCCGTGGCCGAGGGCGAACGCAACCGAGGAGCCAACCGCGAGCAGCCACGGTGAGAGGCCGAAGCCGGCGGCAGGGACACCGATCAGTGCCGCGCGGAAGAGAAACTCCTCGAAGACGGCGATGATCGGCAAGACGCCCAGTAACAACGCGAGCCAGCCGCCGATCGAGTCGGGGGCGAGCAGTTCCCGAAGCGTCTCGTCGTGGTCGAAACCAAAGTGAGTCGCCGTCGCCGCGGCGAGTTCGTTCGCGATGTAGACACCGATCCCCGCGGCTGTCCCCACTACGAGTCCCGTCTCGAGATACGCCGCCGAAAACTCGATACCAAGCGCCGCAGCCGGGATCGCGGTGTAGATTGCCGCGCCGAGCAACAACAATGCGAACGTCCCCTGTGAGAAGGCCACGTTCGCGAGGAGCGCCCCAGTCGACAGCGACGCCGGATCGACCGCTCGGTCGGCGTGATCGGGCAGAGCGGTAGTCGACGCGGCACCGTCTCGTGGTCGGCTCTCGGTATCCGTGGTGGAGCGATCGTCGTCGGTCGGCTCCGGCACGTTCGGGGACGGGTGCGGTGCTGACGACTCAGCGGGCGCTCGAGCGGTCCAGTCGGCATCGTGGGCCGCTGTGTCGAATCGGTCATCGACGCCGTCGCTGGCGTCGCCAGTATCGTCGTGAAACGCAGATTGGGTCAGATGAGATAAAACGAGCAGCAAGACGAGGACGACGCCCGTCAGCCCGACGAACGTCGCCCACTCCGGCATTTACTGCGGGCTCGGGTTCGACCCGCTGGCGGAGCCGACGGCACCCTGGTCGAACGCAGCGTCAGTGATCGACTTGAGGCGGTCGACCAGCGAGTCCTTCTTGGGTTCGCCCATCAGGGCGACGTCTAAGACTTCGCTGATGTTCGAACAGGGGACGATATCGACCATCTCCTCGTACTCATCTTCGATCATCACGTCCTGCTCGTTGGCCTTCGGAATGATGACCGTGTCACAGCCGGCTTTCGCGGCGGCCTCGATCTTGTGGGTGACCCCACCGACCGGGAGCACGTCGCCACGGACCGACAGCGAGCCAGTCATCGCGATCGACTGATCGACCGGGATGTTCTCGAGCGCGCTGATGACGGCGGTTGCCACCGTGATGGAGGCAGAGTCACCGTCGACGCCCTGCTGGCCGGCTTGGACGAACTGGATGTGGATGTCTTTCTCCGAGAGGTCGACGTCGGAGAACTTCTTGATGATCGCGGAGACGTTCTGGACCGACTCCTCGGCCATCTCTTGCAGTTTGCCGGTGGCGATCACCTGACCGCCACCCTGGGCGGGCGCGATCTCGGCCATGACCGGGAGCATGATACCCGAGTCCTCGCCCATGACGGCGAGGCCGTTAACGCGGCCCTCGACGCCGTCTTCGGTGACCTGCAGTTCGTAGTCCTTGCGGCGCTCGATGTAGTCGTCGGCGAGCTGTTGCTCGATCGACCGGGAGCGCTGTTTGGCCTGCAGGACGTCCTCGCGAGTGGTGTGCTCGCGGTCCTCGGCGCGGGCGATGTCGCCAGCGACGCGGACCAGCCCACCGAGGCTGCGGAAGTGCAGCGTCAGGTGATTCTTCCGGCCCGAGCGGCGCTTGGCCTCGAGGATGAGTTCCTCGACGGCGTCGTCGGTGAAGTGGGGCAGGCGGCCGTCGCGTTCGACCTCCTGGGCGATGAAGCGGGCGTACTTGCGCCGCATCTCGGGGGTGTCCTCGATGGTGTCGTCCATGTAGACCTCGTAGCCGTACCCTTTGATCCGGTTGCGGAGCGCGGGGTGCATGTTCTCCATCGCATCGAGGTTCCCCGCAGCGACCATGATGAAGTCACAGGGGACGGGTTCGGTCTGGACCATCGCGCCCGAGGAGCGCTCGGACTGGCCCGTGATGGCGAACTCGCCTTCCTGGATGGCCGTCATCAGCTTCTGCTGGGTACGGATGTCGAGCGTGTTGATCTCGTCGACGAATAGCACGCCCTTGTTCGATTTGTGGATCGCGCCGGGTTCGACGCGGTCGTGGCTCGGGGTCTCCATGCCACCGGACTGGAAGGGGTCGTGGCGGACGTCGCCCAGCAGCGCACCGGCGTGGGCACCGGTCGCGTCCTCGAAGGGAGCGACGCGCTGATCGCCGTTGTTGACGATCATGTTGGGCACCATTGCGTCGGACCCGCGGGACGTATACCGGAAGATCAACCAGATGATCCCTGCCGCGAGGATGCCAAGCAGCGGACTGGTGGTGCTTAAGATCGCATAGCCGATGACGACTGCGATGATGATCCACATGAGGATCGACCGCATCTGGTTGCGCTTGCGGGCTTCCTCCTTGTGGGCATCGATGATCTGTTCGCCCTTCCCGGCGGGGACAGTCCGGACCTTTGGCTCGTTCCCGTCGTCGGGGTTGTGATAGACTAAGACGTCCTGAAGGTCCTCTTTCGGCAGCAGTTGGCTCATCGCCTTCGCCAGCATCGACTTGCCGGTCCCCGGCGAGCCGATCATCATAACGTGCCGGCGCTGTTTTGCCGCCTTGATGATGATATCTCGTGCTTCGTCCTGACCAATGACCTGATCGACGAGTCGATCGGGGACTTCGATGTCCTCCGTCGAGTCGATCTTGAGGCCGCCGAGAAGGTCGTCCTCGGCGATCTCCTCATCGACCTCGACGCCGGGATCAACCTCGACCGTACTGCCGAGGTCTTCGACGGTTTCGATTTCGTCGTCGACGTCGGTACGACGGTCGCCGTCCTCCTCGAGCGGCGACCGCTCTCCCTGACGCTCGGATTGGTCCTGGTCGGGACCAGTCGAAGCGTCTTCAGGAGGGTCGTCAACGTTCGTATCGTTACTCATAGAACTCTGTTCGGTATCTGTGTCGAAGGGATTGGCACTGATATACTTTCTCCATACGGAGGATGGTGTCAGTTGTTGATACCGGGAGGCACAGCGGTCGACGGGGCAAATCAAGCGAAGTCGTCGATGTGTTTAGACAGGTGTAAACTGATGCGAATATATCGTTTCAGAACCGGTATGTCGCCGAATGCATCATGCGTGGTAAACACATGTGTGAAAATATGCCTAACATGATACTATATGGCACAGGACGTAATTCGGGGTGACTCGCCACGCTTAAGCGTGCTGCTCGAGCAGTATCCGGCATGACTCGGGGGTTCTACATCGGCCGCTTCCAGCCGTTTCACAACGGTCACTTGAACATGGTCGAACAGATCGCTGACGACGTCGACGAACTCGTTCTCGGGATCGGGAGCGCCGACGACTCCCACACGACCAGAAACCCGTTTACTGCCGGCGAGCGGATCATGATGATTACGAAGTCATTGGTCGGCTACGACCTCGTGACCTATGCCGTCCCGATCGAAGACTTAGAGCGCAATTCGGTATGGGTCAGCCACGTCCAGAGCATGAGCCCGGATTTCGATGTCGCCTACTCGAATAACCCGCTCGTCATCCAACTCTTTCGGGAAGCCGGAATCGAGATCCGCCAGTCACCGATGTTCAATCGCGAGGTCCTCGAGGGATCGGAGGTTCGCGAGCGGATGATCTCCGGCGGCGACTGGAAGTCGCTCGTTCCCGAAGCCGTCGTCGACGTTGTCGAGGAGATGAACGGCATCGAGCGCATTCAGATGGTCAGCGAATCGGACTCGAACACAACCGACAGTTGACGACCGACGTGATACCGCCGGGTGGACGTCCGTTCCGGTATACGCGCGGCCCGTCGTGCGGTCGTGACGCGAGAGAGTTCCAACCGGCATTATGGGACGGCAGTTCGTAGCGGCAACCATGATCACGCTCGCTTCGGACTTCGGCACGCCGTATCCGGCAGTGATGAAAGGCGTCCTGCGACAGCGAACGGACGCTAGGTTGGTCGACGTCGCCCACGACTTCCCCCGACAAGACGTCCGGACGGCCGCCTTCTGGCTTCGCGAAGTACTCCCCTATTTTCCGCCCGCAACGCATCTCGTGGTTGTCGACCCCGGTGTCGGGACCGACCGCGACGCGATCGTCGTCCGTGCTGGCGATCACACGCTCGTCGGCCCGGACAACGGCGTTTTGCTGCCTGCTGCGCGGCGGCTCGCAGGCGATACAGGCCGACTCGAGTCCTCCCTGATCGACGAGGACGGTCTCGACCCCGTCGAGCCGACGACTGACCAGTCCGGCCCCAACAGCCACAGCCAGCACCCGCCACAGGGCCGAAGCAATACGTTCCACGGGAGAGACGTCTTCGCACCGGCTGCCGCCGCGGTCCACGACGTCGACAGCGCGAATCTCGAGTCACTCGCATGGCTCGAGCCGACGACAGCCGATGTCGATCTCACGCTACCGACGGCAACACTCGAAGACGAGCGCGCGGTCGGCGAAGTACTGGCCGTCGACGGCTTCGGGAACGTCATTACGAACGTGCCGGGGTCGGGACTCGAGGGCCGAGAACGGGTCCGAGCCAACGGCGAGCCCGTCCCCGTCGGCGAGACGTTCGCGGCTGTCCCCGTCGGTGAGCGACTGGCAACCGTCGGCAGCCACGGCTACGTGGAACTCGACGTCAATCAAGGACGGGGCGACGACGCCTTCGGGCTCGAGCCCGGCGACCGGGTCGTCCTCGAACCCGTGCCAGGTGGCGACGGCTGACCTGATCGGGCCGCTTACTGACCGCGATCACTCCGTTATTAGTTGCCTGTCGGGGCAGCGTGCCGGTATGCTGGATCGATCACTAGCTCTCCGTTGGCGTGGACTGTGACAGTACACTCCAGAACGTAAAGCTGACCGAGCCGTCACCGCCCCGTGGCTCGGCGCGCTGCCAGTGGCCGAACAACGCGTTCAGCGCGTCGGGTTCGATGTACTTCGAGAGCATCTCGAGGTCGTTAGGATCGACCTCGAGCATCGACGAGACCGTCAACAGTAGCGCCGTACTCACCGGCTCGTGCGAATTGTCGTCGCACCACGTGTGGTAGGTTCCGCGGTCTTCATTGTAGTAGACCATGCGCCCACTCGCTTCGCCGACCGACATCAGATTGTCACGTGGTGTGGCCCCCGACATAATGCACCTCAACAACACACGTTAACACTTAACGCTGTTGGCCGATCGATAATATAGCTCGTCGACGGTCAACCTCAGTCGAACAGCAGAATAAAACGGGTGTGGCGACGGCGTTACTCGGCAGCGATGACGTCGTCGATACGGACGATCATCGTCGCGGCTTCGGTCGCGCTCTCGACAGCCTCGCGCTTGACGTCGGCGGGGTCGACGACGCCGTACTCGAAGGGGTCGGCGATCGTGACCTCGTCACCGTCGGTGATCAGGCCGGCCCGACCCTCGGACTCGTGGGCGGCACGGAGGTCCACGAGCGCGTCGATGGGGTCACGGCCAGTGTTGGCGGCCAGCGTCCGTGGGACGACGTCGAGCGCGTCGGCGAAGGCCGTCACGGCGAGTTGCTTGCGGCCCTCGATACCGGCGGCTTCCTGTCGGATCTTGTCCGCGATCGCGATTTCAGTCGCGCCCGCGCCGGGGACGACTTCGCCGGACTCGAGCGCCGTCGCGACGACGTCGAGTGCGTCGCCGATGGCACGCTCGAGTTCGTCGACGACGTGTTCGGTACCGCCGCGGACGAAAACGGTGACCGTCTCTGCGGCCGCACCGCCTTCGACAAACGCGAGGTCGTCACCGCCGAAGGTTTCCGTGTGGATCCGGTCGGCGGAGCCGAAGTCCGATTCCTCGAGGTCGTCGAGTGCGCCGACGCGGCGTGCACCGGTCGCGGAGGCGACCTGCCGGGCGTCGCTGTCGCCGAGACCCTCGAAGACGAGGATATCCTCGTTGGCGAGCGCAGTGGCGACGCGGTCGTTGACGTCCTCGGTGGTGAAGACGACGTCAGCCCCGCTGTCGGCGATAGTTTCGGCGTAGCCCTCGAGTTCGCCTTCCTCGGCGTCGATGGCGGCGTTGAGCTGGTCGATCGAGTCGATGGCGTACTCAGCGTCGACGTCGCCGGTTCGGACGTCGAGTTCGACGTCCAGGATGGCGATCGACGCGTCTTCGACCGTGCTCGGCATGCCGTCGTGGGCGGGTTCCTCGTCGACAATGATTCCGGGGACGAGTTCAGTGGCGTTCGAGGAGGCACCGATCTGGGTGTGGACGGTGACGTTGTCGCGTGCGACGCCCGCGTCAGTGTCGACGTGGCTGATCGCCTCGACGACCGTCTCGGCCAGGGAGGCAGCGGTGAGCCCACCGGTGCCCTTGCCGGTCATGCTCGACTCGGCGACCTGCTTGAGCACCTCGTCGTCGACGTCGGCTTCGCCGACCTCTCCGGCGATGGCCTCGAGGGCGATCTCGGCGGCCTCGTGATAGCCCTCGACGATGGTCGTCGCGTGGACGTCCTGCTCGATCAAGTCCTCGGCCTCGCCGAGCAGGTTGCCGGCGAGGACGGCCGCGGTCGTCGTGCCGTCACCGACTTCCTCTTCCTGGGAGTCGGCGACTTCGACGATCATCTGGGCCGCGGGGTGTTCGATATCCATCTCGTTCAAAATGGTCGCGCCGTCGTTGGTGATGACGACGTCCCCGCCGGAGTCGACGAGCATCTTGTCCATGCCGCGGGGCCCAAGTGTGGTACGTACCGACTCGGCGACGGCCTTGCCGGCCATGATGTTCGACGATTGGGCGTCGCGGCCCTGCGTTCGCTGACTGTCCTCGCTCAGAATGAACATAGGCTGTCCGCCCATGCGTCGCTGTTGTGCCATCGTTTATCCTCACTAACCATGTCGTCAGCACTTCTATATAATTCTTTCCCTCGAACCACCGCTCCGTCTTGCGATTCTACGAGCCTCTGAGCCACACAACCGGACGACACCGGCCGGTAGCACAATATATGTCGGCTCGGAACAGTCTGGTGGGAATGCTGGAGTTGGAACACGGGTTTCGCGTTGTGGACCTGTCGACGCGATTGCTATCAACTGGTGGCCGGAACCCCCCACAGGGACACACGATTACGGCAGATCGACTCGAGCGAGAGTTGCACCAGGCCGGGATCACCAAGGCGGTTGTCTTCCCGCCGTCGGCACCGGAGACAAGCTACGTCGCGCCGAACAACGGCGTGGCCCGACGCAGCGTCGACCGACCGTTCGTCGCCTTCGCCCGGATCAACGGGACCCAGACGCCGGGGCAGAAAACGACCGGCCGACTCCGCAACGCCGTCAGTCGCCGCGATGACCACCACACCACTCCAAGCGATATCGAGAAATACGCGTACGACGACCGGTTCCACGGCTTCGTCCTCGATCCCACTGTCGACGACTACCCCGACGACGACGTTCTCACGGCGCTCGAAGACGTCAACCTCCCCGTAATCGTTCGCGGTGGCACTGATGCACCACCAGAAACGCTTGCCGAAACCCTCCTCGAGCGCTCGTTTCCCGTCATCGTCGGCCACTTCGGCGGCCACCCGCTGGATCGCTCGCTCATGGACCGGATGATCGATCTCTTGGCGGAGTACGACGACTGCTACCTCGAGACGAGTTTCGTCCGCTATCGCGACCAACTCGAGCGCGCACTGCTCGAGCATCCGGATCGCGTCTTCTTCGGCAGCGGCGCGCCCGCCTGTCATCCCAACGTCGCGGTCATGGAGATCCTCACCCTCGATGTCTCGGAAGATCTGTTGCGCCGGGCGTTCTCGAAAAACGCCTGTCGTGTAATCGACGCGCTCGGGCCGAGCGTGGAGCCGTAACAGTAGTTGGTAATACAGTTTCGTTATTCAGAGTGGTTCGTGAAACTCGCGTTCAGTACAGGGAACGCACATACCGCGATGGACAGTGGCCCTTCAGAAATTAGCCAGAAACGTAGTTCAGGACTTAGAGCGAGAGTTCAGCGATTGATTTGTAGATCCGTCATACAGCTGCCGAAGTTATCACACAAGAAAGATTTTGTCCATGCCCAGTACTATTGAGAATATGAATCGAGAATTGCTCTATTACGTGTCGATGGGAGCTTTCGGTGTAGTTGTAATTCTTACTAGCCTCGGGAATATTTTGATCGATGGAATGCATCTTGGTCGTGTGCTTGCTGTGATCGGCGGAACCATCGTGGTGGCAGCAACTGCGGCACAATGGAAAAATGGCACTGAAATCAAGCCGGGATGGGCCGTCTGGTTTGCTGCATTTGGTGCGGGATTATTCATTTTGGGGACGCTATTCGCCTATTTGTGAGATTTATTTACTGTCCCTGGTTGATCCTAATGTGATTATTGAGCCCACTCCACGAGATATGCGCCCTGCATCTTGCACGACTTTCGAAAAGCGTACGAGAATGGATAGGTGTCTCAGTGGTCAGTTCGCACGTGTAGTGACCGAACTGCCCAATTTAGTTTCATTCAGTGTTTGTCATAAACAAATTGCGGTACTATCTACTGGTAAGTCACAGCCTTGCGATCGCAGCGGGCTAGGACTGCTCAACGACCAGTATCCGCAGGTCGTTTAGATTCGTTCCCGTCTGCCCCGTCCGAATCAGCGCGTGTCGCGCCTCGAGGTACGGGGAGACGTCGTTTTCGGCGAGTGCCGCGCGTACGCTCTCGGGATCCTCGACAACGGTCCCATCGACGAGCGCGCCGGCCGCATCGGTTACGCCATCGATGCCGTCGGTGTCGATCGCGGCGACCGTGATTTTGTGGGGGTCATCGTCCCGGCCACTGTCCGTACGTCCGGCCGCCAGTTCGAGCGCTGCGCTTGTCGCGAACTCCTGATTCGGGCCGCCCGTCCCGTCGCCGCGGATCGTCACCGTCGTTTCGCCACCCGAGAGAAGGACAGCCGGCGGTGAAACGGGGTTCCCCGTAGCGCGGACCTCTTCGGCGATCGCAACGTGAGTCGTGGCTGCCTCGCGGGCCTCCCCGCGAATCCGCGAGGAGAGGACGAGCGGCTCGTACCCGCGCTCGGCTGCCGCCTCGCGGGCCGCCTCGAGGACGGTCATCCCGTCGGCGACGACGTGATTCGAGACACGCTCGAACACGGCATCGTCGGGCCCGGGCGTCTCGGCGATCTCGCCCGCCACACCGCGCTCGAGGCGGTCGACGACGGCCGCGGGCGCGTCGATTCCATCGCGCTCGAGCACCGCGAGCGCATCGTCGAACGTCGACTCGTCGGGCACGACAGGGCCGCTCGCGATAATGCTTGGATCGTTCCCGACGACGTCGCTGAAAAGTAGCGAGACGACCGTCGCTGGGGCAACGCGGCGGGCCAGCCGGCCACCTTTCAGCGCCGAAAGGTGCTTGCGGACTGCGTTGATCTCGCCGATGTCGGCTCCGCTTGCGAGCAGCGCGTCGGTGGTCGCTTGCAGGTCCGCAAGCGAGAGTTCACCGGCGGGTGCGGGCATGAGCGCGCTGCCGCCGCCGGTGATCACCGTCACGACGAGCGTCTCGGCGGTTGCTGCGTCCGCCGCCTCGAGCAGGTGGCGCGTCCCCGCAACGCCGCGCTCGCTCGGCACGGGATGATCGCCCTCGCGAACCTCGACGTGCTCCGTGTCGACTGGATCGTCCGTAACGACCACGCCGCCGTCGATCCGATCGCCCAGTATCTCCTCGAGCGCGGCGGCGACGTGAGCCGCAGCGTTGCCCCCGCCGAGGACGACGAGGTCGTCGTAGGCCTCGAGGTCGTACGTCGTCTCGGCGATACGGAGGGTTTCGTCCTCGAGTGCGACGGCATCACGGATGACCGTCCGCGGATGGCCGGCTTCGATCCCCGCTTCGAGACAGTCGAGAGCGACCTTGCGGGCCGCAGTCGACGCGAGGGCGTCCCGATCGTCGATCACGCCGAATCACCCACGACCGGTCTCCGAGTAATGGAACCACGTCTCATAGACCAGCTGTCGATCGGCATCCGTTAAAGTCCAGTGTCGTGAGTCGGAGCTGCAACCGACGAGGCTCCCGAGGTATTTTCAGCGTCCACAGCGGAAGGACGACCGACCAGCTGGTCCGACTCGAGTCGATCCTCGACGGGATCGAACGCCTCGAGCGGGCGCGGGAGCCGACGGTCCAGTCGCAAGCGGACTCGGCGGCTCGCTGGTACGCGCCGTCGAGCTATTCCGTGCCGTTCGTAATCGTCGTGTGGGCTCCGATGAGCGCCCCGGCGAGGTCGAGATCCTCAATCCGAGTGCCCTCATCGATGATCGAGCGGCGGATATCGCCGTTCGTGACCGTCGCGTCCGGGAAGATAACGGTGTGCTCGAGGTTGGTCCCCTCGAGCGTGACGTCGTCCATAACGTGGACGTTCTCGCCGATCGTGGCGTCTTCGAGCGTCGCCGAGTCGGCGACCAGCGAGTCGCCATCGAGGTGCCAGGCAACGGCGTCGAGATAGCTTTCGGGAGTGCCGATATCGAACCACGCCCCCTCGAACGTGTAGGCGTAGGTCGCCTCGCGGTTCTGGAGCCACTGGACAAACCAGCCCGGCTCGTCGGGGTTGTTGCCGTCCTCGAGGTAGGTCGGGAGTAAGTCGAGTGATTCCTGCGGGAACGCATAGCAGGCGATCGAGACGAGCGTGCTTTTCGGGTCGTCGGGTTTCTCCTGAAAGTCGACGACGCGGTCGCCCTCGAGTTCGACGAGGCCGTAGGATTTGGCTTTCTCGCGGGAACCAACGTCGTAGGCGGCGAGCGTGGGCGCGTCGTGGGCCTCAAAATAGTCGAGAAAGTCCGACACGGCGAAGCTGATCAGGTTGTCGCCAGCGATGACCAACAGGTCGTCGTCGACGTTCTCGCGGTCGATTAGCTGGGCGAGCGCGCCGACGACGCCGAACTTGTCGTCTTCTTCAGTCGTCTCCTCGACCGAGAGCCGGGGCTTGTCGAACTCGCTGTCGGCGAGGTGGGCCTCGAAGTCGGGCGCGAACCGCTCGTTGGTGCTGACGTAGACCTCCTCGATCCGGTCGTCGGTCTCGAGTTCCGTGAAGATGCGATCGATGACGGTCGACTCGCCGATCGGGAGGAACATTTTGGGCCGATGTTTGGTAATTGGCCACATACGCGTCGCGTATCCGCCTGCAAGGACGACTGCCTTCATACGCCGGTGTTCACCTGCGGGGTCCAAGTCACTTGTCCTTTCTCGAGTGAGAGGGTCTAACACGCCCGAAACCCTACAGCAGGAGGAAAAACTGGTATCGACGACGAAGACGAACGGCCTGCGCCGTGACTGCTGTCCGACAGTATAAAAATACACACCGCCTGAGGGGACGTATGCGCGAGGCCGACGAAACGACGCGACAGAAACTCGCCGATGCACTCCGTGCCGAGCCGGCGACGCCGAGCGAGCTGGCCACCCAGCTCGATCTGACGCCACACGCGGTTGTCCGCCACGTCGAACACGTCTCCCGGTCGGTCGACGGCACTGACGAGCAGCTACTCGTTGCACCGCCGACGTGTCGAGACTGCGGGTTCGACGGCTACGACGACCTGCTGAACCTCCCCTCGCGGTGTCCCAAGTGCAAAAGCGAGTCCATCGACGAGCCGACGTTTACGATCGAGTGACTGAACCAGACGTTCATCGACGATCAACTGTCACTCTCCCATGGGGGTTGTCAACTGGATCCGATACTAATATTTGTGGTGCAGGTGAGAACCCGGTACGAACTCTCGAGCGAGTGGCGGCGTCACGGCCCGTCGAAGCGGCGTTCGGCTCGGTTCAGTCGCAACTGCTCGAGGACGACGGACCACACATGACTTCCAGATCTCATTCGGAGCGTGACTGCGTCGAGATCGTACGGACGGTACTCGACTGGCTCGATGAGGCCGACAGGCCGGACCCCGCGGCCAAAACGCTCGACGACGTGTTCTCCCTGCTTGCCGACCAGCGTCGCCGACTGCTGCTGTCGGTGATGCGCAGCTACGGCGAGGAGGTGACGCTGCCGGACGCAGCCGAGGAAGTCGCGGCCCGCGAAACGGGCCACACCGTGCGAAACATCTCGGCCGAACGCGTCAAAGAGGTCTATCTGTCCCTCTATCACGACCATCTGCCGCGGCTGGTCGACGCTGGCCTGCTCGAGTACGATCAGGAGCGGGACCTGGTCGCACCAGCCTCCATCTAGAACTCGACGTTCGAACTCGAGGCGCGATCGCAGTCGTCGCGTTCGATCGGGCCGAGTCCGACGAACGCGTAGTCGTCGTCAGTCAGATAGACGTCGCCATCCTCGACGGTCACCTCGAGGCCGGTGAGATAGGCACCTTCACAGGGACCGAACGTACAGCGACCGGAGTCAGCCTCGAAGTACGCGCCGTGATTTGCACAGATGAGTTCCCCATCTCGCATTGGCGCGCCTGTTCCCTTGTCGAGTTTGATGTGCGTCAGATGCTGGCAGTAGTTCAACCAGCAAGAGACCGCGTCCTCGACGGCGGCGGTCGTATCGCCGCCGTCGGTCGCCACACCCTTGTTCCTGACGAGAATCGCCTCCCGTATCTCATCCGACTCATCGGCCACACGAAAGCAGACCGTCGAGTCGGCGGGGACATCCGACAGCGCCGTGATCCGTCCTGTGTCCATCACTGCATCCGTTACTGATCTGCGGGCCTGAACGTTACGCCATCGAGCGAGCGCGTGTCTGACTGAAGTTTAAACCCTTCTCCAACAAAGGCGGCCTATGGACGCCCTTCTCATCTACGGGGCCTACGGCTACACAGGCCGGCTGATCGCCCGCGAGGCCGTCGCACGAGGGGGATCGCCCGTTGTCGCCGGCCGGGACGGTCGCGCGGTCGCAAGCCAGGCCGACGCCCTCGGCGTCGAAGGTCGCGTCATCGATCTCGAGTCGGCCGACCTCGCGTCTCACCTCGAGCGCTTCGATGCCGTGGTCAACTGTGCAGGGCCGTTCGTCGACACCGCCGAGCCGCTGGTCGCGGCCTGTCTCGAGACAGGCACGGATTATCTCGACATCACCGGCGAGTTTCCGGTCTTCGAGTCTCTCCGCCAGCGCGACGACGCGGCCCGCGAGACGGGGGCCACGCTCCTGCCCGGCGTCGGCTTCGACGTCGTGCCGTCGGATTGTCTGGCGGCTTTCCTCGCTGACCAACTCCCCACTGCCGACACGCTTCGACTGGGGATCAAAAGCGGCGGCGGGCTCTCGCGGGGCACCGCCCGAACGCTCGTCGAACACCTCGGCAGCGGCGGTGTCGTCCGCCGAAACGGCCGACTCATTCAGGTGCCGGCTGCGTTCCGAACACGCGAGATCGACTTCGGCGACGGCCCCGAACACGCCGTCACGATCCCGTGGGGCGACGTCGTCACCGCCGCTCACAGCACCGGCATCGAATCGATCGAAGTCTACGCCGCCGCGCCGCCGTTGGCGACGAGCGGACTGGCGGCCGTCGATTCGGTGGGGTGGCTGCTCGAGCGCGGGCCGGTCAAGCGCCTGCTGAAGCGGGTCATCGACGCCCGCCTCGACGGGCCGGACGGAGCACAACTGGCGACCGGCAGCGCGGTCGTCTGGGGCGAGGTCACCGACGACGCCACTGGCCAGCAGGCACGAGCCCGGCTGCGAACCCCCAACCCCTACGCGCTGACCGCCGAAGCGGCGGTGGTAGCCGCCCAACGGATGCTCGAGGACAGAGCCCGTGTTCCGGACGGATTCCAGACACCCGCGAGCGCGTTCGGCAGCGAGTTCGTCCTCGAGCTTGCAGGGACGAAGCGGGAACTCGTCGAGACACCTGACGAATCGAGCGAGTCGACACGGGTGCCGGTCACGCCAACGTGATACGGACTCCTGTAAATCATTGCCGGTGTAACCGCGACCGTCCTGCGGTTGCACCGGTACACAGTTACAGCAGACCGTATGAGCCACTCCCCCGGCGCATGGACTGGTGGACTCGACTACTGGTAACACGTCCGTTCGACCCGCTCGTCGTAGCGCTGTGAGAGTCGTTCCGTGACTGGACCGCCACCGACCATGTGGCCGTCAAGCGTCGCGATCGGGCGCAGTTCCCAGGTCCGATTGGTCAGAAACGCCTCGTCAGCGTCGTGAACGTCGGCTGGCTCGTACGAGCCCTCGTGGACTTCGATTCCAGCTTCGCGAGCGAGGTCGCGTACGATTTTTCGGGTGATCCCCGGCAGCACCGGCCCGTCGGTCGTCGGCGTGTAGAGGTCACCGTCACGGACGAACCAGAGGTTGCTCGTCGCCCCTTCCGCGATGTGGCCCTCGAGATCGCACATGAGCGCTTCGTCCGCGCCGTTCTCGAGTTCTGCGCGCGCGAGGATCCCGTTCAGGTAGTTGTGGGTCTTGGCCGCGGCCGGAATCGCCTCGTTGGGGACGCGACGAGTTGTAACCGTCTCGACCGTCGCCGGCTCGTCCCAGACGGACTCACCCGCGACCCCGCCGCGGGGCAGCGGGTTGGCGTAGACGACGACCGTCGGGTCGACATCGGGCTGGGGCGTGAGTTTCCCCGGCTGGACGCCGCGCGTGATCGAGAGGCGGACGTAGGCGTCCGCGAGGTCGTTCGCCACGAGCGTCTCGTCGATTCGGTTCCGGAGGTCGGCAGCCGTCAGCCCGTGCTCGAGTGACAGATCCTCGCAGGTACGCTCGAGGCGCTCGAGATGGGCGTCCCACGCGAAGATCGTCCCGCCGTAGGCCCGTAGCGTCTCGAAGGCGGCGTCGCCGTAGCGAAACCCCCGATCGTCGACGCTGACGGTAGCCTCGCTGGCAGGAACGAGGTCGCCGTCGACGTGGTAGCGCAGTTCCTCACCCATCGTGAGCCTCCGTGTTCCGGTCGGCCCTCGCGGCGAACCGACAGAAGTTTTCGATCAGTTGCTTGCCGAGCGCGAGCGAGATTTCCTTGCCAGTGCCGTCGTCACCTGCCTCGGTCACCGCATCCGGCTGTCCTCGCGTGAGGATGCTTTCGGGGTGAAACTGCACGCCGATGTGGGGTTTCTCGCGGTGGCGCACCGCCATCAGGACGCCACGCTCGTCTGCCGTCTGGGCAGTTTCCTCGAGCGAAGCCGGTAGATCGGCGCGGTCGACCGCAAGCGAGTGATAGCGCCCGACCAGAAACGTCGACGGGAGTCCCGCGAAGATCCCAGTGCCGTCGTGGCTGATCGTCGACGGCTTGCCGTGGACGACGTCGGGCGCATGCGCAACTGGCGCGCCTTCAGCGGCACACAGCGCTTGATGGCCGAGACAGACCCCGAGAATGGGATACTCGGTCTCGGCGAACAGCGGGATCGAGATCCCGGCCCCCTGTGGGGTCCCCGGCCCCGGCGAGACGACGATTCCGGTGGGCTCGAGATCGCGCACCCCCGCGAGGTCGATTTCATCGTTGCGCCGGACGACGACCTCATCTGCGAGCTCACCGACGTACTGGACGAGGTTGTACGCGAACGAATCGTAGTTGTCAACAACGAGGATTCGTGTGTCAGCCACGGCTTCGGGATTACTCACGCGGCTCACCTCCCGCCGAGCGCTCAGACGGAGCGCCGCCTTGCGCCTCGAGGCCCAGTTCAGCCCGCTCGCCCAGCGCCTCGTCGACCGCAGTGATGAGTGCGCGAGCCTTAGCGAGTGTCTCGTCGTACTCGCTGGTCGGGTCTGAGTCGTGGACGATACCCGCGCCGACCCGCAGATGGTACTCATCTGCGTGACGGACCAGCGTCCGGATGACGATATTCAGCGTGGCGCGGCCGTCGACGCCGAAGATGCCGACGCTGCCGGTGTAGGGACCGCGACGGGTCGCCTCGAGTTCGTCGATGATCGCCATCGTCCGCGGTTTCGGCGCGCCGGTGATCGTCCCGCCGGGGAAGACCGCCGCGATGGCGTCGGACAGGGTCGAATCCGGGCGCAGTCGGCCCGTGACGTTCGAGACGAGGTGCATCACCTCGGAGTAGCGATCGATCCGGCGGTACTCCGCGACGTCGACGGAGCCGTACGCACAGACCTTCCCGAGGTCGTTGCGCTCCAAGTCGACCAACATCGCGTGTTCGGCGCGTTCCTTCTCGTCGGCTAGCAGGTCGTCCTCGAGCGCGGCGTCTTCGGCTGACGTCTCACCGCGCGGTCGCGTCCCCGCGATCGGTTCCGTTCGGACGAACGCGCCGTCGCGCGCTCGCGGTTGCTGCCCGCTCGCCTCGTCGGGTCGCTCACTTCGGTCGCGCCCCGCACCGCTCGCGGATTCCGAGGGCCGTGGCCCCTCGCACTCGAGCAGGAGTTCGGGACTGGCGCTCACCAGATCGGCTGCCCGGAACTCGAGCAGACAGGAGTAGGGTGCCGGATTGACCCTCCGCAGGGCGTCGTAGGCGGCAACGGGATGGACCGCGGCGGGTGCGATCAGCCGCTGGGAGATATTCGCCTGAAACGTATCACCGTCGTGGATGTACTCTTTGACCTGCCGCACGCGGTCGGCGAAGGCCTCGCGACCACAGTCGCTCTCGAAGGTCGCTTCGGGGCGTGAAACAGGCGGCTCGCCGATCTCGGAATCGCCATCGTGGACGGCGTCAGCCAGTTCAAATGCTCGCTCGCGCCCACGCTCGTAGGCCGCCTCGAGGGCGGCGTCCTCGGGATCGGCCACGTCGTCGCCGACTCGCGGACAAGCCGTGATCCGCAGCGTCACCTCACCCTGAGTCGGCGCTTCCCAGGCAGCGAGCCGGTCGTAGACTGCGACCTCGAGCCGAGGCAATCCTCGGTCATCGACGGCAGACTCGGGCAGTGACTCGAGTTCGCGGGCCACGTCGTAGGAGAGCCAGCCGATGGCTCCGCAGGGATAGGGAACGTCACACGCTCCGCGGGCGAGTTGGTCGTCCGCGAGCAGTCCCTCGAGTGCGGCCAGCGTCGGCGATCGATCGGTCTGTGCTCGTAAAACGACGTCGGGGCCGACGGTAAGTCGCTCGACGGGATCGACGCCGAAATAGCCCCAGCCGGGCTGGCCGCCGGTCGTCTCGAGGAACGCACCACCGTCGCTGTCACGTGCGCGACGATAGGCGAGAAACGGATCGCTGACGGGTACGCGGACTTCGACGGGAACGCGGCAGCCGCTCGGCACCGACGATGCGGCCCGGTCCGCAGCCGCCCCACTGCGGCTGGATGCAGCGGCGCGAAACGAGTCGAGCGTCGTGACGACGCGCGGATCGCTCATGTCGAGCGGGAAGGAGTCGGTGGGTAATCCTCTTGCGATTTCGGGGCTGTTGTGGGCGACAGCGCAAAAAACAAGCGGGCAGTGATGTGGACAGTGAAACTCTGACGTGAGGTCGGATTCGACGGGTGTTGGGTCGATTCGTTACCGGACTTCGGCGCGGTCGATCCAGCCCTGAATGCGTTTCTCGGAGATGTCGGTCTGGTCGGCGAGTTCGGCGGCGTCCGAGACGGCGAGTTCGGAGACGGTTTCGACGCCCGCTCCGGCGAGGCGGTCGGCATAGGCCGGGCCGATACCTTTGATTTCGGTGACTGGTTCCGGTTCCGCTTCCGGTTCTGGCTCCACGTCCGGCTCGGACTCGAGTTCGACAGCCGGTTCTGGTTCCGGTTCTGGTTCCGCTTCCGGTTCTGGTTCCGTCTCGTCGTCCAACTCCGGTTCGACCTGTTCGGATTCGGTATCCACCGCTGGTTCGGCGTCTGCCTCGAGGTCGGTGTCAGTGCCGTCGGCCGACTCGGCTTCAGCCGCCGTCTCGGAATCGACAGTAGGTTCCGTGGACGTGTCACCGTCGGTCGTCTGTTCAGGTGCTTCGTCTGCCGTCCCCGCAGTAGCCGACTGTGGTGGTTCGGCACGCACGCCCTCCGTCCGGTCTCGAGCCGTGTCGGCGGTCTCGGTTCCGTCGTCCGCCGTCCCTTCTCGTTCGACCGTTACGCCGACCTCTCGAGAGCGCCCCCGCTCCGAGTCCGCCCCGTCGAACCCCAACAGGGACTTCAGCTTCTGGAGGAGTGCCATTGTATCGACGTAGTCTGTTCCGACACTTAAATTCGCCTGATACTGTCAGCGTTCCCGTCGTACCCGCCGCCAGCCTACAGCCGCGAGCGGAGCGCATCGTTCATGACGTCGACAGGTGCGTCCCGACCGGTCCAGATCTCGAACGCCTCGACGCCCTGATAGAGCAACATCCATGCGCCGTCGACAGTCGTCGCGCCAGCGTCAGCCGCATCGCGCAGCAGTCGCGTCTCGAGCGGGCTGTAGACCGCATCGAGGACGGCCAGATCCTTGTGGAGTGCGTCGGCGGGAACCGGCGTCGCGTCCGACTCCATCCCCACGCTCGTGGCGTTGACCAGCACGTCGGCGTCGGCCAGCAGTCGCTCGAGGTCCCCGAGTCCGTGACCGCTCGCACGCGGTACCTCGTCGGCGAGGTCGTGTGCTTTCGACTCGGTTCGATTGGCGACGGCGACGCGTGCGCCAGCGTCGGCGAGTCCGAACGCGATCGCCCGGCCGGCACCACCGGCACCCACGACGACCGCCCGCGCGTCCTGGATCGTGACGTCGTGGTCGCGCAGCGCACGTAACGCGCCGACAGCGTCGGTGTTGTAGCCCGTCGGCGGGCCCGAGCCCGAGAAGTCGATCGTGTTGACTGCGCCGATTCGAGTTGCCAAGTCCTCGGGGGCGACGATCTCGAGGGCGTCCTGTTTGAACGGGATCGTCACGTTCAGCCCGGCGATTCCGAGGGCGTCGGCTCCGGCGATCGCGTCTTCGATATCGTCTTCGTCGGGCTCGAAGGTCACGTAGCGGGCCTCGAGTCCGAGTTCGTCGTAGGCGGCCTCGTGCATCGGCGGCGACAGCGAGTGGCCGACCGGATTGCCGAGTAAGCCGTACACGTCCATAGCCATCTCTCGGTCTGACAGTCGGGGTGGTGGGACTATAATCGGTCTGGCTTTCCGGCGGTGTTACCGGTATCGATCTCGTGTGGCTGCGACCCGCTCACACGACGACCCACGCGAACCGTTCTGCGACCGGTGGCCGTTTCGCGTCGCTTTTAGCCCCGTCACGAGTAGCCGCCGCCATGCTCTCCGGAACCCCCCTCGATCTCCTCTTGCTCGTGGGTGGGATCGTCGCGTTGTATGGCGGTGCCGAGTTGCTGGTCGCAGGTGCGGGGCGGCTGGCGCTCGGCATCGGGCTTCGTGCGGCGACCGTCGGCGTGACGGTGATTGCCTTCGCGACGACTGCACCCGAACTGTTCGTCTCGGCGATCGGTGCCGTACGTGTCTCGAGCGACATCGGCCTCGGGACGATCGTCGGCTCGAACATCGCGAACATCGGGCTGGTACTCGGCGTCGCCACGCTCATCAAGCCGTTGCAGATCAGCGATCAGGTGATCCGTCGCCACGTCCCCGTCATGGTGCTTGCCGCGCTCTTGCTGGTCGCACTCGGCGCGAACGGACGGCTCGGCCGGCTCGAAGGCGTCCTCTTGCTGGTAGTGCTCGCGGGGTTTACGGCGATGATCCTCCATTACGCGAACGCGGAGTCCGCTCCGATGGTCGACGAACCCGACGCGGCAGCGGCGTCGGGAGTATCAGTCCGGGATGGAGCGCTCGTCATTGGCGGGCTGATCATGCTCGTGATCGGCTCGCGATGGCTCGTCGCCGGTGGGACGGGACTGCTATCGGCCCTTGGGGTCTCGGATCTCGTTATCGGGCTGACAGTGCTCGCACTCGGGACGTCGCTGCCGGAGCTTGCGGCCTCGGTCGTCGGCGCGATCCGCGGCCACGAGTCGTTCGCTGTCGGGAATGTCGTCGGGTCGAACATTTACAACATCCTCGCGGTGCTTGGCGTCGTGGCCCTGATCACGCCGATCGAGATCGACCCCGCGACGCTCCGATTTGAGCTGCCGATTATGATCGCCTTCACTGTCCTGCTGGTCGGACTGATGGGCTATCGGCGACAGCTTACGCGACTCGACGGCGTGATCCTCGTCGGCAGCTACGTCGGCTTTATCGCTCTTCTCGTTCCGTGATCGACGGGGCATTCGTGACCTGATCCGATCGCGATGACGATCGGCCAGCAGGCGGTCGTGCCAGCGTCCAGAGCAGCCGATCGTCGGTCGCCGCCGACGATCCCGTCGTCGATGCGGCCGCTGTCTCCGTTGGCGTGACGTCTGTGGGTGGCTCGGCTGATGGCGTCGCGTCAGCCGTCGTTCGATCCGAATCGTGAGTTGCAGTAGCCACACCGCCTTGCTCGGCACGGTGGCGGACGAACTCGGCAACGGCTGCAAGCGGTCCGTCGGTCGCCCAGTCGGCTTGCCACAGGGGTGCGTCGATCGCAAGCGCGACCGTTCGTGCCGCCGCGTCGTACTCGATGAGGTCCGCTGCCGATAGTGCCGGCAGATGCTCGTGGACGAGTGACGTCTCGACAGCAGTACGTGCAGACTCTGTGACGTTGGCTTTCCTCGCCCCGTTGTCGGCCTCTCGCGCGACGACCGTCGCGGCGAGATCGGAAACGGGGACGGCCTCGCGCTGCTTCGCGAGGGCAGCACAGACGGTTCGACGACGCGGGCTGCGAAGCGCCTCGAGCGCTCGGTTCAGCGTCCCCTCGTCGGCGGGAAACGCCTCGCCGGTCGGGTCGGCGAGGATCGACTGAACCCACTCGGCCTCGAGCAGTGGGTGGTCGGTAAGAGCGACTGTTGTCGCGTCGCCGTCAGTGGGTGTCATCACCAGCCCGGCATCGACCAGCCGCGGGAGATGAGCGTGGACCAGCGTGAGTCGGACGCGACCGGTCTGCTCGTCAGTGACGGTCGCGGAGCCGTGTTCCATCGTCGCGACCGCGGTTGCAAGCGCGTCGATCGACATCCCTTCCGACGCCGGCGGGGCGTCCGCTTCGGATGCGTCCGCGTGCTCGCGCAGCGTCGCAAGGAGATATCGGCGTCGCGGCTCTGCGAGCACGTCCAGCGCGGTTGTCAGCTCGGTGGACGGTGGCGGGCTCATTGCCGGATAGAGACACCGGGCGGGGGAAAGGTGTGTACCAGCATGCTCTGGTATCGGCAAATGTGGTATGCCCCAGTGGTTACGGTGTAACTGCGACTCCTTACGCCAGGTCTGCAAACGACGGCCAGCCGGCGCTCTCAGTCGGCGTCTCCGAAATACGCTGAGAGCAGCTTCGCCTGTGCGACTCTGAGGTGCTGGTGAAAGGTTTGCCGAGCGATCCCGAGTTGGTCGGCGATCTCTTCTGCGTTGCTGTGTCGGGATGGCCACTCGAAGTAGCCGCCGTGATACGCCGACTCGAGTGCTATGCGCTGTTTGTCGGTCAGCATCGATTCGACGGTGCGCCGAAAGTCGCCGCGCGTCTCGACCGGTCGCTCGACGGTTCGTTTCGAGCGGAGCCTGCTGTCGGGATAGGCCGACGTGATCGTGTTGACGAATTCTTGGAGCGCTACATCGGAACTGACCTGAACCGTTAGTTTCGCGACGCCGTCGCGGACGGTCTTCGACCGCAGCCGTGCGCCGTAACCGGTGACGGTTTCGGTGATCGTCGCGTTGCGAACGACACACTCCCAGTAGCTTTCGTCGCTATCGGCGTCGATGAGCCGGTAGTCCGTAATCGCCTCGTCGTCGCGAGCGAGTTCGCGTACACGATCGGGATCGACGTTGGATGCGGTCAGATAATAGATGAACACCTCACCGGTCAGCGGCAGGACGTGGTCGACCGACAGTTCGCAGCCAAGTTCGTCGGAGAACCGAATACAGGCGTCACCCCGGTCGGTCGACTCGAACTCGAGTTCGACGACGGTATCCTGATAGAGCAGCCGACGGACTGCCATCACGTTGATCGCGTGTCCGATCGTGCCGCCAAACTCTTGTAGCACTTCGCGTTCCCGATCGGGAAACGCCGACGGCTCGGCCGCGCCGATCACGAGCGCGCCGAGAGGCTGATTGCTCGCAGCGATCGGGACGACGGCGACCGCCCCGTAGTCGTGCTCGCGTGCGTGGTATCGCCACTGCTCGATCGAACTCTCGCGGAGCGCTCGATACCGTTGGACGGTTCGCGTCTCGAGTGCCGACTCGCCGTCGGCGTCGACCGGTGGATCGACGAACGACGAGCACACGTCCGCGGCAGCCGCGTCGATTCCGGCTCGAGCAGTCGGCTCCCACGAGTGCCCCTCACCCGTCGCGACACCTCGGGCCCGACCGATGACGCCGAATCGATAGGCGTCGTCGGCGGCGAACGTTTCGATGATCGCAGTTTCGACCTCGTCGCGGGTGTCTGCCGTGACCATCGTGTCGTCGATCGTCCGAATCACTGCGTTGAGGCGCTCGAGGCGCTCGAGTTCACGTTCGCGAGCCTTGCGGTCGCTGATGTCGCGGCCGACGCCGGTAAAGCCGAGGACATCGCCGTCGTCGACGATTCTGGCGCTGTTGAACTCGTAGGGGATTCGGTCGTCGTCGGTCGTGAGAACCCGACCTTCAGCGGTGAGACGCTCGCCGTGTTCGAGGATACGCTCGATCGTGTCGCCGATGTAGTCGCGGTCTTCGGGTGCGATGAACGTCACCGGATCGACGTCACTGGGTGGTGCCGGGTCGTAGCCGGTTACGCGCTCGAACTGATCGTTCCACTGGATCAGATTCCCGTCAGTGTCGTAGGCATAGAGGATGTCCGGCTGTGCGCGGAGCACGCTCTCTGTGAACGCCTTCTCCTCGCGGAGTTCGCGTGCTCGCTCGTGATCTGCTGTTCGGTCGCGAACGAACCAGAGATACCCGTCTAAGTCGGCTGCGGACGCGACCGGAACGCCGACGTCGCCATCCGCATGGATCGTGGCGACGGCCTCACAGACCCACAGCCGACTGTCGCCGTCCCCGAGTCGCCAGCCGTCGCCTTCGACGGTCCCCTCGGCTCGTGTTCGCTCGAGCAACTGGTCCGGACGGCCGTCCTCACGAGCGTCTGCCGGAAAGAGAGACCGGTAGTGTTCGCCAACGATCGTCTCCGCGTCGTATCCCGTAAGGTTGCGCGCGCCCGCGTTCCACGCGGTGATGTCCCCGTCAGCATCGAACAGCGCGATGGCACAATCGCTGACGAGTGCGCTCAACTCGCTGATCTCGAGGTCGAACGCGAACGACTGCCCCCCGGACGTGATAGTTCGATCCGACGAGTCATTGGTCATTGGTCAGCTATCCTACATTCAATGTATGTTGCCCACACACATGAAACGTTGCGGGTCGCCGTCACCAGCAGATGGAAACCGGCGACGTTAACGCCGACAACCCACGAGCACGGGTATGACCACGCTCGCGATCGTCGAAAGCCACGCCGACCGCGCCTCGGAGCACATCTGTGACCGACTCCGCGAGCGCGCCGACTGGACCCAGCGAACCGACGATAGCCGGCCGGCAGCCGACGGCGGCGGCACCTACTACCGGACCGACGGAGCCGTCCTGCGGTCGTTCGACGCGTTACATATCGATCTCGAGCGGCCCGCCGATGCCTTCGACTGCGATCCCGACCTGCTCGTCTTCGCCTCGCGACATTCGGGGGATACTGGGCCGCTGCTGACCGGCCATTTCACGGGCAACTTCGGCCCGGCCGAGTTCGGCGGCAAGCCCGACGCGCTGGCCGACGCCGCGCCGAACGCCTTGGCCGAGTTGCTCGCAGCCTTCGAGGAGTACGCACCCGCCGAGTACGACGTGGGCATGGAGTGTACCCACCACGGCCCCTCCGAGGTAGGGTGTCCGTCGCTCTTTGCCGAACTCGGCAGCGGCGACGAGCAGTGGGACGATCCCGCCGGTGCCGACGCCGTCGCCCGCGCCATCCTCGCGCTTCGGGGCGTCGAGCCCCACCGCAGTCGACTCGAGAGCGAAGCTCTCGCGAGCCATCGGAATCGCGATACGATTCCGAGACGACAGGTCGTCGGCTTCGGCGGCAACCACTACGCACCCCGGTTCGGGCGGGTCGTCCGCGAGACTTCGTGGGCAGTCGGCCACGTCGCGGCCGACTGGGCGCTCGAGGCGATGGGCCATCCGACGGCCCACCGCGACGTACTCGAGCGCGTGTTCGAGGCGAGCGACGCCGAAATCGCGCTGCTCGATGGCGAGTGGCCGGTGCTCGAGGAAACACTCGATGAGCTGGACTGCCGGGTCGTCAGCGAGACGTGGCTCCGCGAGGTCGACGACCGGCCGCTTGCGGTCGTCGACGCGGTCGAAACCGAGCTCGGTGCCGTTGACAAGGGAATCCGCTTCGGGGAGCGACTCGCCGAGTCGCTTACTGTCGTCGAGCTTCCGGCCGATCTCCTCAGCGTCGCACAGGGGATCGATCCCGACCGCGTCTATGAAATCGTCGCGGCGAACACGGTGGCGTTTGCCACCGAAAACGGTGGGAGCCGCGTCGGCTCGCCGGTGGCCATTCCCGATGCTGACGACATCGCCACCGGCGACTCGAGTGGACCCAGAGCGAAGATGATTCAGGATCTGGCTGCCGTCCTCTCGGAAAAGTACGACGCCGTGTGGATCGACGACGACGCCATCGTTGCCGAGGAGACGGCCTTCGATCCACAACTGGCACGCGAGGCCGGCGTTCCAGAGGGGCCGAAGTTCGGTGCACTCGCCGACGGCGAGTCAGTGACCGTCGACGGAGAAACGGTCAGTCCCGAGAGAGTTCGAACCGAGCGAACGCGCCGGTTTCAGATCTGACTAAACGGGAAACCGACAGTAAGACGGTATTACTCGAGTGCTGCTGGTGGATTCGACGTTCACGCAATGAGATCCGTACGATCGTCCGAACGTGTCAGACAGGCGGCTGACGTGTAGGGGAAAGGTAATTATGCTCCATTGTTTAGACAGGAGCAAGAATGGACTCTCTCATCGACGACGCAATCGACGAGGCCGAGGACGGGGCGGCCACGGCTCCCGACGACGCGCCCCAGGACGGGCAGTCGTCCGGCGGCGGGTCGTCGGACGGCCGACAGACCGGGACGATGACCGACGACGAACTGGAAGACGTTCTTCAGGACCTCCAGACCGACATTACGGTCGTCGGCTGTGGCGGTGCTGGCGGAAACACGATCAACCGCATGCACGAGGAGGGAATCCACGGCGCGAAACTCGTCGCCGCCAACACCGACGTCCAGCACTTGGTCGAGATCGACGCCGACACCAAGATCCTGATGGGCGAGGAGAAAACCGGCGGCCGCGGGGCTGGCTCCCTGCCACAGGTCGGCGAGGAAGCCGCCCTCGAGAGCCAGCAGGACATCTACGACGCCATCGACGGCTCCGATATGGTCTTTGTCACGGCCGGCCTCGGTGGTGGCACCGGCACTGGCTCTGCGCCCGTCGTCGCCAAAGCCGCCCGCGAGGCTGGCGCACTCACGATTTCGATCGTCACGACGCCCTTTACCGCCGAGGGAGAGGTCCGCCGAACCAACGCGGAAGCCGGCCTCGAGCGCCTGCGCGATGTCTCCGACACCGTCATCGTCGTCCCCAACGACCGCCTGCTCGATTCAGTGGGCAAACTGCCCGTCCGCCAGGCGTTTAAGGTCTCCGACGAGGTCCTGATGCGGAGCGTCAAGGGTATCACGGAACTCATCACGAAACCCGGACTCGTCAACCTAGACTTCGCCGACGTGCGTACTGTCATGGAACGAGGTGGCGTCGCCATGATCGGTCTCGGCGAAGCCGACTCCGAAGCCAAAGCCGAAGATTCGGTCAAAACCGCGCTTCGCTCGCCGCTGCTGGATGTCGATATCTCCAGTGCGAGTTCCGCACTCGTCAACGTCACCGGCGGCAACGACATGGCCATCGAGGAAGCCGAAGGCGTCGTCGAGGAGATCTACGACCGGATCGACCCCGATGCCCGCATCATCTGGGGGACCTCGATCGACGAGAGTCTCGAGGGGAGCATGCGGACGATGATCGTCGTCACGGGCGTCGAGTCGCCACAGATATACGGTCGTCAGGACGGCGAGGCCGTCCAGCCCGCGGGCGCAGGCGGTGACGACATCGACTTCGTCGAGTAATCGCGCCTCGAGGCGCGCCGCGTCGGCGACTCGAGTCCCAGCCTCCGCGTTTCTCTCGCGTTCTATTTCGTCGTTCAGTCGCCACGCTTTGAGACAAATCGCTGTCAATGCCGGTGCACCCGCGATCCGTCGTGTGGATCGCCGAGAACGTGGTCCAGCGACGGGTCTCAGACGGACTCCTGTCAGTCAGTGCCGGCCGGCCGCGACCCGCACCGCGGGCGGGCCGGGACAGCGGGACAGCAGCCCGTCTCAGTCGCTGCGGCTGAGTGTGCCATCTGACAAGAGGGCGAGACACGGCCCGGTGGCATGGACTGTGAATGGCCAGGCCCGTCGAAACTGTAATCGGCTGGGGGCACACAGCTAGCAGCCATGCGACGTGTCCTCGAGCGGGTTATCGCGCCGTTTGCCGTGGATCGACGGATACTCGCGCTGGCGGGTGCCCGGATGGCAGACGGCATCGGCAACTCGTTTCTGATCATCGTTATTCCGCTGTATGTCACCAGCGGCATCGTCGGCGGGACGGCCTTCGGCCTCGAGGAGTCGCTGATTATCGGGCTGATTCTCTCGTTGTTCGGCTTTCTCAACAGCAGTTTTCAGCCGATTACGGGCCGACTGTCGGACCGGTTTGGCCGGCGCAAACCCTTTATTTTGGTCGGTCTTGCCGGGCTCGCGCTGACGAATCTCGCCTACGTCTTCGCGGAGACGTACGTCTCACTGCTGGTTATTCGCGGCCTGCAGGGTGTCAGCGTCGCATTCATTATTCCCTCGTCGGTCGCGCTGGTCAACGAACTCGCCTCGAGTGGCGATCGTGGCGGGAATATGGGTGTCTACAACACCTTCCGGTTGGTCGGCTTTGGTGCCGGTCCTGCGGTTGCCGGTGCCGTCGTCAATCTCGGCCCGTATACGCTCCCCGGCGGAGTGACGGTCAATGGGTTCGACGCCGCGTTCTCTATCGCGACGGTCACGGCGACGATCAGCTACGTGCTGGTGACGGTGCTCGTCTCCGATCCCGAGTCGACGGTGGCAAACGCCGGTGCAGATCTCTCGATCCCGATCCGCGATCGGACGGGCCCGAACCTGCTCGATCCGATCTTTACGCTCGGCTTGGCGTCGTTTTTCATGGCCACCGGGATCGCGCTCTTTGCGACCATTCAACCCGAGGTCAACGCTCGGCTCGAGCAGGGCGCGACCTGGTTCGGCCTGCAGTTTGCGGCGTTCATCCTCGCACAGGTCGCCCTCCAGACGCCGATCGGGCGAGCCTGCGATCGATACGGCCGCCGGCCCTTTATTGTCGGTGGGATGGTGTTGTTGATCCCGACGACGCTCGTTCAGGGATTCGTTCTCTCGTCGATGCTCATGTTCGTCGCGCGGCTGTTTCAGGGAGTTGCGGCCGCGATGGTCTTTGCCCCGTCGCTGGCGCTGGCGGGCGATCTCGCCGGGAAAGGGGAATCGGGTTCGAAGCTCTCGGTGCTCACGATGGCCTTCGGCTACGGGATCGCTGCTGGCCCGCTCTCGTCGGGTGCGCTGGTCGGGTTCGGCTTCAGAGTGCCGTTCGTCTTCGGGTCCGTTCTCGCCGTCTTCGGGGCGATCCTGGTCTACACACAGGTCGAGGAGACGCTCGAGACGACGGCCCCAGTGCCGGGGTTCGGAAGCGATTGATCGGAACACGACGGGACGCAACGCAAAAGTAGCGGATACACATACGCTTCCACGATGACGCTCTCGGAGGAGGCCACAGACCGGTTGGCGGACGTCGTGGAGCTACAGCCGACGAAGAACGCCGAACTGCAGGAGCGCTGGGATATGGACAGTGGCAGCGAGGTCCATCAGTACTTGGAGAACGAACTCGGTGACTACTACTTTCGGGACGACAACAGCCTGATTCGGGCGACCGCCGAAGCGGCTGACCTAGTAGACGTCGAACCGGGCATCGAGAGCGATCCTGACGCCGACGGAATCCCCTCCAAAATCCGCGTCCCCGAGTTGCAAGCCCAGATCGTCGCGGTGTTGGCTGCCCCCGACGAGCGATCCGAGAGCGTCGTCTCGGTGCTTCACAACCTTCGGGACGAATACGACGTCGACCCCGACGCCGAGGACGTCCGATCGGGCCTCCAGAGTCTGCGCCGCAAGGGCGTCGTCGAGGTCGAGTACCGCACTGTTCCCACCTTCCGGCTGGCCGTCGAGCGCGACGACCTCGAGGTCGCCGTCGCCGAGTAAGTTCGTCACCTCCGATTGTGGCTGCCGGCTGCGTTACAGACCCGGCCGCCGACGACGGCGACGCTCGGCGAGTAGTTGTTGGAGTCGTTTTCCGGGACCACCTTCGATCGGCCAGCCACGGGTCCGCCAGGTCGGCGGCTCGGGTTCGTAGTGAGAACAGGAACCGGCACACGCCGCGGCCGTCTGGCATCGATCCATGGCAGCACAGTAGGGCAGCGCCTGCTGGCCGTCTCGAGCGCGCAACTGGAAGTGCCGGCAGTCGGGACGCATGGTGTCGACGAAGGAGCGCCAGCCGCGCTCGTAGGCGCGTTCTGCGATCGCGAGCCGTGTGTCGGCTTTCGTCTCGGGATCGACGTACTCGAACCGGGCCGCCGAGTCGTCGCGAGCGCCGCCGTCGGGTCGCTCGAGGATCCGCGTCCCCGGTTCGTCGACCGCCAGCGTTCGGGGATACCAGGCGACCTCGGCGGTTAGGCTCTCGGGCTCGAGCGCGAGGATGCCCGCTTCGACCGGCAGGTCCTCGAAGAGCACGGGTTCGACAGTATCTCCTGTCGCCCGGGTTGCGACCCAGACCTCGTCGGCCAGCCCCATGGCGACGTCGTACGCGAGTTGTGAGCCGAGCGCGCGGGCGGCGCTGGCATCGAGGTCCGGTTTGTTCTCGATCGCGACGATCCGCTCGAGCCAGTTGGGATAGACCCACTTGCGGCGGATCTCGATTCGATTGCCCGACTTTCGCGTCTCGATGATCCCACGATCGTCGGCGCGGTGGATCGCCTCGCGGACGTATCGCCACGGGTAGCCGGGGTGTGGGAGGGCATCGCGGTAGTAGGTCCACTCGTCGGGGGCGTTTCGGACGATGTGGAGGAGGTCGCTGTCGAGTCGGTCGGGACCGAATCGGGCGCGGCGACGGAGGGCATCGGGGTCACACTTGAGGATGATGGTATCCCAGCGTCGGCGTTTCGTGCCAAGCTGGCGGGCGACGATCGTGTGGTGGTCACTGAACTCGGTCGACGAACAGGCCTGTTCGGCCCAGCGACAGCACCGGAGTTCGAACTCGAATTCTGACTTAGCCCACAGATCCACAACATTATTATACAATTCCCTGGTGAAGTTTTCACCGATTACTCTCTCTCAGTGTTTTACGACGGATATCTGTCCTGAATGATGAATAACTTGAGCGAGAACGTGGGTTCGTCTGATCGCTCAACTTGGACCGATGGCGCTCCCGAGAATGAATCCGACGATCACAATCACTCCCACGGCACCGCGCTCGAATCGGATATCCTTACGTGTTGCCAGCCACTTCCTCACTGGAGGAAGACTGAACAGTCCCGTTACAGTGAGTATTATACTGGCAATGATCGAACGGGCAAGTTGTCCGTCCGATTCACCAAGCACGCCAAGTCCGGCAAGCAATAGTATAATTCCACCAGCCCACGCAATGTACGGCGCAATGTCGCCGAGGTCGTCGCTTTCGAACGACCCATTCGTACTCGTTCCGACGGATTCCTCGTTTCGAACGCCACAGTGAGGACAAATCTCAGCTTGCTTTTTTATAGCCTTTCCACATGATTTACAAAAAATCTCGTCCGCTGCTTTTTGACGTACCATCTCAGATTCCAGATTACACGTACTTCTGCTGGAACTCTGCGTCAGACTTCGTCAGATAGAGAATACCTTCGATAAATGCAACTACTGCAGGGATTAGGGTCCAGAAGAACAGTAGGTAGAGAACACCTTGTCCTGTTTTACCGAGGTAAAATTTGTGTGCGCCGAGGCCGCCGAGTAGCAGTGCGAAAATAGCTGCGGTCGTTCTATCATTCTCGCTGTCACCTTGTACTGGTTGCTGTCGTACGCCACATTCTGGACAGATTTCGGCTTCTTTTTTGATGATTTCGCCACAACTAGTACAAAATTGCTCATCTGCACCGGGATCTCTCCGCTCTTCAGATGTCATTGACTATTTCAATCAACCCGACTTATATGAACGTTCTGGGATAGTGACGTGACGGCGGGGACACCGTCAATTGAATTAGTCAGCGCAACCTGATAGTGCATTGGTCTTTAGTTAAGCCCAGTAGTAATATTAGAGGCCATATTATGCACAACAGTATTAGGGACGAGAGGAATCATAGCTCGGACTCTGGTATTGCCAATATCGGTCGATAAGTGCTCCTCGCAAACTCTATTTTCTCCTCGTAGCCGACTTGAGAGAGTTGAATCTGGACGAAAAACGATGCTGCTGAGTATTACTGTAAGTATTAACTAAAGACGGATGCCTGATAGTGATTCCACTACCGACCGAGGGCTAGAATCAACACACGATCACTCCTCGTCGTCCTCCTCGAGTTCATCCAAGAACTCGTGGGCGTCCTCCAAGATCTCTCGTGGTCCGTCTTGCGTGACGGTGTTGATCGCCTGTTCGTAGTCGCGCCACTGGAGGTCTCGGTGTTCGTTCGAGAGTTCCGCACTGGCCTCGAACGATTTCGCAATAAAGAGGTGAACGGTCTTGTGAATCGTCTTGCCGTTCGCCTCGAAGACGTAGTCGTAGTCCTTGCGAAAGCCGTCGAGTAACCGGAACTGTTCGATACCTGCCTCTTCCTTTACTTCGCGGATCGCCGTCTGCTGTAGCTCTTCATCTCCTTCGACACCGCCCTTGGGAAACTCCCAATCGCCTGGGCGGCTCTTGAGTAGAAGATACTCGCGCCGGCCCCGCGTATCGCGGAAGAGGATCGCGCCTGCGCTCGTAGCTTCGACTGCCATTAAGTAGGCTAACAGATGCGACGTTAAGAGAATATCGGACTGTTCGTCCAGCGTATGCTGATTGTGGGCGTGATTTTCACGCCATCACCGGCCGATCGACCGCAGTCGTTCACCGCGCCTGATCGGCATCGACCGATCTCAGCAACTTTTTACGCGCCCACCGTGGACCTATTCGACAGCACCAGCCATGACCTTCGTCACCCGTCTGACGCTCCAGAGCGGCGATCGAGCCGCACTCGATGGTATCGTCGAGGACATCAAAACCACCGCCGAGCGAAAGGGCGCAGCGCTCAAAGGCCCCCACTCGCGTCCGCCGGAGCGACTCTCGGTTCCCCAGCGCTGCCGACTCCACGCCGACGACGATCGGCGGTTCTCCTCGTGGGACTACACTGTCTTCACTCGTGAACTCGAGATCCACGGTCACGACAATCTCGCACGAAACATCGCCTCGCAGAACTTCCCCGATTCGGTCCATATCGAGGCCGAAGTCGAACAGATCCACGGCGCTGGCCGCGGGAACTGATCACAGTTTTGCGTCGTGACGAGATCGCCGCCAGAGCTTTTTATTAGTCTCGCGGAGAGAGTAGCATGACCGCGGACGACCTCGTAACCCTCCGGCGAGACCTGCATCAGCGGCCCGAACCTGCCTGGCGCGAATTCTATACGACTGCACGGATCGTCGACGAACTCGAGTCGCGACTCGGCGACGACCTCGACCAGCTTTTCGTCGGCCCCGAGGCGATTGCTGGCGACCACCGGCTGGCGGTCCCCGACGATTCGGAGCTAACTCGCTGGTACGAGCAGGCCCAAGAGGCGGATGTCGATGATGCTACGCTCGAGCGACTCGAAGGCGGCTACACGGGTGCCGTCGCGGTCATTGAACGCGGCGAGGGGCCGACCGTCGGCCTGCGCGTCGACATCGACGGCCTCCCACGACCCGAATCCGAGGAACTGAGCCACAAGCCCGCCGCAGCCGGCTTTCGCTCCGAACACGACGGCGCGATGCACGCCTGCGGGCACGACGCCCACGCGACGATCGGGATCGGTGTCCTCGAGCGCATCGCAGAGAGCGACTTTGCAGGAACACTCAAAGTGTTCTTCCAGCCCGCCGAGGAGGTCGTCGGCGGCGGCAAGTCGATGGCCGAAAGCGAGCACATCCAAGACGTCGACTATCTGCTTGCGACCCACATCGGGCTCGACCACCCGACCGGCGAAGTCGTTGCGGGGATCGATGGCTTTCTGGCGGTCTCGCATCTCGAGGCAGCGTTCACGGGCGAATCGGCCCACGCCGGCGGCCACCCAGAGCAGGGACGCAACGCTGTCCAGGCGATGGCGACGGCCGTCCAGAACCTCTATGCTATCCCACGGCACAACGATGGGAAGACGCGGGTCAACGCGGGCGTCGTCGAGGGCGGTAGCGCCGCCAACGTCATCCCCGACGAGGCCCGCGTCGTCGCCGAAGTGCGCGGCGAGACGACCGACCTCATGGAGTATATGAAACATCGAGCCGAGCAGGTGCTCCGGAGTGCCGCCGAGATGCACGACTGCGAGGTATCGATCGAGACCAGTGCCGAAGCACCCAGCGCGACCAGCGACGACGAACTCGTTTCGATCGTGGCTGACGTGGCCGGCGAGACGGCGGGCGTCGAGCGCGTTCTCGAGCGCGACGAACTCGGTGGCAGCGAGGACGCGACGTACCTGATGCGGGCGGTCCAGGAACGCGGCGGCAGCGCCTGTTACGTTGGCGTCGGCACCGACCACCCCGGCGGCCATCACACGGCGACGTTCGACGTCGACGAAGCGAGCATCGGCCACGGGGTCGACGTGCTAGCCGGGACGATCGAGCGGGTCAGTAGCGAGCAGCGCTGACCAGCCGCTCGAGCCGCTATCGCTCGGTTAGGCGTCCATGACGACCTCGAGGTCGAACGGCGCGTCGGCAGGAGCCGACGCGGGCTCGAGGTAGCCGACCGCGAAGGCAGTGTAGACGCTGCCGGCCTCGGGTGCGATGTCGAAGGTCGCGACCACGTCGCCGTCGTTGGTCTCAGTTGCCGGTCGGACCTCGAGCGTGTAGTCGCCACCGGGGACTTCGGTCGTCGCCGCGTCGCCGAAGGCCGCACCCTCGAACAGCACCGTCTCGCCGTCACCGACCGTGACGTCGACTGCAGGGGCGTCCGGCGAGGCGTGCACGAGACGGACACGTGCGTTGTCTCCCGGATCGCTGACATCGTCCTCGAGAACGGTCGGTGCGAAGGGCTGGTTCACGTCGCTCAGTTCACCCAGTGCCGCGATGGTGAACTCGCCCTCGGAAATCTCGAGGTCGTCCTCAAAGGCGACCGTGTCGGGATCGCCCGCGGCCGTGATCGTCACTGTATAGGTGTCCGGCGCGAGCTCGAGATAGTCGCTGACGGCCCGGTAGGGGACGTCCTCGAGGACGGTGTCACCGTCGACGTAGACGTCGACGTTGGGCGCGTCCGGTGAGAGGTGAGCGACGCGGACGTTCGCCATGGTTTCGTCGCTTCCGCTGTCGTCACTCGTTTCGTTTTCTGAGCCGCCATCGCCCATCTCGTCGCCGTCTCCACTCCCGCCCATACAGCCGGCGAGGGCGATCCCGCCTGCAGTTCCGATCAGTGTCAGTGCGCGTCGGCGCGTGTGGCTTTGTGCCATATGTTCGGGTACTTGATGGGTAGGAAAGACGAAAATCCCTAACAACGTAGGGGTATTTCCACACGAATTTATAACTCACCGACCAGTAATACCGAATTACTCGGATGTAGCCGTCTCGAGTGAACGGTGGCCGGGAGGACGGCTCGAGCAACGCGAGAGCCGGCTGACTCGGGGGAGGGCAGGCGGTTACCCAGGTACCGACCGCGAGCGAACCCGACGGGTGAGCGAGCGGGCCGACGACCGACCCGTAGGGGAGGGAGGAGTGCTTTTGATCGACACTAAGCGGGAGCTTCGCTCCCGCGAGGTCCGAGAGAGCTTTGCTCTCTCGAGATTTTGCCGAGGGCCGGCTTGCCGGCCCGCAGCGCAAAAGGTCGGTTCTAGTACTTTGGCTCTGCCCCAGTCGTCTCGTAGACCTGTTCCATGATGTCGTCACGGCGCTGTTGCCAGTGCTCGAGTGCGGCGGGATGGTGGGGATACCCCTCGTAGAGCTCGAGCAGGTCGTCGGCCCGGCGTTTGGTCTGGAAGAGCGTCCAGATCGTCCCCCAGTGGCCGCGGCTGTTGAGCAGTCCCTCCGCGGCGAGTTTCGGGCCGACGCTCGTACTGCCCGAGTACAGCGCCTCCGCGAGTTTCTCGCCGGGCATCGCGGCGAGCAGGCCCATCAGGTCGTCGACGTCGACGGCCGTCGAGAGGATGTTGTAGACGTCCAGCGCGGCGTAGCGTGCGCCGAAGTGGTCCATGACGCGCTCGTTGTACTCCCAGAGGGCCTTCTCGCTGACGTCGCCGGTCTCGAGCGCCTCGATTGCGGCCTCACCGGCGTACTTGCCGCCGTAGGCAGCACCGGCGATCCCGCCGCCGGTCGTGGGGTTGACGTGGCCGGCAGCGTCACCGATAGCCATGTAGCCCGGATGAACGGCCGAGTCGTAGGGTCGTCGGGTGGGGAGGGCTGCGCCGAGTTTGTCCTCGACCTCGGCATCCCGGAACTCGGGGCGGGTCTCGAGATCGCGTTTGAGATCGTCGACGAGCTTCATCGGTTCCTCGGTCATCTGGAAGCCAAGGCCAGCGTTGATCTCCGTCTCCGTGCGTGGGAAATACCAGAGATAGCCTGCGGCCCGTTCGGTCGGCTTGAAGACGAGCGCGTCGTCCCACTCGACCGGTTCGTCGACGTGGACGATCTCGCGGTAGGCAGAACAGAAGTGCGTATAGTTAACGTTCGTATCGAACGAGGAGGCCGAGAAGTCGACGTGATCCTGAAGCACTGACAGCGAGCCCGCGGCGTCGATGACGATATCAGCCTCGTAGGTGCGCGGATCGCCCGCGCGGATCGCTTCGACGCCGGTGACGCGGCCGTCATCATCCTGCAGGACGTTTTTGACGACGGTGTCATAATGGAAGTCGACGCCGACCTCGTCGGCCCCGTCGATGATCCGGCGGCCGTACTCCCAGCGGTCGATGACTGCCAGTTCGCCGGGGATCGGGATCTCGAGGACGGTATCTTCCTGTGGGATCTCGAAGCGACCGTGATCGACGCCCGTATTCGTGAAGGCGGGCTCGAGTTTCGACTTCGGAATCGCCTCTGGGAAGCTGTCGGCACCCTTCAGCGCGTCGCCGCAGGCGATGTGGCCTGCTTCGGATTCGGGCTTTCGCTCGAGAATGACAACGTCGTACCCCTCCCGTGCGATGGTCGCTGCGGCGTAGCACCCTGCCGTTCCGGCACCGACGACGACCACGTCCGGCGACTGCGTCTTCGGCGTCGTGGCGGCCGACTGCTCCTGCGTACTCATATCAACACTGTGGACGCCGCGGTAAGAAAACGTTTTATCAAGCGATTGGCCGCGAGTTGCGGCTGCTCCGGTGGCGAATCTGCGCGTTGGAATCGGCCGGTTCGCTCCGCTGGAGTGAAATAAAGAGTTTTAGTGAGGTCCACCGTACCGAACCGTATGACTGAGTATACGGTCGAGTTCGTCGGGACGGGTGAAACGATTACCTGTTCCGACAAGGAGACGATCCTCAGCCGGTGTCTCGAGGAGGGGATCGCCCAGGAGTACTCCTGCCGAGTGGGGATGTGTCTGGCCTGTTCTGCCGAAATCGTCGAGGGGGAGGTCACCCAACCCGCCGCCCGCGGCCTGACCGAAGCAGAGGCCGAACGCTACGCGCTGACCTGCATGGCGCGCCCGCAGTCAGATCTGAAACTCGACCGTGGCAAATATCCGCCGAGCATCGAGGGCGACCTCGAGGCCGATAGCGGACACGACGGTGCAGTCGCCGACGACTGAGACGGGCTGCTGTCCCGCTGTCCCGGCCCGCCCGCGGTGCGGGTCGCGGCCGGCCGGCACTGACTGACAGGCGTCCGTCTCAGTCACCCCACCCGTTACGACCGAGCGCGCGCCGCCACACTCGAGCCCGCGCAGCGACCCTAAACGGGTGCCTTAAGTCGCTCGACGCCCGTAGCCCGGACAACGATGGAATTCTGCGACGAATGCGGTTCGATGATGAAAGCCGACGACGGCATCTGGAAATGCAATAGCTGTGGCTTTACGAAGCCGAAAGGTGACGCCGCCCAGTACACGCTCACCGAAGACCAGGAAGCCAGCGAGATCATCGAGTCCTCCGAAGAGACCTCGCTGCCCGAAACCGATGCCATCTGTCCCGAATGTGGCAACGACCGCGCCTACTGGTACATGCAACAGATCCGCTCGGCCGACGAATCCGAGACGCGCTTCTTTATCTGTACCGAATGCGAGTACAAGTGGCGCGAGGACGATAACTAACGAACTTTTGCTCTGCGGGCGCGCATCCGCGCGCCCGCGGCAAAATGTCGATGAAAAGCACTCTTCCCTCCCCGTTGGGTCGGTCGTCGGCCCGCTCGCTCCCGTTGGTCGCTCGCGGTCGGTACTTGGGTAGCCGCCTGCCCTCCCCCGAGTCAGCCGGCTCTCGCGTTGCTCGAGCCGTCCTCCCGGCCACCGCTTAGTGATTCTGCTACTGAAACGGTATCGCGATCGGTTGGTGGTAATCCCAGTGAGTACCAGGACTCGAGCAAAGAGAAACCGCGAGAGAGCGCGTTACTCGTTGCGCGCGATCGTCAGATAGCCGGTGTGACCGACGGGTGCCGTCGACGGCCGCGAGCCACGATCGTCGAACTGCATCTCGCGCTGGATCGTCTCGCGCGTGGTCACATCAGAGAGAGCGACCTCGTGGGCCACCTCGACGACCTCGCGGGTCGACTCGATAAACGGGCTGTAGACCGCAACGAAGCCGCCGTCGACGAGCAGCTCGGGTGCGTGTTCGACCATCGTCGCCGCATCGCCCGTATCGAGCGTCATCACGTCGAACGACGCGGGCTCGAGGTCCTCGAGCTGCTCAGTTACATCGCCGGTTCGGACATCGACAGCATCGGAAACGCCGCCAAGAGCCATGTTCTCCCGGGCGACGTCGGCGAAGTCGGCATCTCGCTCGTAGGTCACTACGTCAGCACCTGCGCGGGCCATCATTGCCGCGAGCACGCCCGTGCCGGTGCCGGCGTCGAGCACCCGGTCACCGCCGGCGATGCCCGTCTCGCCGATCACCAGTCCGATGTCACGGGGGACCATCGGCGCGCCGGTCCGTTCGAAGTGATGGAAGAGATCCGGGCCGCGCAATCGGCGCACCTGAAACTCGTCGCCCAGATGCGTCTCGACGATGTCGCCCGACTGGACGTCTTCGGGAACCTCGAGCACGCCGAGGTCGGTCCCCATCTCGTCGCCGGGTTCGACGAGGTACTCGCGGTCGCCGCGAACGAGCAAGACAGGCATACGGTCGCTGCCGGGTTCGACGTCTCCCTCGGCCGTGTCGCCGTCGCCGCTCACGCGAGTCACTCGAGGGACTCGACCGCTGCGGCGAGGTCGCCGTCGGTCGCTTCGAGGGCCTCGCGGGCCTCGTCCTCACTGACGTCGGCTCGCATGGCAACGAGTTCGACGTCATCGTCGGGGATCGACGAGCCAGCGTCGGCGTCTGCCTCAGTGCCGCCGGCCGAGCCGGCTTCGACTTTCTCGGGCGAGCCGATGACCTGATAGGTCTCCTGGCCGCGGGCGTCCATCTTGGTGACTTCGGCGTCGCTGAACACGAGGTCGTGCTCTGCAGTGCGAATGATTACCTCTTCGGCGTCGATGTCCTCGACGTCGATTCCCATCTGTTTCATCATCTGTTCCATTTTACGCGGATTGAGTCCGCCGCCGCCTCCTCCAAACATACTTGCCACGTCGCCGTGAGCGACCTTTTACTTTGTCGTTCGAGAATCGCTGCCCGGGTCGCCGAACCGATCTATCGGCTCGAAACGGGGCCGATGACCGACGGGTTCAACCGGCGCTAGTGCGTGCCATTTGGCCATGGCCGACGAATTCGACGCGCTGCTCGAGGCGCTCGAACTGAAAGACGAACCGCGGACGGGGTGGGTCCTCCGCAAGATCGACACGCCGGAGTCGGTGGCCGCACACACGTGGGGGATGGCGACGCTGTGCCTGCTTTATGCAGCGCAGGCTGGCGACGCCGTCGACCGAGATCGAGCGATCTCGATGGCGCTGGTCCACGATCTCGCAGAAGCACGCACGGGAGATATCGCGACTCGCGCGGACGACGAACACCAGCGGGTGTCAGACAAAGAGAAGACGGCCCGCGAGCGGGCGGCGATTGCTGAGTTGCTCGAGCCGTTCGACGCCGACGCCGATGGCGAGTTTCGCTCGCTCTGGGAAGAGTACGAGGCTCGCGAGACGCCAACCGCACAGTTCGTCAAGGACATGGATCTGATCGACAACTGCCTGCAGGCACTCAAGTACGAACGCGGAAACCGATACGACGACGCCGAGGAGAACGACGCCTTCTCGCAGTACGAGAACTTAGACGAGTTCTTCGCCACGGCCGCACCGCGGCTCCACACTGAGATCGGTGAAAGGCTGTTTGAAGAGACCAAAACGCGATACGAACGGGAGATCGGAAGAGATTGTCAGCTATAGCTGGCAGCAGTCGCCGTCGATCCGAATCCGATTACGACTCCGCGGGCGCGCCTTCACGCACGTTCACTGCCATTCCCGTCTCAAAGTCCCGGATCGCCCCGGCATCGAGTCGTGCCGTGCCGACCGCGAGCAACTCGCCGCGTTCGTGAACGACCAGTACCTCGTCGCCCGGCCGGATCTCGTCGCCGGCCTCGCAGACGAACTTCGCGAAGACGTTCTTCTCGTCGCGGACGAACGGCTCGCTCTCGTCGTCGACGACGACGCGATAGGCGGGGTGTGGGAGGGCAGCGTCGAGTCGGTGACCGCCCTCGAGCCCGAGCGTAAACCGGCCGTCGGTCCCAAACGAGACGATCCGTCCCGACTCGGCGTGAACCTGCTGTGGCCGCCCCGAAGTGGTGCGTTTGATCGTCAGCGATTCGTCGGGTGGGAACAGCGCCGCGCCCGCACCGGCACCGAACTGATAGTCAGCGATGGTCCGAAGCTGGGGGAGGCCGGCACTCCCGTCTGCTGGCTCGCTCATTACCCGAAGTGTGGCCTGCCGGATCGAAAGCCCTTCGACCTGCCGGCGTGGTAAGCGTCGACCCGATGGGTGGAAAGTGATACTTATAAGGGTTCGCTCGAGTGATCTCGGCAGGACATGGACGTTACGCAAATCGGCCTCGGGGCCACCCTGCTCGTCATCGGGACCCTGACGCTGATCGGGCCCGCCACACTTGCCACCGGACCGCTTGCGTATCTCGTGACCGGGTCGACGTTGGTCATGACGGTCGCTGCGCTGTTGTTCGGACTGTGGCAGCGCCAGCAGCCGACGTAGTCCTGCCTCGAGTGGGGCAGACGCGTTAGAGCAAGAAGGTCTCGTGGCGCTCTTCTAAGTCGAGGAACGAATCGGCCGCATCGATGAGTTCCTCGGCCGTCGAGGATTCGAAGGCCATCACTTCGACGCGGACGCCCTCGTGGCGCAGGTGTGAACACAGCCGCGAGAAGTCACCGTCGCCCGTACAGAGGACGACCGTGTCGACGTGGTTGGCCAGCGTCACCGCGTCGAGGCTCATCCCGACGTCCCAGTCGGCCTTCTTGGTGCCGTCAGCGAACGTCTTGATGTCCTTGATCTTCGGTTCGAAGCCGATGTCGATCAGCGCCTCGAAGAAACTCTCCTCCTCGGGGGCCTCGGCGCGGATAACGTAGGCGATCGCGCGCGTGAGCTGGCGGTCCTGAACGGCTTTCTCGAGTAAGGCCGAGTAGTCGATATTACGGCTGTGGAGACTCTGTGCGGTATGATAGAGGTTCTGGGCGTCGACGAGCACGGCGACGCGCTGCCCGGGATGAATTTCCGTCACGTATCTGCATATCGCGTGCCAATGTAAAAAGTCGCGTCGGTCGTCCGTGACCGGCGACGACGGCTGTTCGGTTAGCGGCGGAGTTTCTCGATGCGTTTTTCGGTCGGCGGGTGGGTCGCGAACATCTTCTGGAGGAGCGAGCGATCCGCGTTGAAGATACACAGCGCGCTCACGCTGTCGTCGAGCTGTGACTCACGACCCTGCGATCCCTTCGAGATCTTCTCTAAGGCGCGAGCGAGGGGGTCGCCGCTGCCGATGTACTGGCGGGCGTCGTCGTCGGCGACGTACTCGCGATAACGCGAGATGGCCAGCACGAACACCATCACGAGCATCTGGGCGAGGTTCGAGATGAGCATCCCGACGAAGATGCTGCCGATGTTGCGATCGTCACCCATCATGTAGACCATGTAGGCGACCCAGCCGACCATCATCCCGACCGACTGGCCGAGCACCATCGTGAGGACGTCGCGGTTCTTGATGTGGGCGAGTTCGTGGGCGATCACGCCCTCGAGTTCGTCACGCTGGAGCAGCCGGATGAGTTCTGTCGAAACGACGACGACGCCGTTGCCCTTTCGACCGGTCGCAAAGGCGTTGGGGACGCCCATCTCCATGACCATCAGCTTCGGCTTGTCGATGCCCATGTCCTGGGACAGCGACTCGGTCATCCGATGGATGTCCTGATACTGGCCGTCTTCGGGCATCTCTTGGGCCCGTCTGGTCGCCGACCACGTCCCGATCTTGTACTGGATGGCCGGCAAGACGAGCAGGCCGAGCAAGACCAGTGGCCACGCTCCGAATCCGAACATCGCCAGGCCGAAGGCACCGACCAGCATATAGAATGCAAACAGGATCGATCCGACGATCGCCATTCGCACTTTCAATCCAAAGTCCGTCATAGGAACCAGTACGTAGTGAGACGGGATAAATTACGTGAAGACGGTCGTCACTCCCTAACACGGTTCAATCAGCTGTCGAGCAAAGACAGAAAAAATAAGGCAGATTAGCGCAACGGAACTGATATGCGCCACGTCGCTCATCCGACCGTCGGTCCCGTCGTGAGCGGCGTCGCCACTCGTTCTAAACGTAAACGTAAATGTGCGTGAATGTGCTCGCGGCGGGCGTGGCATCCCCGTCTCGGGTACGATTCGACCGCGCACGATTGATTGCTGACCACCCGCCGACCGGAACCGATACACCCTACCGGTTGGGGGCCGAGACACGACCCAACGACATCCCATGACAACACTCGACCTTTCGGGCGTCTTCCCGGCAATGTGTACGCCCTTCGACGAAGACGAACGGATCGACTACGAAACGCTCCAGACCGACGCACAGCGGCTCGAGGAAGCGGGCGTCGACGGGCTCGTCCCCGTCGGCTCGACCGGCGAATCGGCGACGCTGACCCACGACGAACACGTCCGCGTCGTCGAAGCGGTCATCGAGGCCGTCGACGACGTCCCCGTCATCGCAGGCACGGGCTCGAACAACACCCGTGAGGCACTCGAACTCTCCGAACGCGCTGCCGACGCCGGTGCAGACGGCCTCCTGCTGATTTCGCCGTACTACAACAAGCCCGAACAGCGCGGGCTGATCGAACACTACCGGACGATCGCGGACGCGGTCGACCTCCCACAGATCGTCTACAACGTCCCCTCGCGAACGGGCCGCAACATCGAACCAGATACGGCCGTCGAACTCGCAAGCCACGAGAACATTACGGGCTTCAAGGCCGCAAGCGGCGATCTGGGCCAAATCGGCGAGATCGCTGAGCGCACGACCGATGAGGACTTCGCGGTTCTCTCGGGCGATGACGCACTCACCCTGCCGACGATCTCCGTCGGCGGCACCGGAACGATCAGTGTCGCGGCGAACATCGAACCCGAACGGACCTGCGCGATGGTCGGTGCGGCACTCGACGGTGATTACGAGCGCGCTCGCCAACTCCACCACGAACTCGGCCCGCTGTTCCGCGAACTCTTCGTCGAGACCAACCCGATCCCGGTCAAGGAAGCCATGCAGATCCGCGGCTACGGCCCCGCTCGCATGCGCTCGCCGCTGACCCGGCTGGCCGACGAGTACCGCGAGGGGCTCGAGGCCGTCCTCGCCGACTTAGAACGCGACTCGACGGCAGTCGCCGACGCGGCGGAGGGTGATCGATGACGGTTCGGCTCGGCATCACCGGTGCAACAGGCCGGATGGGGCGAGAAGTCATCGCCGCCGCGACGGGCCGAGAGGACTGCGAGATCGTGTTCGCGGTCAATCGGGACCCGGACGGCGAGACCGTCGACGGTATCGACATCGAACCCGCAGCCGAGTTCGACTCGCTGGTCGCCGACCGCGAACCCACCGTCGTCATCGACTTCACCGGCCCTGAATCGGCCGTCGAGTACGCTGAGGTCTGTGCCGACGCGGGCGTCGCCTTCGTCACCGGCACGACCGGTTTCGACGAGGACGGCCTCGAGGCGCTCGAGGCCGCAAGCGAGGACGTTCCCGTTCTCCACGCGCCGAACTTCGCTCGCGGTGTCCAGGCACTGGTCAACGTCGTCGGCGAAGCCGTCCAGAACCTGCCAGGCTACGACGTCGAACTCGTCGAGACACATCACAACGGCAAGCGCGACGCCCCGAGTGGGACCGCAAACCGGCTGCTCGAGGAGATCGAGGAAAACGGCGAGTTCACCGAGCGCACGCACGGCCGCGAGGGCGATGCGCCGCGTGAAGCCGGCGAGATCGGTGTCCATGCGCTCCGAGCGGGCGACATCACCGGTGAACACGAGATCATCCTCGCGGGTAACCACGAGGAGGTTCGGCTGACCCACCGCGCCGAGGATCGTGGCGTCTTCGCCGCTGGCGCGGTCGACGCGGCGGTCTGGATCGCTGGACAGAAGGCAGGCAGCTACGACTTTGCGGACGTGATCAGCGAATGAGCGCACTCGAGACCGAAATCGACGAGCTGTGGGAGCGCAAGCAAAACGACGAGATCAGCGCCGAGACCGCCGGCGAGGACGAATACGCGACGCTGGCTGCCTTCCTCGACGCGCTCGAGGCCGGCGAGATCCGCGCCGCCGAGAAATCGGGCGGCGAGTGGGAGGCAAACGAGTGGGTCAAGCAGGGCATCCTGCTCAACTTCGGCCTGCGTGCGACCGAGCCCCGCGAGTACGGCGGTGTAACGTACAACGACGTCCTGCCGCTTGCGGACTCGAGCGAGTACGGCGACCGCGGCAGCCGCAACACGCCCGACGGCACCGTCGTCCGCCGCGGCGCGAACATCGGCTCCGACTGCATTCTGATGAGCCCCGCGTTCGTCAACATCGGCGCACGCGTCGGCGACGGCACCCTCGTCGACTCCTGTGACACCGTCGGCTCCTGTGCGCAGATCGGCGACAACGTCAAGCTCGGCGCGAACACCCTCATCGGCGGCGTGCTCGAACCCGTCGAGGACGCACCGGTCATCGTCGAGGACAACGTCTCGCTGGGTGCCGGCTGTCGGGTCACCAGCGGCTTTGTCGTCGGCGAGAACAGCGTCGTCGGCGAGAACACGCTGTTGACCCCACGCATCCCGGTCTACGACCTCGTCGAAGAAGAGGTGTTGTACGGCGAACTGCCCGCCGACCGACGTGCCTTTACCCGCTTCGTCGAGTCCTCGGTCAGCGACCACGACCTCTTCGACGGCGGCGCGTACAAGCCGGCCGTCGTCGCGACCGACCTCGAGACGGAGACGCTCGAGGCGACCGAACGCGAAGACGCGCTGCGCGAATAGTCGTCTCGGCAGTATCGCAATTTTCGGGACACCATTTCTCTGTATTCGATTCCGGACGCGGAACTCTCGAGAACACCACGAAAGCCCCTTTCAGTCCCACCCGCTGTAGCCCGACCGGCCAGCCGACATGGGTGGGACTGAAAGGGGCCAGTTCGCTCGGGGAAGACGGACGACGTAAGCACCGCAGGGAAGGAGCACTGCGACTGACCGAGGAGCACAGCGAGTCCACCGACTCGAGCGAACTGGGGGCTTTCGTGGTGTTTGCAGTAGTCCGAGGTTCCGATCACCATCCAACTGCGATCGAGAACCCAAACCCTTGAATCCTCGCGGTTACTTGAACGTGGTAATGACTAACGCTGCGGATTCACCGTCTGTCCGCCGCCTCTCCGCGTGGGACGCGGCCGAACTACAGACGCTCGCCGACGACTATGGCTCGCCGCTGTACGTCCTCGACCTCGAGCGTGTCCGCCAGAACTATCGGCGGCTCGCAGCCGCGTTTCCTGACGCCGACATCCTGTATGCGGTGAAAGCGAACGCGCTTGGTGACGCCCTCGCGGCGCTGCACGAGGAAGGGGCTGGCCTCGAGTGTGCCTCCGCCGGCGAGGTCCAGCGAGCGCTCGAGGCGGGCGCATCCGGCTCCGAGGTCCACTACACGGCCGTGAACCCACCGGCTCGCGACCTCGACTGGATCGTCGACGCCTGGCACGACCACCCCGAACTGACGATCACTGCCGGTTCCGAGGACACGATCGACCGGCTGGCCGACCGTGGGTACGACGGTCGACTCTGCCTGCGAGTCAATCCCGGCATCGGTGCCGGCCACCACGAGAAGGTACAGACCGGTGCGGCCGCGAAGTTCGGTGTCCCCGCAGAGCGTGCGGTCGACGTGCTCGAAGACGCCGCCGACCGCGGCTTCGACGTTGTCGGCGTCCACTCCCACGTCGGCTCCGGCGTTTCAAACGACCAACTCGACACTCACCGGGAGTTCGTCGCACGAATGGGTGATCTCGCTCGAGAGGTGAGTGAGACAGTCACCGATCTCGAGTTCGTCGACGTCGGTGGCGGCTTCGGCGTTCCCTACCGTAAGGACGAGGAACCGCTTGACCTCGAGTCGGTCGCGGACGCGACGCGGGAGGCACTCGGCGAGGTCGACGCGCGGCTGGCGATCGAACCCGGCCGCTACTTCGTCGCGGACGCGGGCGTGTTACTGACCGACGTGAATACCGTCAAGGCGGCCCGCGACACGACCGTCGTCGGCGTCGACGCGGGGATGACGACGCTGATTCGACCGGCGATGTATGACGCGTATCATCCGATCCGGAACCTGACGGCCGATTTGGACGCCGACGAGCGCGAGATCGTCCCCCAGACCGTCGCCGGCCCGATCTGCGAGAGCGGCGACGTTTTCTGTGCTGACCGCGAACTGCCGGCAACCGAACGCGGCGACGTCCTCGCGATCGGCAACGCGGGGGCTTACGGCTACGAGATGGCGAACCAGTACAACTCCCGACCCCGGCCCGCGTCGATCGTCCTCGAGGACGGCGACACACGGCTCGCTCGCCGTCGCGAGACGGTCGACGACGTGACGCGTCCGGAACGTGAGGCACACAATGGCTCGGCGACGGATCGAAAGACCGACGACCACCCGGCGGTGAGCGACACCGACGACGAACGAGTACGATAGCACGATGACTGTTCCATTCCAGAAGTACCACGGCACCGGCAACGACTTTTTGATCATCCACGCGAACGAACACGTTCCCAATCGGGGCGCACTCGCCAAACGCGAGTGCGACCGAACCGACGGCGTCGGTGCCGATGGGGTTCTCTTCCTCGCGCTCGAGGAAGACTTCAATCCACCACGCGTCGTCATGACGCTGTTCCAGCCCGACGGCAAGACGGCCGCAATGTGTGGCAACGGCGCGCGCTGTGCCGCCGAGTGGGCGATGGAGCGGACCGGGACTGACAGCGTGATGATCGACACCCAGGCGGGCACGCTGCGGGCCGACCGCGACGGCGAGAACGTCGTCGTCGAGATGACCGACCTCACGTTCGCTCCCGACGAAGTGCCCGTCGAGGCCGACGAGCCGGTTCTCGAGGAGGAGATCGAGGGCCTCGAGGTCTCGGTCGTCAACACCGGCGTTCCCCACGCCGTGAGTTTCGTCGACGACGTCGACGAGGTCGACCTCGAGGCCGTCGCGCCGCCGGTACGTCACGCCGACGTCTTCCCGGAAGGGACGAACGTCACCATCGCCAGCCCCGATGGCGAGGGTGGCTTCGACCAGCGCACCTACGAGCGCGGCGTCGAGGGCGAGACCGACTCCTGTGGCACCGGTGCGGTCGCCATCGCCGTCGTCGCGCGCCGACTCGGTCTCACTGACGCCGATCCGGTCGACGTCCATCCGCCGGGCGGTGACCTGCAGGTGAGCTTCAACGAGCGCGGTCGGCCGACGCTCGCCGGGCCAGTCGAACACGAGTTCGATGGCGAGGTGACCCTCGAGTCGCCGGTCGAATCGTGACGGGTGACGATCCTACCAGCGGCGAGAGGTTCGACCCGGTCGCGTTTCTCGAGACCGCCGTCCAGCACGCCTCCCACGAGGATGTCGAGCCGATGCGCGAATATCTCTGTGAGACGCTCGAGGCCCGCGGCGTCGACCCTCGCGTCGACGACGCCGGGAACGTGCTGGCGAGTCGCGGACAGCCGAGCGCTGACGCCGAGACGCACGTCGTCTTGAACACCCACATCGACACGGTGTCACCCCACGTGCCGTTCGAGCGCGACGCGGACGGTGCCGAAGCGGACGGAGGAGACGTGATCCGCGGCCGCGGCTCCTGTGACGCGAAGGGGCCGCTCACGGCCCTGCTGTCCGCCTTTTTCGCCGTCGAACCGACCGACAGCCGAGTGACGCTTGCGATCACCCCTGACGAAGAAGTCCTCTCGACGGGGGCTTACGCGCTGGTCTCGGGCGAGGACTCGCCGACACGCGACGCGGACGCGGTGATCGTCGGCGAGCCGACCGACCTCGACGTCTGTACGGCTGCGAAAGGCCGATTCCAGGGAACGATTCACCTTTCGGGGGCCAACGCCCACGCCGCCGAACCCGACACCGGGATCAACGCGGTTGCGGCACTCGAGGACGTCCTCGCGGCGATCCGCACCTTCGACGAGCGCGACGATGCACCGCCGGTCCACCCGCAACTCGGCGCGGCGACACTGACCCCGACGGTCGTCGAGGGTGGCGAGGCCACGAATCAGGTGCCGGCCGACTGCGCGCTGACCGTCGACCGCCGAAGCGTCCCGCCCGAAACCGCCGACGAGTTCCACGAGGCGCTGACAGCCCATCTTCGGCGTGCGATTCCCGACGACGTGGACCTCGAGTTTCGCTTTACCGACCGGCCGACGCCGTTTCTCGAGGCCTGGGACACCGACCCCGACGCGGACGTGGCGGAGACGCTCGCGGACGCGGCTGGCGGCGAGATACGCCCGTTCACCGCGGCGACGGAAGCCTCGTATTTCGCGGCAGACGCGCCGACGGTCGTCTTCGGTCCCGGTGTCCTCGCCGACGACGAGGGCGCGGTCGCCCACGCTCCGCGGGAGTACGTGCGGGTCGCGGCCGTCCGCGAGGCGGCGCGAGCGCTCGAGGAGACGCTTGCGGCGTTGCTCGCGTAACCGGAGCAGAAGGACGGTCCCTCCGGGTAGCCGATCGCAACCTGTTACTCTCCGAGACGTACTGCTCACGTTTCACACCGGGATTTTGTCAATGGGACTCCAATTTAGTGTGGGTGAATGCCATGCAAAAGAACGTTGGCGGGATCGATCGTACCGGACGGATCGTCATTGGCGTAATCGCTGTGCTTGCTGGCATCGCCGCGCTGATGGGGTACTGGGCCGTCGGCATCGTGACCGCGGTCATCGCACTCGTCATCGGCGCGATCCTGCTAGTGACCGGAACGACCCAGAAGTGCCCGATCAATGACGCCGCTGGCGTCGATACGACGGAGTGATTGGGCCGACCGCGACGAGGTTCACAGGGACATCAGCGCGATTGCCAGCACGCTCAGCGCAATGGCAGCAATTTTGCGCGGCGTGACGGTCTCCTCGAAGGCGAGGATTCCGACCAGCGAGCTGACGACGATGAACAGCCCGTAGATCGGGACGACGATACTGACCGGACCGAGCGCGAGCGCCCGGTAGTAGGTCAACAGGCCGATCGTTAGTAGGTCAACAGGCCGATCGTTAGTAGGACGCCCATCGCGAGGATATAGGGAGTGCGCGGATGCCAGAGGTACGGCCGGACCGACAGCCCACGATAGCGGATCACGATCCCGACAGTCACGAACATCACCGAGTTCGAAAGGAAGACCGCCAACGTGCTTGGAAGGTCAGCCATCGCGATCGAGAGCAACGGCGCGACCAGGCTGTAGGACAGGAAGGCAAACAGCGACAGCCAGACGTATCGTCGCATCACGCCTCACCCCCCGCGGCGAGATAGATCGCAGCCGCCGCGACGACGATGCCGGCCGCGCGGGTCGCGGTCAGTTCTTCGCCGAGAAAGGCGATCCCGATGATCGAACTCCCGACGATGAAGAGGCCGTAGATCGGCACGACGACGCTGACCGGCCCGCGCTCGAGCGCCTGATAGTACGCGAGGATGCCCGCGGAGAGAAACAGGCCGGCGATGTAGACGATCTGCGCCGACGGACTGGTGATGTCCGAGGGGGTGCCGGTCCCCGTGACGACGAGGACGACCGCTGTCAGGCAGAGAAAGATCGTCGTCGAGAGAAAGAGCGCGACTGCGGGCGGGACATCTGACGTGACGACGCTCGTCAGCGGTGCCATCAACCCGTAGGCGACGAGCGCGACGATCACCCAGAGAAGATAGTCCATACACTCCCTCGAATGAGGGTACCCAATACTGTCACGGTCCCGGAACCGGATTCCAGAACTGAGACTAGAACCGAGTCAGTGATCGGAAACGAGAGAGGGTGCTCGCGGTTACTCGAGGTCGTCGACGAGTTCGCTGGCGACACCGGTGTAGCCCGCCGGCGTCAGTGCGTGGAGTTCCTCGCGGACGTCCTCGTCGACATCGAGGTCGTCGAACATCTCGCGGAAGTCATCGATGGTGACGTCCTTCCCGCGGGTGACGGCCTTGACGCGCTCGTAGGCGTCGGCCTGTCCCTCGCGTCGAAGGATGGTCTGGACAGCCTCGCCGATGATCTCGGGGGTCGACTCGAGGTCGTCGCGCATCACGTGTTCGTTCGGCACGACTTTCGAGAGGCCGGCGGCGGTCTTGCCGTAGCCGATCAGACAATGCGCGAAGGCACCGCCGATGTTGCGCTTGACGGTCGAATCGGAGAGGTCGCGCTGGAGCCGGGAGGTGGTGACGTAGTCCGCGAGGAAGGTAAGATCCGAGTTCGCCTTCGAGAGGTTGCCCTCGCTGTTCTCGAAGTCGATCGGGTTGACCTTGTGGGGCATCGTCGACGAGCCAGTTTCGCCCTCGACGGCCTCCTGGCCGAGGTAGCGATCGGAGACGTAGAGCCACATGTCAAGATCGAGGTCGAGCAGGACGTCGTTGGCTCCGCGGAACGCGTCGAAGACGGCCGCGAGGTCATCACAGGGGTTGACCTGCGTCGTGAGTCCCTCGAACTCGAGGCCCAGCCCTTCGACGAACTCCTGTGCGAAATCCTGCCAGTCGACATCGGGATAGGCGGCGACGTGGGCCGCGTAGGTTCCCGATGCGCCGCCGAGTTTGCCGCTGAGTTCGTCGGTCGCCTGCCGAATCCGGCCCGTCGCGCGGCCCAGCCGCGAGGCGTAGACGGCCATTTCCTTGCCGAAGGTCGTCGGCGTCGCGGGCTGACCGTGGGTGCGTGCCAGCATCGGCAGGTCACGGTACTCGCGAGCCATCTCGGCGAGGGTCTCGCGCACGCCGTAGAGTTCGGGGAGCAACACCTCGTCGACGGCGTCGCGGACGAGCAGCCGGTGGGCGAGGTTGTTCACGTCCTCGCTGGTCAGTCCGAAGTGGATCCAGGCCGAGGCGTCGCTGTCCTCTGGCAGTCGGTGGCGGACGAAGTACTCGACGGCCTTGACGTCGTGGTTGGTCGCCTCGAAGCCGGCGTGGCCCTCCGTCTCGAGTTTCTTGATCAGGCGAGCGTCTTCCTCGGCGAAGTGGTTGTAGAGCCCGCGGAGGTGGTCGCGGTCCTCTACGTCAAGTTCGAGCGGCGTCGCCTCGCAGTCGGCCAGTGCGATCAGGTACTCGACTTCGACGCGAACGCGGGCGCGCATGAGTGCGGCTTCGCTCGCGTACAGCGACAACGGTGCGGTCCGGCCACCGTATCGGCCGTCCAGCGGTGAAACGGCATACAGGGCGTCGGTCTCTGTCATAGTGGCCGTTCGTCCAGCGGGTCGCAAAAGCGTATCGAAACCAGTGGCCGCTCGATGCCACGAGCGTGCATACCTCTGCCGATCGGGGGCGAAATACAGTCAGAATAATACACGAACGTGGATACTACGGTGTTCGAGACCGCAACCACTTTGCCGCTTGCGGGCGCGGGTTCGACCATGACGCGAATCGCCGGGATGGCCGGCAACCGAGGGCGCAACCTGTTGAACATCGCCGACCGAAAGCCGGGCGGAGCCGAGTTCGCCGTAATTCTGACGAACACCGAGGACGCACCGGTCCTCGAGGCCGCCGCAGAGCGCGGGATTCCAACCGAAGTCGTCCCGCTCGACGAGGACATGAGCCGCCGCGAGCACGAGGAGGCCGTGCTCGAGACGCTGTCCGACTACGAGTTCGACCTCGTCTGTCTGGACGGCTACATGCGGATCCTCTCGGATACGTTCCTCTCCGAGGCACCCACGACGCTGAACGTCCACCCCGCCTTGCTGCCGTCGTTCCCCGGCATGGACGCCTGGGGCGACGCGCTCGAGGCCGGCGTGTCGGTGACCGGCTGTACGGTCCACGTCGTCACCGACGCGACCGACGAGGACGGCGCAGTCGTCGAGGACAAAGTCGACATGGGTCCGATCGTCACCCAGGAGCCGATCCCCGTCTACGAGGGCGACGACGAAGACGACCTGAAAGAACGCGTCCTCTACGAGGGCGAGTTCCGCGCGTACCCGCGGGCCGTCAAGTGGGTCGCCGAGGGAGCCGTCGACATCGATCTCGAGGCTGGTGAGGTCACGGTCGATGCCGACGCGCCGACGGCACCGGATTCCGAGGGGCTTCCCGCCCGGCGGCTCACCGCGAGCGACCGCGCGGATACGCTTCGCTACGGCGAGAATCCCCACCAGGACGCCGCCGTCTACGCCGACTACACCTGCGACGAGGCGAGCGTCGTCCACGCTGACCAGTTGAACGAGGGTGCGAAGGCCCTGTCCTACAACAACTACAACGACGCCGACGGCGCGCTCAACCTCATCAAGGAGTTCGACGAGCCCGCAGCGGCGGTCATCAAGCACACCAACCCCGCGGGCTGTGCGACCGCCGACTCGCTGGCCGAAGCCTACGAGAAGGCCCTCTCGACGGACCCGATGAGCGCCTTCGGCGGCATCGTCGCGCTCAATCGCGAGTGTGACGCTGAAACGGCCGAACAGATCATCGACTCGTTCAAAGAAGTCGTCGTCGCACCTAGCTACACCGACGACGCACTCGAGACGCTCTGTGAGAAGGAGAACCTCCGTGTCCTCGATGTCGGCGAACTCGGCGAGCAGACCGAGCGCTTCACCGAAAAGGACCTCGTCGGCGGCCGACTGGTCCAGGAACGGGACCTGCAGTCGATCTCGGTCGACGATCTCGAGGTCGTCACCGAACGCGAGCCGACCGAGGAAGAACTCGAGTCGATGGTCTTTGCGTGGCAGACGCTCAAGCACGTGAAATCGAACGGGATCCTCTTTGCGGACGGCACCGAGACGGTCGGCGTCGGCATGGGACAGGTCTCCCGCGTCGACGCGGTTCGGCTGGCAGCGATGAAAGCCGACGAGCACGCCGAAGGCAAAGACGCCGAGGGCGCAGTCATGGCCTCGGACGCGTTCTTCCCGTTCCCGGACGGCATCGAGGAGGCTGCGAAGGCAGGCATCGAGGCGGTCGTCCAGCCCGGCGGCTCGGTCAACGACGAGGACGTGATCGAGGCTGCGGACGAACACGACATGGCGATGGCGTTCACTGGTCAGCGGTCGTTCAAACACGATTAGGACCGCGAGCGATGCGCGGTTCGGAGCGAACATCGTGAGCGAGAACCGCGGAATGCGAACGGACACAACGTCCGTGAGCGAAGCGAGCGGCTTTTTGGTCGAGATTTTTCAAGGAGTGGTGAGTGAGTAGAGCGAACGAACCCGACGAGAAAAAGGTCGATGCCGCGATGGCGTTCACTGGTCAGCGGTCGTTCAAACACAATTAGTGCCGTAAACGGGCAGACGTGCCCGTGACCGAATGGAATGTGCGAGCGGTTTTCCCTCGAGAATGTTTCACTCAGTGCGAGAGCGAGATTCTGCGGGCCTGCTGTTGCAGCGATGTCACACTTAGCCGTGAAGTGCTAACCTCGGCGAACAGAACGATGACGAACGTCAATTCGCGGACGGCGAACAAACTGAGCATCGTTTCGACACTGATCGATAGCGCGCTGGCGTTTCGGCGTGGGCGGCCAAAGAGCGGCCTCCTGTTACTGGGTGCAGCCGCGCTCTCGTCTCGTATCCCCGGTATCGGGACAGCAGTGTCAGTGTTCCTCCGGCTTGTCCGGCGGCTCCGATAATCGCCCACCTCCATGGTCGACGTCACCGGCCACCTCGGGATGGCACTGCTGTTTGCTGCTCCGGCGTGGCTCATCTGGGGCCAACGGGGTGCGTTGGGATTTACCGGCTTCGCACTAGCGACTGCGATGCTCCCGGATACAGATCTCGTCCTTCGGCACGTCCTCCCGATCACCCACCACGGTATCACTCATACCCTGGTGTTCGTGTCACTGGTGAGCATCCTCGTCGGTGCAGGTGCCGCGAAGTGGCTCACCGGCACGTTCAACGCCACCCGCTTGATTCGAAGCACCGCCATCTCGAACGAGACCGTCTTCGTCTTCGCGACCGCTGGGTTGGTCCTCGGCGGAACCAGTCACATCTTTGCGGACCTCCTCTCTGCCCCCGACATCGCCGCCCCGCTCGAGCCGTTCTGGCCGCTGTACGCGAAACCGGTGATCATCGACGTGATCTATTACAATTCCCCGGTCTGGAATTTCGGGCTGTTCGCCGTCGCGATCGCGCTCCACGTGCTGCTCGCCTGGCACGAACGCGTCCCGCTCGAGACCCGCTACCGGATCGGAAGTTGAACAGCCCAAACGTCGCTCTGCTACTCTAATTGCGCGTCCGTGATCCGCAATCGCCCGCGCGTCCCGTCCCATTCGGTCTCGTACTCGAGGTCGATCCGCCGATCCATGTGTGGCCCATCCACAACCAACGTCTCGAATTCGCCACCTTCGCCCAGAATGTGAACCCCGTACTCCTCGTTGAGGGCCTCGAGTTCGGCGAGCGCCTCATGATCGATGGTTCGACCCAGCCACGACTCGTCGAGGCCGTGGGCTGCGACCTGGATGATCACGATCTCGAAGCCCGCCTCGAGCATCGCATCGGCCAGGTCCCGGGGGTCTTCCTGCCACAGCGGGGCGAACAGCTCACAGCCCAGTCGATCGCACATCCCCTGAATGCGGTTCGTCTGGTACTCGCTCTCGACGGCCCCGGCCGTGACGCCGGCGATACCATCCGGAAGTTCGCTGTCGAGCGTTTCGAGCGCGGCCTCGAGGGGTTCGAGTTCGTCGTCACCCTGTGCGCTCGAGTCAGTCACCGCGTCGGCCCCGAAATCGTCGGGTTCGACGTCGACGAGGTCGATACCGATGCTTTCGGCCGCCAGCGCGGCCAGGTCGGTTGCAGGGACGTGATACATATACGAGTCACCCGCAGGGTGGACGGTGACGAGCCGTTCGACCGGCAAGCCGCGCTCGATGGCCCGATACAGCGCCCACGCTGAGTCCTTGCCACCCGAAAAGAGACTCACCCACGCGCCGTCTGCGTCGCTCATGTGAAGTGATCGGCAGGGACGGGTAAAGGGATACCGAGTTCGCGTAGGTATGTCAATGAACACTCTACGTGTCTCGCGTTCGATCGATGTGTGATCCGTGTTATCCGACAGTATTAGCGATCGCGGTCCGGCTCAGCAGTCGTATTCGCACCGCCGTCCGTGAGTTCGGGATCGGACCGATCAGAACGTGCGCTAGTTCTCGCCTCGGTCGTCGCGTCGGCCCCGCCATCGGTTCGATCGCTGCCGTGTGACTCACTCAGCGACGACGCGACCTGCGCGCCGACGAGGCTGACGACGAGCGCCGAGACGACGAACAGCGCGAGCCGTTCGCCGGCGACCATCACGAACCGCTCGTTCGAGAAGACACCGAATTCGTACGCCGAGACGACGAATGGCTCGATCACGCCCTGTTGCTCGAGGAAGTATGCAGAGAAGCCACGAATCACCAGGCCGACGGCGACGACGATAAACGGCAGGTTGAGGAAGGACCGTCGAACCGGTTCATCGCCGATCACTTCGTCGAGCAGCCGACCGGCGCTTGCGGTCAGCGCGGCCATCGCCAGCCAGGGGATGCTATCGAAGGCAAACCGCGTCGCCGGAAGTACCACACCGGGCGTGTCACCGAGGCTCGAGACGCCGAGTGCGCCGGCAAACAGGCCGACGAAGGTCAAGCCGGCCGCGACCACGTAGGTAACGACGGACACCTGGCCAGAGTACAGCGATTCCCGCGTCTGGTGGGCAAAGCGGGTCAGGAGTTCGTCGATGTTGAACCCCTTGTAGAGCAAGAAGAGGCCGATGACGGTCGTAATCGCGGCCGCTCCCTTCGCGGGACCGACAGTGGTCGCAAGCAACGGAAAGACGAGCATCGTCAGTCCGATCGGGACGAGGACCGTCTGGCGGAGTTCCTCGTCGGCGAGGAACTGTTTGAGCAGGTAGTACGTCGATTCGATGTCCCGGGCCTGGCGGACGACGACCCGGTCGACGGAATCGACCCGGACGCGGCTCTCGACGATCGGGATCAGCCGTTCGTCCTCGGCGCTGTCGGTCACCACGACCGCCGAATCGGGGTCGTAGTCGGCGATGAGATCGTCGAGTTGTGCGGCGACTGCCCGATCTGCCGAGACCATCGACTCGTGCTCCCCCGAGACGACCGCGACGATGACCTCCTCGTTTTCGTCGCGTAAGTTCTGGGCGACCCGAAGCGACTCGAGAAGCGTGTTGACACTCGAGTCCTCCGGATCCGCGAGGCCGACGTCAGTCACGAGCGCGCGGACTGCCTCCCAGCCGACGACCGGCGAGTGGAGGCCGGTTTTGCGGCCCACGTCGTCGGTCCGGTCGAGGCAGACGACCAGCGTTGTCACGATAGGCGATGCATTCCGTGCAACGATAAAACCACTTACTCGTTCGAGCCAACCTGTCACGAGGTACCTCGTGACAGCCGCCTCGAGCACGTCGCTCCGTGATTAGCTACGCAGCCGGAACCCACGGCCGTCGCCGAGGCCGGCGAGCCCAGCGCCGAAGGCGTACGCGACTTGCTGGGCACCCGCACCGACGCGAGCCATCAGCGGCTGTTTCGGTTCGAACTCTTCGACGGTTACCTCGTCAGTGTCGAGTCGGTCGGCCAGTTCGTCTTCGATCTCCCGGCGGGTGCCGAGGTGATCGACGAGATCCATGTCGTAGGCCTGCTCGCCCAGATAGATCCGGGCCTCGGTGTCACGGACGAACGCCGGCTCTAGGTCACGGCCGTCGCTGACCCGTTCGACGAACGTGTCGTAGTAGTCGTCGATCAACCCCTGCAGGTACTCGCGTTCGTCGTCATCCATCTCCTTGAGCGCCGTGCCGGCGTCTTTGTACTCCCCGGCGGCGAACCGTTCGTAGGAGAGGCCGATCTTCTCGGCGAGGTCACTCGCATTGATCCGAGACCCAATGACACCGATCGAGCCGACGATCGAACCCTCGCGGGCCCAGAGTTCGTCACAGCCGCTTGCGATCCAGTAGCCGCCGCTGGCACAGACATCGGTCGCGTAGGCGATCGTCGGCCCGTCGAAGCGCTTGGCTGCGAGTCGAATGTCGTCGCTCGGGACGACCTCACCACCGGGTGTATTTAATTTCAACAGCAACGCCCGGACGTTGTCATCGTCGTTCGCGCGGTCGATCTGCTCGACGATGTCGTCGGCCGGCGTCGCGCCCGGTGTCGTGGGAAGGCGACCGCCACCGCCGTCCCGGCTGATCGGTCCCTCAACGGCAACCTCGGCGACGTCGTAGTTCGGAAACAGCGAGCTTGCAGCGTTGCCCGCAAGCCGGATGCCGCCGAATGCGACCACGAGCGCGAGTATCACGCCCAGCAGATCCGTCAGCGTTTCCGGGAAGATGATAAACAGGGCGACGCCGAGACTCGCGAACGCAAGGCCGCCACCGACGACGACCACGAGCCGATCGATACGCCCACTACTGACCACAGGCATCACCTCGAGTCATACCGATAGCTGGGTGCGGTTCCCGTTAAGCGTTGGCGGTTAGACAAGCAGACGGCCCCACATCGATCAGTGCGATCGCCTACGAGTCCGGCGACCGGCCGCCGTCGGTCTGCGCCGACCGTGTCGACTCCTCGTCAGGTCCCGGCTTCGTCTCCGTCGGCTCCACGCCATCGTCCGTCGACTCGGCCTCGAGGCTGGTTTCGGTCTGGTCCGGTATGCCGCCGTCGGATCGGCCGTCGAGCCACGCTTGCACGAGGTTGACGCCGTCCTGGAAGAACGGCACCGGATCGTCGAGCACCGCGTAATCGAACCGTGGGTGAGACACCAGTGACGTGGCGACCTCGCGTGCAGCCGTGCCGAGCGATGGCCGCTCGACGAGCGGGTACTCCTCGGTCGCAACGCTATGGAGGTAACTGAGTTCCCCTCGCAAGAGGTGCCCACCCACCCCGACATCGTAGGTCGGCTCCGACGTGAGCTGTCCGTCAGTTGCCAGCTGCCAGTAGTAGTAGGGGAAATCCGCGCCGACACGAACTGAAAACGGCAGCGACGACCAGAATCGCGGATTGATCTCCATCAGCTTGAACTCATCGTCGGCCGGATCGCGCAGGAACTCGACCATCGCGAGCCCGTGCCACTCGAGTTCGTCGAGCAGGGCGCGTCCGGCAGTCTCGAGGTCGGGGATATGGACCGACTCGCGGTAAGCGCTGGGACCGCCGCAGTACTTCCAGCCCCGACGCTGACAGTGCTGGAAGGTCGCGACCGCATCGCCGTGCTCATAAAGCGCGAAGAAGCCGAACTCTCGCGAGTCGGGGATCCGTTCCTGAACGAGCGGGACGTGGCCGCGCCGCTCGAGGGCAGCCTGGGGATCCGGCCGAGTGCCCGGTCGCTGGTACTCCGTCGAGCCGATCTCCGCGTCGTCGAACCGCGCCCCGAGATAGGTGGGGGATGCGACGGTGTATCGTGGCTTGACGATCGTCTCCTGGTCCCAGTCGTCCCACTGATCGAGTAGCGCGGTCTCGGGAGCGTCGACCCCAGCCGCATCGGCGGCCGCAAAGAGTTCGACGCGGTCCTGGACGCGTCGAAGCGTCTCGAAATCCGGCCACGGTGTCGCGATTACGTCCGCAAACGCGTCTTTTCGCTCTGCAAGCACGTAGATATCCTCCTCGCGGACCGGGATGATCGTCTCGATGTCCGGCCGCTCGGCCAGCGAGAGCAAGGCGTCACCGTATGCAGCGAGGTCCGTCTCCGGGTCCGGCAGTCCGACGAACTCGTCGCGATAGACAGACGTGGCCGCCGGCGTCGACCGCGACTCCGACCCGACAATCGTGCGGATACCGCGCGGTCGAAGCGAGCGGAGACACGCGACGGTACTCGGCGCGTCGATCCCCGGCACGACCACGCCAGCGTCGTCCCTGTGTCGTTCCATAGGCGATGGCTGTGGGTCCCATTCCATTGTTATAGATCGAATACTACGTCTCATCGCGGTCGCCACTGAACGAGCCCCGACTAAACGGTCATAGGTACCGGCTACTGATACTCGCGTGTCCACTCCTCACCAGCAGGGCTCGTCTGCGATCGTCGCCTCACTCGAGCCATGAGCCCCCGCGATTCGGGCTGTCAACATCGGTGTTCCATCGTAAGCCACTGTTACACACTGCCGATCGCTCGAATAGTGACAGGCTACAGCGATAGTGGTGTGCAGTCTCGTGTGACGGACTCGAGCGTGGCTGGCACACGAGACGCAGTGCTCGTCAGGGAGTCAGACGCGCCTGGCATCCGCTCTCGACGTGACGACGCAGAAAACAGCGACACGCCCGCGTTCAAACCCCGAAAATCGGGAGAAAATCGCGGTAGACGGGATCGATCTAGAGCAGCCCCGTCTTCTGGAGCTTCATCAGGTCCTCGGTGTCCAAGGTTTCGCCTTCCTTGAACTTCTGATAGATTTCCTCGGCCTCTTCTTTGGCCTCTTCTTTCTTCTTGTCACGCTCGGACTTGCGCTCTTCTTCCTCTTTCTTGTCCAGTTCGCGCAGGCGCTTCTGGACGCGGACGAAGTCCTCGTGGTGGCGGTCGGCGGCTTCCTGAGCCTCGACGAACTTCTCGTGCATCTCGTCGGCCTCATCACGGATGTCGTCGGCCTCACGGTAGGCCTCGATCATCTGATTGTGATGTTCCTGTGCCTTGTCCGCCAGCTCCGTCACCTTCTGGTGGTGCTGGGAGGCTTCTGATCGGACTTCCTCGGCTTCCTCGACGAGCTCCTCGAGGTCCTCGTTCTGGTCGAGTTTCTGCTTGCGCTCTTCGTACTCCTCGCGCTTGGACTCGATCTTCTCGATCAGCTCTTTTTCGTCTTCACTCGAGAGAACCTCGGTCTGCTGTTTGAACTCGAGTTGCTCGATCTCCTCTTCGAGCTCCTCTAAGTCCTTGCCCTCGTCGAGTTCCATGTCCGACTTGAGCTGCTCGACCTTGTCGAACAGCTCGTTGGCTTCGGCGTTGAGCTCGTTGCGGCTTTCCTTGTGTTCTTGGACCTGCTCGTTGAGCTCGTCGCGTTTCTCGCGGTGCTCTTGGGCTTTGTCGACCTTCTCGCGAGTCTTCGCGTTCAGGTCGTCGCGCTTGGATGCGCGCTCGGAAGCCATCTGGTTCAGCTCGTTTCGCCGGTCTCGCAGCTGGCCGGCCATCTTGATGAGCTGTCCTTTCGATTTGTTTTCGAGGTCGTCCTCTGTCAGTTCGATGTTTTTCGATTCGTCTACCATGTTAGTCAAACCTCTGTGCCATACCCGCACCGGGGAACCAGTCGACCGACTGTGTAAGCGCTCGCCGACGGCTCGGCGAATGACTCACTGACTCTCGATCAACTGGTCGAAGCGGCTGCTCACGATCTGCGAAACCTCGGTGAATAAGATTTCCTGTCATCGATCGTCGAGCGATACGCGCCCCGGTGGCGTTCTGGTGACAGACAGTACTGTCGCCTATAATTTAAATGTACCGGTCACACAACCCCTGAAAACCGTTAGCAGGGGCGTCGTTCCCCCATGTTGGGCTATACCACGGCTCGTGAGTGACTTATAAACAAAACTGGGTACGAAGGGGCCGATCGGATTCGGTCGGGTCGCCGTCAGTTCAGGTGGTGACGAAAGCGGGATCCGTTAAAAGAGGTTCTCGAGCCGGTCGTCAGCGAACATGTCGGCGTGATCTTTCGATTCAGTCTCTTGGGCCTGCTTTGCCTCCCGGGCGCGATCCATGAACGCCTCGATCCGATCGGACCGTTCCGCGCCGCCGAGTAAGACCAACGCGCCGAGGCGGTCGCTGTCCAGCGGGAAGTCGCCGCCGCGGACCTGCATGCTGCCGGTCTCGTCCTCGAGCCAGTGGCGAGCTTTCTCGACACCCTTGCGCGGGATTGCGTTAGGTTGGCCCGCGATGACGAGCAGTGCAGCCTCGGCAGTCGTCGCATCCGGCAGGCTCGTCCCCGTCAGCAGCGCCTGTCGGGAGACGCTCATCGCCGTTCTGATGTTCTCGGCGCTGTCCTCGCTTGCGACTTCGGTGGCATAGCCAAGCGCCGCGACGCCGCCCGCGCGTAAGGTGTTGATTACTTCGCTCGAGTCGACGACACTCTCGCCGACGCCCTCGACGGCTTCGCCGGCAGCAAACAGCAGGCCAACCCGCCGGGCGATCCGGTCGTTGATCGTCTCGAAGGCCCCTTCGACGCTCTCGCCCTGTTCGTGCCAGGCGTCGTTGTCGATCAATAGCGTCGCGTCGGCTTCTCGCAGCAGGGTCTTCAGCGACCGACCGGCGTTGGCCTGATAGAGCGCCCCTTCGTTGCGCCCTGGCAGGACACCGAGTGCGTACACTGGAACGTCGTAGACCTGCTGGAGGTGGTGGACGAGTACGGGCGCGCCACCGCTACCGGTGCCGCCGCCGAGACCGGCAACGACGAAGATCGCCTCCGCTTTCGAAGTGACACGGCCGTCGAGTGCGCCGAGGACCTGCTGGATGTCCGACTGCATAACCTCGGTTCCGAGTTCGTTGTCACCACCGACGCCATGGCCGTTGACGCGGTCGGCACCGATCAGCTGGGTGTCGACGAACTCGAGCGACTGGAGGTCGGGTTTCGCAGAATTGACGGCCAACGCACCCTGAACGGCTCCAAATCCCATGTCTGCATCGAATCGGGCAAGCCGTTCAGTAACCTTCCCACCGGCCTGACCGACTCCGAGGAGGGCGACTTTCATACCACTTCCATATGTAAGCAGCCTGTTTAACGTTCCGGTGAATTGATACACTCGGTGAGCCGACTGGTTGCACAGTAATTCCCCGCAACGATCGGGAGCGGTCACAATACCTTTCTGCTGTATCCCCGTCCGTTCGGATATGTTCTACGAACAGCGGATGACCGTTCCCGACTCGCCCGCCGCGTTGCGGGCTGAGTACGAGGACGACCTCGCAGCGATCATCGACCAACACGGCCCAGCAGCTGTCGCGGCCGAAACGGATCTCGAGCAAGACGTACTCGAGGCGCTTGCAGCCGGCGACTCGCCCGATCTGACGCTCGAAGCGGCCGCCGAGATCCAGTCGCTCGCCGAGGGCGAACCGGACCCGGAGACGATCGTGACGATGGCCCTCGAGCACTTGCTGTTGGGCATGTCGACGGCGGTCCTCGACGTTGAGGCACTCGAGAGCTACATCGACCTCGACCTCGAGGCAAAGGAGATCCAACAGAAGATCGAGGGGCGAGCACCGATGTCGTTCGAGGAGTTCGTCCACGTGCAGTACGTGATCGCGGACGGTGCGCCGTAGACGCGGCTCCGCTCACGGTTGTGTCCCAGATCGGTCTTGGTGAGTGGTCTCACGCCCCGTGATTTATCGCACTCGGTGATGTGTGGCTCGTATGTCGAACTCGGAGCGCAGCGATACTCGAAACCGAGAAACAGACACGATTCTCGAGCGCAAACCCGGCACGGAGGCCGTCACCGATCTCGAGGACCGGTATCGGGTCGTGGGTGCTGCTGATCGGGAGACGTACGCGAACTGGCTCACGCCGATCGATGACCATTACGTCTGTCACCGCAACGAGACGCTCGATCCCGAAGCCGCCGCCTGGACGGTCGACCTCGCCGGCGCAGTCGACCGAGAGGGCACGCTGGGTATGGACGACCTCCGCGAGGACTACCCAACCGTCGCGGTCGCACACACGATGGAATGTGCCGGCAACGGCCGCGGCTACTTCGATCCCGAAACCGGCAGCGTCCAGTGGGAGTACGGGGCCGTCAGCACTGCCATCTGGACCGGTACGCCGCTGACGTCGATCCTGGCCGACCACGGTGCGACGACCGACGACGGGATGTGGCTCACCGCAGTCGGCGGCGACCACCCCGAAGTCGAAGACGAAAACGACCGGTTCGCCCGGTCGATTCCGATGGCCAAGGTCCTCGAGGATTGCATCCTCGCCTACGACATAAACGGCGAGCCGTTGCCGCCCGAGCATGGCCATCCGGTTCGGTTGCTCGTCCCCGGCTGGTACGGCGTCAACAGCGTCAAGTGGCTCACCGAGTTGCACGTCACGGAGACGATGGTCCACGGCCCGGAGTGGGCCGACCGCGACGGCGAGGACTTTACCCAGTGGCAGCAGTCGGCCTACCGTATCCACCCCGAGGGCGTCGAGCCCGACTCGAACGCGACAGTCGCGACGTTCGACACCTGGGACCAGCTCGAGGCCGACGAGATCGACCACCCCTACACGTTCGACGAGAACGTCAAGTCCACGATCGGCCAGCCGGACGACGGCGCGACAGTCACCCCGGATGCCGACGGCACGGTCGAAATCGTCGGCGTCGCCTGGGCCGGCGACGACACGGTGACGGCAGTCGAGGTCTCGACCGACGACGGCGACAGCTGGCAGGATGCAACCTTTTTCGGGCCGA
>Ga0207720_100136_pt1 | contig 71436 bp, 59 predicted proteins | sample A23P2SouthBayCA_2_FD_187751 | JGI IMG/M metagenome (GOLD analysis project Ga0207720, IMG submission 187751) | Aerobic enrichment media microbial communities from Eden Landing Ponds, California, USA - A23 E3 (2) (SPAdes) | ecosystem: Environmental > Aquatic > Marine > Unclassified | place... | reverse complement strand
CGCAGCCTCTAATTCTTCGACGGAGACGTTTTCTAATCTTGCCATTACGCTACTAACATCATGGTACAAGTTATTACTGTCGATTAGTTTCGTCTCTTAGTATAGTAGATCCTCGCCCGGGGTGTTCCGGGCGTACACTTCGAACTACTGTAGATACGTCTCTAACGCTGTAACGACATCCCTGACGAACTCGTCTGTGACACGTCCCTGCCACGCAACCAAGTCTTCAACACGGGGCGAATGAACCGCCCACGGGGAGACAAATGACTCTCGCGGCACTCCACCAACCGTCCATACATCCGGCACCAGTGTGAGTGAGTCCTCATACTCCTTCGTCGAGATGGCGACTGCGACGAATTGTTCGTCACTGAACGGATGCGAGCCGTTGTTGACAATCAGCCAGGGTCGTTGGTGATCGGCGCCCAGTTTGAATGGATCCGCGCTTCGAACCACGTCACCTTGCTCCGGTTGCATTTATTCGTCCCGTTCGCTGGGATGTGGTTCGTCGGGTGCAACGGCATCCCACTCATCCGGATCGATTCCCTCGTCTCCCTCAGTTAGCCGTTCCGTGATAGCGTGGAGTTCGTACGCGTCTCTCACCCGATCCAGATCCTCTGTAATCGCCCAGTACTCTCCTCTATGTCGGACGAGGTCACGCTGCTTCAGTCGAGAGAGGGCAGTCCCGACCGTGTTTGGGTCTTCGTCAATTCCAGTGGCGACCTCAGAACGGGTGAACGCCTGCTCTCTATTCGTGTACAGATACGTGAGTACCTGTTCGGGGACGCTAGGACCATTCGGAAGTTCACCGGTTTCGAACTCTTCGATGCGAACCGGCATATGCTGTACTTCGTGTGCTGATGTAATGAATGTACTGAATTGCTGGATCCGACGGGAACTCTGTTCAATACAGCGGCGCAATAGACTATTGGCGCTTCCACCCGGCCTACTAGTGGAAACTCGCCCGGTAGTGTTCCGGGCGTACATTCGCATTCGAAACTACTCGTGGAGCAATTCGTACCATTCGTCGAGATCGACGAGTTCGTCTTCGACACCTGTCGATCCGTACTGATTGAAAACCTCGTCTACTGCCCGTGCGAGTCCTTCGGGGTCGTCGTCCGGTAGCTTCTGGTCGTAGTACAGCAGAATTCCCGCGTGTTCGTGGGTTCGATGCAATGGTTCGAAGTCCTTCGCGTTGTTCGAAAGCAAAACGACGCCCTCACTCGCACACCAATCGATCAGCTCTCCGTCGTCGGTGTGCTCACCGAACTGGTCTTTGGCTTGCAACACTGCCCACCCTCGTTCGCGGAGCAACCGCTCGAAGATCCTGCCGACGTGTTCGTCGAGGAGGAGACGAGTTCCAGTCACTACACCGTCTCTTTCGGCTTCAACGACGACTCCCGAACACGCTCGAACGCGTCCTCGTTCGCACGTTCGAATTCGCGCATTTCGTCGACGTACTCGTAGTAATACGAAAGCGCTTCGTACACCGCTGCGAGCGAGATATCGAGCTGGTCTGCGACGTAGGCTGGAGACTGACCAGTATCGATTACGCGCGCTGCGACGTGACGGACTCCCACCCTCGTTCCGTCGATTCTGGGCTCCCCGCCGAGGATATCGTCGTCACGTGTGATAGTCATGTTGTCCTGTAGGTGCCCCTTCGTTTATACGTCTTTGGCGAACGCACTGTCTTCGACACAGTGAGTGCGCATTTTCACTTCCACTGAGCCTACTAGTAGATTCTCGCCCGGTAGTGTTCCGGGCGTACATTCGAGCCTCTGAGCGCTCGCTTCGTTGTACGGGCGATCCATAAGTCGCCCGTACGGCCCGCGGAACGCACCGCGTCTCGCGTTGCTCGCTTGCAAAAACTCGACCAAACGGACTCTTCGAGCAAGCGTGCAACCACATACAGAAAGCATTGCTGTCTCCGAAGTTTCTAAATAAAAGAATGATACTGTGTTCTTCATGCGTAATTATCGAACCGAACAAGTCAGTGATCACAATGGCTGAAATCCCACAACCTGTCCTCGGCGCCGTATCGCTCGCCCTCGTTGTCGTCGGTGCGTACATCACCAACCAAGCACTGGGGGATCTACAGAGAGGGTGGACCATCTGGCAGAGCGATCCGATCGATGCGGGGGACATCGAGTACGAGGACGGTGTCATCGAGGTCCAGGGGGAAGTCGAACAACTCGAAGACGAGTTGCTCACCACCGAGTACACCGACACGCCGGCGGTGGTCCACGAGTACAAGCTCCAGGTGCATGAGGAGAACCGGAGCGGCGACGCAGGAGCTGAATGGCAGACCGTCGATAGCGGCACAGAGGCGCAACCGTTCTACGTGACTGACGAGACCGGGAGTGTCGCCGTCGATCCGGACGGGGCGACCGTCTCGCTGGACATGGAGAAGATCTCGGGAGGCTCCGAGATAGATATCGGACCAGTGGACGCCTCCACGAGCAAGCGGCACGAGGGACTACTAGCACCCGGGGATCACGTACACGTCTTCGGCCAGAAGCGTCACGCCCAGGGAGATGGTCCCGAGAGTGAACGGTTCTACATCGGTGACGGTGGTGAGACGGATACGTTCTCCGTCTCCGACACGACGGAGACCCGGACGATCGTGCGGTACATTGGCGGTGGCCTCTTGTCTTTGATATTCGGTCTGGCCGCACTCGCGGTGGGTGGTTTCCTGGCGCTCGTGCTGCTCGGGCAACTCAAATTTTCTGACATCGGCTTACAGTTGATCGCCCCTCTGGCATAGCCAGATCTGTCACGAGTAGCCGACAGATGTGTCCTCTATATCCAGTAAACGGCTCACGACAACGACTCACTGAGAATCTAATGGCTCGTACCTGTCGTACTCACATCATCACGACAGCAGAGAGCTACTTCTATAAGTATACCTACTTACGCGCTTGTGAAGAACATTGTTGATGTAGCGTTATCTTGCGGTTTTGCCGAATAGTCACAGTGGGACAAGCTGATGGCAAACCGCGCTCTCATCGGCTTGAACGGTACTCTGGAGCGCTTTCAGAGATCCGAACTACGATATCAACAACCTGCTTCCCAAGAGCGATCGTACAACGCTCTTGCGAAGTACATTGTTGATGGCTTGCTGTCCTGCGGTTTTGCTCTGTGTTAGATGAATGCTGTTCGGGTTAGCCAGAGGTCAAGTCGCCGGTTATGGAAACCCGCGAGAAGACAGCGACCGTATCAACAATCTCCTACGGAAGAGCGCACCTGGAATATCCGGCCCTGTGGGTATCGGTAGAACGGGTCATCGAGTGATGGCACGTATTTATGGCCTGAAGACCGTGGTATTGCGCCCGTTCAGCGTATAATTTAGGGGCGTCGAGACGAACGTGTAGACATGGTCCGGGTGGGGACTGCCCAGGTGACGCTCGGGGTGATGGGCGACGAGGCAGTCGTCGAGGCGCTCTCCGAATCAGAGGGAAGTACGAATCGGCCCGTAACAGTTGAGGATATCGACCCAGTTTCGAGCGCGGACGACTCGGGGCTCACTCCGGGGGAAGCGCCCGATGGGATTGACTGTCTGGTCGTCGACTCGGCGGCATCGGCCGTCGACAGCGTCACCGCCGTCGAGCGCTGGCGGAGCGAACGACCGGACGAACCGGTCGTGTTGCTCGTCGACGAGTGGGACGCTGACCGGATACTGGAGGCACTGACCGCGGCGTCGGTCCGAACGCTCCCGAGACGGCTCGCGGACACCGACCCGGAACTGCTCATCGAGCGGGCCTCCGGTCTCGTCGTCCGGAACCAGGGCTGGACGAGCTTCGAGGAACTGTACGATAACGTTGCGGGCATCGCGACCCTCCACGATCCGGCGACTGGCGAACTGGTCCACGCCAATCGACGGCTGTGTGACCTCCTCGGGCGCGACCGGGAAGAGGTCCGCTCGATGCGGGTCGGCGAGTTCACCGCGGACGTTCCCGGGTACGACCACGAGCGCGCGATGAACGTCGTCGCCAGCGTCACCGACCGGGACGGTCCGATCGAGGTCGAGTGGCCGATAACGACCGGCAACAACGATGTCCGGTGGATAGAATCCCGCCTCAGTTCCGTCGAGGTTGGCGGTCAAGAGTTGGTCCTCTGGTCATCGGTCGATGTCACGGAGCGTCGCCGGCACGAACGAGAGTACGAACAGGTGTTCAACAACGTCAACGACGTCATCTCGGTCCACGATCCCTGGGCTGAGGAACTCGTCGACGTCAACGAGACGATGGCGGAGTTGACCGGATACAGCCGCGACGCGTTGCTCGAGATGGATATTGGCGGGTTCAGCGTCGACGAGGAGGGGTTCACTGAGGAGAGCGCCTACGAGATACAGCAACGCGTCGCGGCGACGGGTGAGTCCGAGACTGTCGAGTGGGTGATCGAGACGGCATCGGGCCAACAGCGGCTGCTCGACGTGAATCTCGCGCCGGCGACGATCAACGGCGAGGACCGCGTGCTCGCACTATCCCGGGACGTCACCGAGCGTCGCGAACTCGAACGGACCTACCGGTCAGTGTTCGACAGTGTCTCGGACGGGCTCGTCGTCCACGACCCCGAAACCGGCGAGATCACCGACGTCAACGACACGTTCTGCGAGATGCACGGCTACGACCGCGATGCCCTCGTCGGCGAGACGATCGATTTCGTCAGCGGACCGGACCGCACCTACGAGGGTGCCCAGGAGCGCATCGAGGCGGCCCGGCAGGGCGACACACAGCTGTTCGAGTGGCAAAACCGGCGCCACGACGGGTCGGTGTTCCCGGTCGAAGTCCACCTGAATACCGTCGACGTCCGCGGCGAGGAGCGGATCCTGGCTAGCGTTCGGGACATCACCGAGCGCAAGCGGCGCGAGCGCGAGTTCGAACAGATCTTCGATGGCGTTAACGACGCTATCGCCGTTCACGACTCCGAGACGGGCGACCTGATGGATGTCAACGACACCTACGTCGAGCAGTTCGGCTACGACGCCGACACGATCCGCGAGATCGGCGTTGAGGGGCTCAGCGTCAGCGATGAAGGGTTCACAAAGGAACGGGCCGACGAGATCATCAGTCGGGTCGCCGAGACCAACGAGCCCGAAACCATCGAGTGGAAGGTCGAACGCGCCGACGGCGACGAGCGAGTCTACGAGGTCAACGCCACGGTGGCGACCATCGGCGGCCAGGAGCGCGTCCTGACGATAAACCGCGATATCACCGAGCGAAAGCGCCGCGAGCGCGAGTACGAGCAGATCTTCGACGGCGTCAACGACTCGATCGTCGTCCAGGACCCGGAGACCGCGGAGCCACTCGACGCGAACCAGACGTTCTTGGACAGGCTCGGCTACGACAGCGTCGATGAGGTCCGACGGGTGGGGTTCGAAGGGCTCACTGCCAGCGACGAGGGCTATTCCACAGAGCGAGCCCGGGAGCTCTGCCAGCGCGTCATGAAGACTGGCGAGCCCGAGACCGTCGAGTGGCAACAGGAGACGAGAGACGGGGAGCGGCGCTGGATCGAAGCGACGGTCGACGCGGTCGAGATCCGCGGGGAAAACCGGGTCCTCTCGATGCAACGCGACATCACCGAACGCAAACGCCGCGAGCGAACGGTCCGCGCGCTCCACGAGTCGACGGACGCGCTCCAGGACGCCGAGACGCCCCAGGAGGTTTGCGAGGCGGCCATCGAGGCCGCGACCGACGTGCTGGACCTGTGGCTGCCGACCTGCTGGCTACACGAGAACGGGTCCGACGGCGTCCTCGCACCGGTCGCCAGCGGCGAGGAGGTCGAACAGTTGCCGCCGGACGCTGGGCCGAGACGCCTCGAACCGGGAGACTTCGAGTACGAGGTGTACGACGCCGGAGAGAGCGGCGTCTACGAACCCGACGGACTGGACGGCGGGTCCCCGCCGGGGGACGCCTTCCTCGTATCGCTCGGCGACCACGGCCTGTTTGGCGCGGTCGACCGCGGCGGCGACGAGTTCGACGACGTCACGGTCGACGCCGCCGAGATACTCGCCCGCCACGTCACCTCCGCACTCGACCGGGTCGAACGCGCCCGCGAACTCCGTGAGAGCGAACGGCGGTTCCGACTTATCGCCGAACACATCGACGAGGTCGTCTACCTTGCGACGGCAGATTTCTCCGAGATACTGTACATCAACCCCGTCTACGAGGATATCTACGGGCGTCCCGTCGACGAACTCGCCGAGGACCCCACCTCGTTCGTCGACGCCGCCCATCCCGAAGACAGGGACCGGTACGAGGCCGATGTCAGTCGTCTGATAGCGGACGTCGAAGCAGGAGAATCCGAGGACGCCTACGAGGGAGAGTATCGGATCCAGCGAGACGGCGAGACCAGATGGGTGACCGTTACGCGGTTCCCGGTCGCGAACGAGTCGGGGACGGTCGACCGGATCGTCGGCCGCGTCCAGGACGTCACTGAGCGAAGGCGCCGCGAGCGCGAGTACGAGCAGATCTTCGACGGCGTCACGGATCCGATAACGGTCAACGACCCGGAGACGGGAGAGATAATCGACGTCAACGAGGCGATGTGCGAACTGCTCGGCTACGACCGCGAGGAAATCTTCGAGCGAAACGTCTCCGGTATCAGCGTCGGAGATGAGGGATATGAGATGGAACGGGCCCGGGAATTGGTTCGTCGCGTGGTCGAGTCGGGCGAGACCGAGACGTTCGAGTGGCAGGTCGAGACAGCCGACGGGGAGCGCCGGTGGCTTGAGGTCACGGGCACGCCCGCGGAGATCGGTGGCGAGGAGCGATATCTCTCTATCACGCGTGACGTGACCGAGCGCAAGCGCCGCGAGCGCGAGTACGAGCAGATATTCAACGGCGTGTCGGACGCGATCACTGTTCACGACCCGGAGACGGGGGAGCTCGTCGATCTCAACGAGACTATGTGCGAGCTGACCGGGTACGACCGCGAGAAACTGCTCGCGGACGGCCAGGAGCAGATCAACGTCGCGGAAGAGGGGTACTCCAGCGAGCGCGCCCGCGAGATCATCCGTGAGGTCATGGAAACACGGGAACCGCGGACCCTGGAGTGGTTGATAGAGCGACGGGACGGCGAGCGGCGCTGGCTGGAGATCAACGCGACGCCGACGACGATCAACGGCGAGGAGCGATACCTCGCGCTCATGCGGGACGTGACGGCACAGCGGCGCACCGAGCGACGCCTGAGCGAAATCCTGGACCGTATCGACGAGGCGATCTTCATGACCCGCGCCGCCGAGATCACGGCTGCGTCCCAGTCGCCAGACTACGTTAGCGCCGGCTACGAGGAGATCTGGGGCCAGCCGCTGGCCGAGATCCGCGAGACGTACGAGGACGGCTTTTTTGCGACACTCCACCCGGACGACGAGGCCGAGTACCGGGCGTTCGTCGAGCGGGTCGTCGACGACATCCACGAGGGGACGGCAGCGGACAGCTACTCCCACGAGTACCGCATCGAGCGACCCGACGGCGAACGCCGCTGGGTCCATTCGGACTACTACCCGGCAGAGTGGGAGAGCGGCCCGTCGCGGGTCGTCATCGTGAGCCGTGACGTCACCGACCGCAAGTCGCGCGAGCGTCGGATTGCCTCGTTCGACGACGCGACGGACGATCTCGCGACGGCGGACACGCCACGGGAGGCTACGCGGACTGCGGTCCGGGCTGCCGTCGAGACGCTTGACCTCCCGGCGGTCGGCGCGTTCCTCTACGACGAGGACGAGGGCATCCTCCGGCCGGAAGTCCTCGTCGGCCCGCTTCCCTCCGAAATCGCTGCCGACCCGATCGGGCCGGGCGACGGACCGCTCTGGGAGGGGTTCGCGACGGGGACAGTCGTTGCCCCAGACGGCGGGGAGAGCGACATCGGACTGGTCGGCGGCGGGGACGCGAACCCGGACGTACTGGCGGACCTCGAGGAGTGGCGGGCGCTCGCGCTCGGGAATCACGGCCTCCTGCTGGTCGGGTCGCCCGATCGTTCGCTCGATCCGGACGCGATCCAGGCGACGCACGTCCTCGCCGCGACTCTCGAGGCCGCGCTCAATCACCTCGAGGGTCAACAGCGGCTCGAAACTCGCGAGGAACAGCTCCGAACCCAGACGGAGCGGGCGGAGCGACTCGACCGGATCGCCCGGCTCACCCAGCGGGTCGAGGCCGCGATCACGGACGCCTCGGATCCAGGTGAGATAGAGCAAGCCGTCTGCGAACGACTCGCCAGTTCGGGACCGTACGACCTCGCGTGGATCGGCGGCCTGGGGGCCGGATCGGACAGACTCGAACCACGGGCGGTCGTCGGCGCCGCCGACCAGTACGTCGAGGCACTGGACCTCTCGACCGCCGACGATACCGCGGACCCACATCCCGCAGTTGCGGCCTGGCAATCAGAGACGGTCAGCATCGCGGACTCGCTCGTCGGCTCAGGCCCCGCCGACGAGTGGCGCCAGCGGGGACTCTCCGAGGGGTACCAGTCGCTGTGTGCGGTCCCGCTGACGTACGACGGTGTCACCCACGGCGTGCTGACAGTCGGTACCGAGTCGCCGAACGCCTTCGGCGACCGGGAGCGCGACGTGCTCGCCCAACTCGGGGCGTCGATCGCGAATGCCCTCGCGGCGGTCGAGCGGCGGCGAGCCCTCGAGTCCGACGAAACCGTCGAACTGGAGTTCCGGGGCACGGGCGAGGCACTGCCGTTCGCTCGTGCGGCGAACACCGCTGGCTGTCGGGTCGAACTGGAACGGACCGTGGCCCGCCAGGACGGCTCCGTCAGCGTCTACTACGGCTTCGCGGGCGACCTCCCCGAGGACGTGTCGGCGGTCGCGACGCGGACGTTACCGGGCAGCGTCGACATCGTGAGCGAGCAGTCGGGATCGGTCCTCGTCGAGGTTCGAACCGACGACTGGTTCGGCTCGCCGCTGGCGGAGTACGGTGGCGTGTTGCGCGAGGCGTCAGCCGATCCCGACGAGACGACCGTCACCGTCGAAGTACCCCAGCAGGCTGACGTCCGGTCGTTCGCCGAACAACTCGAGGATATCGACCAGTCGCTCGAACTCATGGCCAGACGCCAGCACCACCGCCGAGAACGGACGCCCGCGGAACTTAACGACCGAGTCCAAGCAGACCTCACCGACCGCCAGCTAGAGGTCCTGCAAACGGCGCTCTCCCAGGGCTACTTCGAGTGGCCGCGGGAACACGATGGCAGCGAGGTCGCCGACCGGTTGGGCATCACGCAACCGACGTTCAACAAACATCTCCGGATAGCCGAACGGAAGACGTTCGGGCTCCTGTTCGACGAGGGGATGTGAGACGGGCTGCTCTGCCCCTCTCGCTCACCGGTCGCCGTCCCCTCCTTCCGGGTCGGACGGCGTGCCGGGAGACGAGGCGAGTGCGATCGTTCGCAACACTTCGAGAGTCCCAAGGGGTCCCTTTCCCATATCCGCGGCCGAGGCGGCGCGGTTGGTTCGATCGGCCGCGGCCCGCCGACACCGGGTCGCGAACCGCTCCGCACGGCGGGCACCGTACCGCTCGACGACCACGGACGGCGAGGACGTTTCGCGAGTCAACTCCGTCACGAACGCGAGCGCATCCTCAATGCCGAAGGCGACGCGACAGCCGGTCGCGGGGACGACCGGATACGCGGCCGGGCCGCAAAACGCCACGCGGTCGGTCCCCCACCACGTCCGTGCTCCGTCGGGGACCGGAAGTTTCGTCTGCCGGATCCGCGTCGGATCGCCCCCGGCCACGGCCGCCCTGACCGTCGGTTCCCCCTCGTTCCCTTCACCGTCGAGCGTCGCGGGAAACTCGGCGTTCGGGATCGTGACCCGGATCACGTCCCCCGATTCGGTTGGACGCGGGATCCGCTGAATCAGGGCGTCAGAGTGCCAGTCTTCCCGGATACGGTCGATCGCGTGAGAACCGCCACTGCCGACTACCTCGTACTGCGTCAGCGAGTGGTACTCCCGGGGGTCGTCTCGGTCGGGTACGAGCGCCCGGGTGCCTCCACTCGCGTCCACGGCGAGGTCGAACCACTCCTCGATGCCATCCTCTAACCGGACCGTCAGCCCGTCGTCCGCCCGCGTGAGCGTCCCGACTCTCCGGTCCTCTGTCCGCACACGCTCGGAACACCGACCTCCCAGCGCGTCCCGGAGGGCCTGTGTCTCGACGACGAGTGATGATGTCTCCGACAGGGTTCCGTCCGAGGGAACGCCCTGGTTCGCTCCCTGCGCGTCGCCCCGTCGCACACAGACGCCCTCGACGGTGGTGCTCCAGTCGCCTCGCTTCACGTTGACGCCGACCGCCTCAAGCACCCCCAGCGCTGCCGGCCACAGCAACGTTAGCCGCGACTCGACAGTCGACCCGGTGTCCGCCACGAGCAATGGATCGTACCCCGCGCGCCGGAGCAAGAGCGTGAGCGTCCGACCGACGATTGTATCGCCGATAACGATTACCTGTCTGTCGGGGTATCCGCCGACTCCGTCGTCCGTCGGAATCCACGTCGGCGCGAGCCGACCTCGGGAGAACGGGACGGGCCCGGACCCGGATGAGCCCCGCCTACCGTCGGATCTGTCGGGAGTCCCGTCTCGATAGCTGTGGCGGTCCCGACCGCTGGAGCCCTCCGAGGAACCACCGGTGGAGGTACTCGGCAGACCGATCGGGGTAGAGAGCGATATTCTACGACTCAGTCCGTAGCGGACCACATGCGACCGACCCGGACCATTGGCATTCATCCGTTGAGAGACGGTTCGTGGCCCTTTCTTCTAACGGCCCGTTCAGCGTTTCAACGACGGAAACAGTCGTGTTCGGCCCGCTTCCCCCGGCGAATTCGTGTGAACTGGTGACACAGCAATACTGATAGCCGTCTCGGCGCGACCGGGACAACGACAGTTGCCAGTAGTGTTGGGGGAACTGGGACCGATCCAACGCGTGTGAACAGACGGATGTCTCTGAGAGAACGCGAACGAGCGAGCGAAGGGGAGACGAACGACGAAGCGGTGGCGAGCGAGGAGCTGTTGGAATTGCTTGACGCCAACTACACGCAGGCGATTCTGGAGGCGATCCGAGCGGAGTCGAAGCCAGCCAGGGCCCTCGCGGAAGAGTGTGATGCGTCCCGCCCGACGGTGTATCGGCGGTTGAATAGTCTGCAAGACGCCGGACTCGTCGAGACCAGCATGGCCTACGACGCTGACGGACACCACCGGACGGTGTTCGAAGCGACGCTCGAGTCCGTACGGGTCGATGTCGTCGGAGAGGGGCTGTCAGTGACGGTCGAGACGAGTCCGACTGAGCCCGGCCCGGCCGGTCACTCCGATCCGGTCCCAAAGCAGTGAGCAAGACCGTCACGAGTCGAACGTTCTCTCTGACGTGACCCGGGCGGCGTACCCCCGATGGAGTCGGGGCGGGCGCGGCCCTGACAGAGCCACTGGCTCGTCCCGGGACTGGCGGCCAGTCGTTGTCTTTCGTCCCGTCATTCCCGGCTGCCCCGTCATTTCGGGCGTCACGTCGATGCCGCCGAGCCGGAGACGGCTCTACCTCCGAAGTGCCCCTGATCTCCCGTTCCAACCCCGAGAGAGACAGACACAACATAGCTAGCCCGCGAGTATCCGTCGAGACGATTGACGTAGACGACACGCTTCACAGGGTGGCCGACAGACGGAGGAGTACGTGATTCGGATGTCACTGTCAGAAACACCCAACCGAAACGTGAACACCTCGAATGGGGCGTCGGATACGGCCGCCTCCCCGGCGCTGGTGATCGACCTTCTTAACGACGACTACGCACGGGAGTTCCTGCGGGTGCTCCGAAACGAACCCAAAGCGGCTCGCGAGCTGGCGAACGAGTGTGGCGTGTCGCGGCCGACTGCGTACCGGCGGCTCAATCGCCTTCAGGAAGCGGGATTGGTCACAGACCGGATCGAAGTCAGCGACGATGGCCACCACCGCCGAACGTTCAGTGGGACGATCGACGACGTGGATATCGAACTCGGGGACGACGGACTTGAAGCGACCGTTACGACCACCGATCCATCCGCAAGCCCGCGCAGTTGACCGAGTTCGCGGCGGATACGACGGCTGACCTTCGCGAGAAACGAGTGGCTGAAACTTTCATCTGGCCCGGTGAAACAGTCATTTCCGACCTCTGTCACAATGTCCCGTACAAGATAGAGGACACATATCGGTTACGGAGAGTGGGATCGGATGAAGTCGTCGAATCGTTCCCTATAGAGGAACTATACACCACGCTACTACCCTACTTACCCAATATCTGTTAAGACCAGCGTGCTGAATATAGAGGATCAAGTCAGCACGGCGGTGACCTGCATTCTACGCTCGCTCACATGAATCGACTGCTGTGTGTGTGCTTATTTCGTACTTTTGTTGCGGAACTCAATTGTCGGGGACAAAAGCAGCGTCGGTCAGCCGCTGGTTGCTGGAGGGCGAGGGTCGTTTGACTGGGTTGCCAGCCAGCCACCGATCCGTGCGCCGAGTTCGCCGACGAGCGCCGAAAACCCGACCACGACGAACAAGGCGAGTCCAGCGAAGAGGACTCCGAGAGCAGTCCCGACGCCGACGAACCACTCGGGACCACCCAGTGCGGCCATCACGCTAGGGAGGTCAATCAAGAACAACAGTCCCGGTGAACCGCCTCGGGGTCAAGCCCCGAGGCACTCGGCCTGCTCCGCCTGTAGACCTCCGATGGCGCCGACCCGGTACCTGACACCGTAGCTCGTGCCCGTTGCACGGCCTGAGAGGTAGCCTGCGAGGATGCCACCCACCAACACTGGGGCCAGGGCCAGTTTCGACCCCGACTGCCAGTCGCCGACGAGCATCAGCGGGAGCGAAAGCACGACACTGAAGAGTGCCTACCGCCACTTGTCGTCAGCCAGTAGCCCGGACACGCGCTCGCTCAGCATTCGACATCCCTCCTCCAAACCGGGAGACACGACTGATACGACGGGGCGACAACCAGTGCTATCTGCATTTCGGGGAGCAATAAGCGGCTGTGAATCCATCTGAGAACGCAGTGGCGGCCCCCGGGTCACAGAACAGGTGGTCAATCGTCGTACTGTACGGATACTGGGTCCGGTACGACTCCAATATTGGAGAACACAAATCGCGTACCACTATCGCTGGATTCGATGGTGCCGTCCCATCCGTGGCCTGAAACGACGCGTTCGATGATGAGGAGGCCAAGACCACGCCTGCTTGCTTCGTATTCTCCACCGAATAGTGACTCTGCAAGTTCTGGCGGAAGGCCAGGGCCTGAGTCCTCGACTGTGAATCCATCATCGGTCCCTTCGACTGTCACTGTCACGTCGTCGCCACAGTGCTGGTCAACATTTCGAAAGAGATTTTCGAACAACTGTTGCAGACGGGACTTGTCTGCGTGGATGGTCCGGTCGTTGTTGATAGTGAGTGTCGCTGTTTCTGGTTCGACAGTGGTCCACGCCATCTGAGCGATATCTGCGAGCTGAACAGGTTCACGTTCGCCCACGTCAACACCGTCTCGGGCGAGTGAGAGTGTCTCGGTGATCAGCGTTTCCATTCGCTCCAGCGAATCTAATGCGATACCGAGATACTCGGCTTCCGGATCAGAGACAGTCTCAGCAGCGAGTTCGGTATATCCTTGCGCGCCAGTGAGTGGGTTCCTAAGATCGTGAGCAAGGACACCTGCAAACTCGTTTAATCGTTCGTTCTGGGCGTCTAGTGCTTTGTAGTGCTGTTCGCGCTCGATCTCGTGGCTGATCCAGCGTGTGAGCAGTTTGACGAACCGCTGTTCGTCATCATCGAAGGGGTCAGTCCGCGGTTCATCACCCGAAAAACAGAGCGTCCCATAGACATTACCATCGACCAGTATCGGGGCGCCAATGTAACATTGCAGGCCAGTCACTTCACGGGCGATGTCGTCGCTAAATCCCGACGCTCCAGCATCGGCAACCATCAACAGTTCTCGATCAGTAACGACGTGGCGACACCACGTCGTATCGAGGTCGTGGACTGATCCCGCAGCGTACTCCCCAGTCGTAATCGTTGAGCCGATGACCTCGTAGTTTCCAGCTCCCGTATATGATACCACGCCGTAATCAACGTCCAGTCGGTCTCGTCCAACTGTGATCGCTTGTTCGATCTTTTGATCGAGAGTGGTGGACTGGTCGGCAGTTAGTTCGTATAAGTCACGGAAATAATCCGTCACCTCTTGATCAGTCATACCGATATATTCTTGATGACGTTACTAATCGTCCTCGGTTGAGAATCCCGTACGTTCCATCACCCCCCAGGTAGTATCACCCCTAATGTACTCTACGAGGCCGTACCAAGCAACGAACGTTTTCCATTGCCGGTAGCCGAAGTTCTCGAGGACACCGTACCAGAGCAATCGGAGCACTTGCCACGGACTGTCGTATCGGTTGAAACTCCACACTTCGCTGAATACGCCAAACCACGAGAGAAATACGCCGAGTCCGGTGGTCAAGAGAAAGAACACGATGAAAAATTCGATATTCAGGAAGCCGAAATACCAAGCGAGGGGCAGCAAAATATACCCTAACCCTTCGATCAGTGGCCCGAGAACCTCAGCAGCAACAAAGAACGGCATGACGACTTTTCCGACGCGACCATACTTCGGATTGAAAAGCATTCGCCAGTGCGTGACGACCGTTTCGACCATCCCTCGATACCATCGACGGCGCTGTCGCCCCAGCACTCGCCGCGTTGTCGGGACTTCTGTCCAGGCGACCGGTTCAGGGACGAAATCGACGGTGTACTCCCGATCAGTTTCTTTGAGGTGCCGGTGAAGACGGACTACGATATCGAAATCTTCGGTGATCGTATCGTGTCTGTAACCGCCGATTTCTCGGACCGCTTCTGTCTGGAAGAGACCGAATGCTCCGGAGATGAGGATAAGGCCGTTGATACGATTCAGTCCGAGGCGGCCGGAATAGAACGCCCGGAGATACTCCATCACTTGGAGTCCAGGCAATCCAGTCTTCGGGAGGGTGACCTCTTTGACCATCCCATCCTCGATCGTGCATTCGTTGGCGACCCGAATAACACCTCCCGAGGCGACGGCCGTCGTTGGTTCTTCCAGGAAAGGTTTGACCAGTGTTAACAGCGCGTCACGGTCGATGACGGTGTCCGAATCGACCGCACAGAACAGGGGCATTTCTGTCATCCAGATGCCGGTGTTGAGCGCGTCGCTTTTGCCGCCGTTATCCTTATCGACGACGATCAAGTCTTCGAACGTCGTCGATCGGTAAACCTCGTGGATCTCTTCCGACGGGACATCGAATGGAATCTCCGCATCGACCGCTTCGAGGTCGAAGTTCTCGATCAAGCGCTCGATTGTCGCGTCGGTTGAGCCATCGTTGACGACGACCACTTCGAGTTCTGGATAGTTCAGCGTCAGCATCGACCTGACACTCTCGACGATAGTGGCCTCTTCGTTATACGCTGGAACGACAATCCCTATTCCAGGGTAGAACGGGCTGGCGAACTTCCGGAAGGGTGGGTCCCAGCGGGACTCGCGGACGTCGTCTCGCAGTTCGAAGAGGGCGAGTATGTGGAGTATGAAGTACCCGCCGTTGATAACGAGATAGTACCCGATGACGAAGAGGCCAAACAGAACGAGCACCGTCCCGACGATATGTTCGAGTGAGTGCATCTCAGCCCCGGAGTGCCTCGGCACTACCCGTCCGCGCTATTTGGTCGTATTCAGCATGTTCGTAGCTCCAATCCCATGCATTGCCCAGCACTGCTGCTGCATCAGTGTCGATACGCTCTCGCCGTCGAACAAGCGCGGTCGTGCCGAGGGTCAGCGCGCGCGGGTCGGTTTCTTCGACAAGTGCGAATAGGAGAACTGTGAGGGCTTGTTCATCACCCCACGACGCCAGCATATTGTACACCGCAGCACGGACGTGCGGAGATGGGTCATTTGTCGCGCGTTCAAGAAACATCTGGTCGCGGAGTGACGCTCGCCAGCCGAAACTACCGAGGGCGTCTGCCGCGGCCGCTCGGATCGCTGCGTGCTCAGTTTCTAGTGCAGCAGTCAGCCATTCCAGGGACTCGGTGCTGACACTCGTCTCAAGATGTGCACAGACTGCCAATACCTGCACAAGTAACGGTTCTGGCCACTGGTCCCATCTATCGCTTGCCGTCTGTATCAGTGGTGCAGCGTTGCCCCGTGACACCCGATACAGTGTGTCTTGCCCGAACACTGTAAACTGGTCGTTCGTTCCGTCAAGGAGCATCGACACGGCAGCCTCTGTGTTCGAAAGCTTGTTCGTTGTCTGTAATAACGTAACGGCTGCTGCCCGTTCACGAGCGGTCTCTGGTTCGAATGAGGACATTAGATATGGTTCGGGCCGACGTAGGAGTGTCAACCACGTGAGTGCGTTCAATCGGGCGTACTCGTGTCCGTTTTCGAGGCGACGGCCTTCTCGCTCCGGGATCCCGAGTGCGTCTCCCAGTTCACGGAGCTTGTCGGCGTCCCGTCCGTCAAGCTCTCTGAGGTGCTCGTCCAGCAGCTCTTCAACGACGACTCGTTCGGTCCGCGACAGTTCCTCGGCCCACGTGTTCCAGTCAGGAGACTCAGCGAACAGGCGACTCAGTAGTTCGTCTCGAAGCGCCGGGCGAACACGATTCCGTCGGGTCTCTTTGACTGACCGGTACACAGACAAGCTGATAGTGAGGTAGAACGAAACCGCGAGCGAAAGCCCGACGACGAGCGCGACTGCAACGAGAATAATTACTATCGGAACGACGTACCCGAAGGCTGTGACATCGGGCATCAATACCCGCCCCCCGAGTTACCCATTGAGATATCTCCGCGTTCGAGCCAGTAGCTCTTCGCTCCGAAATGGCTTGGTTACGTAGTCATCTACTCCTGCCTCGAACCCCTCCAGAACGTGTTCTTCCCGACCCCGAGAGGTCAGCATAATGATCGGCAGGTCAGTCTCGACTCCGAGTTCACCGTTCCGAATCATCCTCGTAAGTCTGGTGCCATCCAGACGAGGCATCATCACGTCTACGACCAGGAGATCCGGTTCGTATCCGTCAGCAAGAATATCGGCCGCTTCACGTCCATCCACACAGCTACGAACGTGATGGCCTGCAGATTCTAACCGATGGCTTACCAACCGCCTGATTGTTTCATCGTCATCGACAACCAGGACATCGCCAGTCATTCAGTGTGAACATTATGGATTCGCTCGTAAAAAATTCAACTATCAACGTCTCGGCGGCCGACGCGTTCATGGTGTTCCCGTCACTTGCACGGATATGGACAGGCGACGGTTCCTGGCATCGATCGGTTCTGGTGGGTTGGCTGGCCTGGCTGGTTGTCCCGGCGGGTCCGAGTCGCCGACCGGAAGCGAGAGTGCAGCGGAGACACGCTCCGGAGAACCGTCGCTGACCGACACAGATTCGTCGGTTCCCACTCGTGGCACCGCGACTGACTCACCGACCGTGAGCGACAGCAGACCGCCGTTTCGGGTTGGTGACGACGGTTTTGAACGACGCACGGAGACTGGATACGACCCATTCACTGTTCGGGGTATCAACCTCGGCATGGCCAAACCGGGCACGTTCCCGGGGCAAGCAGCCATTACGCGAGACGAGTACGACCGCTGGGTAGACGCGATCGGGGAGATCGCGAACGTCGTTCGCACGTACACAATCCATCCACCCGCGTTCTATCGCGCATTAGCGGCATATAACGAAAACACGGACGACTCGCTACTGTTACTACAGGGAACGTGGGTCCCGACAGCGGATCTACTTGAGGGTCAAGACGCCACCGAAATGTCCGCGACCGTTGATAGAGAGTTAGAACGGACTGTCGATGTCCTCCATGGGGCGACCTCGCTCCCAGAACGGCCAGGGTACGCGAGTGGCACATACGACGCCGACGTGAGTGACGCAACGCTCGGGTTACTGTTCGGAATCGAGTGGCCACCTGAAGTCGTCGCCGCCACGAACGATCGTGGCTCGGACGGTACGCTTGACGGGCAGTATCTCCGCGCGAGTGATGCGTCACCCTTCGAACGATGGCTCGGTAACCGATTGAACCGGGCTATCGCGTACGAGGCCAGAACCTTCGGCGTGCATCGGCCCGCGGCGTTCGTCAACTGGGTAACGACCGACCCGCTAGACCACCCGTACGAACCGTTCGAGCACGAAGACCTGGTTAGCGTCGATCCGGATGCCCTCCAAGCGACCGATGCCTACCGGGCGGGGACGTTTGCGGCCTACCATGTCTATCCGTACTACCCCGATCTGTTGAACGAAACACCGGCCTACGTTGACTATATCGACCACCGCGGCGAACCGAACAGTTACGCCGGCTATCTAAACGAGTTGGTCGATGTCACGGACCATCCAGTAGTAGTCGCAGAATTTGGTGTCCCGAGTTCGCGCGGTATTGCCCACCGCGATGTTCACGGGCGTGACCAGGGCCGTCACACAGAAACTAGACAAGGTGAACTCGTGGCCGCAATGTACGAGGACATCATCCAGGCGGGAACTGCCGGTGGGATTGCTTTCGCCTGGCAGAACGAGTGGTTCAAGCGGACCTGGAATCTCGACGCCCGATCCGTTCCCGGCCGGCGACCGTTCTGGTCCAATATCGAGACGCCCGAACAACGGTTCGGGTTGCTCGCATTTGACCCGGTTGACGGCATCTCTCTCGACGGATCCGCTGACGACTGGAGCGACGCAATGACGATCACTGCGACGGGAAGCCGTGACTCCACCCCTCGAACGCTCGAAACGGTCCAAGTCACGCACGATTACGAGGGGCTGGCCGTGCGATTGGAGTTTGAACCGACTGGTTCGCCGATCGACTGGAACGTGACCAACACCCTCGTGACGATCGGGCTCACCGGAGGCGTGTCGGAGTTACCGTTCGGAGTGGACGCCATTGCAGCGGCGGATTTCGTCGTTCGATTAGCTGGGCCCGGCCGGTCGAAACTACTCGTAGAGTCGAGTTATGATGTCTTTGCACGCGAATTCGGACAGACAGCGGGTCTCAACCTCAATGCCTATCGGAGCGGAGAGGCTGGATTCGTTCCGGTTCGGGAGCCGATCAATCTGGGCTATACAGTTCCACCGACTGGTGGGCAAGTTCCATTCGAGGCGGTTGAAACCGGGCAACTGCGCTACGGCAACGGTAACCCGTCCACGGCCGAGTATAATTCTCTCACAGACGTATACGACGACCCGAGGGGGCGTGCCGTGGAATTCCGTCTCCCGTGGATTCTGCTGAATGTTGCAGACCCCTCGACTAAACAACGGATCCAAACTCCGTGGGACGCTGGTCTCGACGTGACATCGTTCGACAGTGTCGAAATTGGAGTGGCGACATACGAGTCTGTACAGGACCGAACTCCGACGGATCGATCCAGCAAGACAATCCTGGATAGAGCGGCACCGGGTCTCGACGGGACGACACTGGGAACCGAATCATATACGTGGGATAACTGGAATCAACCAGAATACGAGGAGAGACTCAAGAAATCGTATGAAGTCCTTCGCCAGTCTGACTGGCGAGGGAACGTGTGAACTTCTCACCGGCAGCGAACGTGTTCACCTGCCAACGCAGTCGCGGAGCGGCCCCACGATCTCCTCGGCGACGGCGTAGGGGTCGGTTTCGCGCGCGAGGACAGCGTCGACGTGCGCCTCGAGGCCGCCCTGTGCCTCAATTTCCGCGGCGAGCAACTCACGGGCGTCTTCCCGGAGGAGCGTCCGGATCTCCTCGGCGTAGCGGACGCGGGCCCGCTCCTCGATCCGGCCCGACCGTTCGAGGTAGGCGCGGTGGGCCGCGAGCGCGTCGACCAGTTCTTCGACGCCCTCGCCGCGGTCGGCGACCGTCTCGACGATGCGGGGCGTCCACGTCTCGCTGTCGCTTTGGCTGTCGTCGACCGTCTCGCCATCGCTTTCGCCGCCGGCGTCTCCCGGATCGGCGTCCGTCTCGCCGTCGCCGCCCGCGTGCCTCTCGTGCCCGCCGAAGCCGTGGTGGCCGGCGCCGGATGCGTCCCCGTCACGCAACTGGAGCATCTCCCGGAGTTCATGCACCGTGCGGTCGGCGCCGTCGAGGTCGGCCTTGTTGACGACGAGGAGATCCGCGATTTCGAGGATGCCGGCCTTGAGCATCTGCACGTCGTCGCCGCTGCCGGGCGGGACCAGCACCGCCACGGTGTCGGCGGTGCGGACGATGTCGACCTCGTTCTGTCCGGCGCCGACCGTCTCGATGATTATTTTGTCCTTGCCGAAGGCGTCGAGCGCTTTCACGGCGTCCGTCGTCGCCGTCGAGAGGCCGCCCAGCGTCCCGCGGGCGGACATCGACCGGAAGAACACGTCCATGTCGCCGACGTTCGAGGCCATCCGGATCCGGTCGCCGAGCACCGACCCGCCGGTAAAGGGCGAGGCAGGGTCGATAGCGATGACGCCCACCGTCAGTCCCGCATCGCGGTAGGCCTTCGCGAGTTTGTCCACGAGCGTCGACTTGCCGGCGCCGGGACTGCCCGTGATCCCGATCACGTCGGCGTGGCCGGTGTGGGCGTGGAGCCGCGAGACCAGGTCCCGATAGCCCGGCGCGCGGTTCTCGATTTTCGTGATCGTGCGGGCCAGCGCCCGGTGTTTCCCGTCGAGCAGAGCCTCGATGAGGTCGCCCTGATCGGCGTCGGTTGCGGTGGCGTCGTCGCCCCGGTCGGCTTTCTCGTCGGTCATCGTCGCTCGGGCGCGTTGTCGCGGATGTAGGTTATCATCTCGTCCATCGAGGCGCCGGGGCCGAAGATCTCGGCGACGCCGCGCTCGCGGAGGAACGCCTTGTCGTCGTCGGGGATGATCCCGCCGACGAGGACGAGCGTGTCCGCGAGGGCGTCGTACTCGTCGAGGCCGTCGAGGATTTTCGGAACGAGCGTGTTGTGCGCGCCCGAGAGAATGGAGATGCCGATCACGTCGACGTCCTCCTGGACGGCGGCCTGGACGACCTCGTCGGGCGAGCGATGGAGCCCGGAATAGATGACCTCGAAGCCGGCGTCCCGGAGCGCCCGCGCGATGACGTGGGCTCCGCGGTCGTGACCGTCCAGTCCGACCTTGGCGACCAGACAGCGGATCTGGCGCTGGCCCTGCTCTGCGCTCATGGCGTGGGATTTCGCCGCTGGCGGTTTCACGTTTGCGGTGGTTCCGGCGGCCGACCACGTGTCTATCGGCGGTTGCGACTGCGGGTCCACAGCGGGCAATCGCCGCGCGGGATTCCGAAGCCGGTATGGTCGGGGCGTCCCGAGAGGGTGTATGGCAGTCACCGACTCGCTACGGTCACGGGCGCGGGCGAATCCCCGTCGCGTGACCGCCGTCCTCTCGGTCGTGGGCTACGTTCTGGTCGTCGGCGCGTTCACGCCGTACGCGCCGTTCCCGTCGATCGGTGACGACACGGTCGTCCTGCTCGGTGACGCGATCGCGGTCGTCAACACGCTCGCGCTCGGGTCGATCCTCGCGGGCGTCTGGTTCATCAAACACGACCGGGTCCGGCGACACCGGGCGGCGATGCTGACGGCCTTCGCGCTCATCATGGTCTTTCTCGTGATGTACCTCCTGAAGGTCGGCGGCGGCTTCGAGAAGTCCATCCTGGCCTCGGGCCCCGTCTACTACGCCTATCTCGCGATGCTCGCGATCCATGTGCTTCTGTCGGCGGTGGCCGTCCCGGTCGTTCTCCACGCGGTCGTGCTGGGACTGACCCACTCGCCCGCCGAGTTGCGCGACACCGCCCACGCCCGCGTCGGACGGATCGCCGTCGCCGCGTGGTCGCTTTCGCTCTTTCTGGGCGTCGTCACGTACCTCCTGCTCAATCACGTCTATGGATGGGAAAAGCGTGGCCACGAGGCCGCCCTCTTGCTGGTGCTCCCGGCCCGGACGCTCCGGGCCGACCTCCGGTGGGCGCTCGACCGACTGGACTGATCCCGTGTCGTAACCCGGTGTGGATGTCCGGAATCCGCCGCCGCGGGCACCCAGAATCCGCCGCCGCGGGTACCCAGAATCCGCCGCTGCGGGAGTCGGAAACCGGTCCATCGTACCGCTTGGACGTACATTCATACGTGGGGAGTCCTATGTGTCGGGCACATGCGACCTTCGATGCGGAAAGCGCTCGTGTGGCAGGTGGTCGGCGGGCTCTGCTATCTGGTTGGGATGGTCGTCTTCCTCTCGGTCGCCATCGGGGTGTTCATGGCCCCACCGACCAACTCGCTGGCGAACCTGTCGACGAGCCACACGCCGGCCCTGCTCGGGAGCGCAGTCCTGCTCGTTGTCGGCCGCCTGATATCCTACAGGTTCGGCACCGAAAGCGGACTCACGGACGCGATCAGGGAACGCCACGGCCACCCCGACAAGTCGAAACTCGAGGAACTCGGCTACGTCATCCCGCCGGAGTCCGAGGATGGCGGCGGCTCGGGCGAACCGCAGTTTTCCTTCGAGACGGGTGAGTTGACCGTCGCCTGCAGGGAGTGTGGCGCCGAGAACGACCCCGATTTTCGCTTCTGTGGGAACTGTTCGGCGGAGTTGCCGGACTGACGCGGTCTCAGGGCCGATACCGCTCGACGTGGGCCGGACAGAACTCGGGGTCGCGCAGTTGCGCCTCGACGACGCCCGGCTGGCGGTGGGGGTTGGCCAGCCGACAGCCCGACTCCTCGCAGAAGTCCTCGCCCATCTCGAGGTAGTGATAGGCCGCGAGGACGTACCCCTTCAGGGCCTCGGTCGTCCGCGGGTCGTCGGCGACGAGGAACTCCCCCTCGACCTCGTTTTCGAGGACCTCCCGCGGCGGGGCACCACCGGAGAGAAGGGCGTGTTTCTGCTGTTCCTTGTAGTACTGCTCGGGCTTGGCGGGCGCCTCGTAGAGGCCGGGCACCGACACGAGTCCGGGCTGGCCGAGGACGGCCACACGCTTGTGCCAGCGGCCGTCGTGGTCGCCCCAGGTGCCGACCACCCTGTCGAGCAGCGGGACGTGGAGGTGGTCGAGGCCGCGCTCGGCCTCGGGGATCCGACGGCCGAGCAACTCCTGGACCGCGAGGCCGTCGTAGATGACGCCGCCGCCGCGTTCGGGGTTCTCGATGGCGCGTTCCTCGTAGCGGACGATACCCATCATTGTGTTGCCCGTCTCGCGCTCGTACGGCGAGAGCACGCGCGCCGCCGCGAACGCCTCAGCGAGGGACTCGTCGTCGTACAGCGAGAGAAACCGGTCGCGGACGGTCACCGAGGCGTCGACCCGCTCGCGGAGCCAGTCCGCGACGGCCGCGGCGTCGGCCTCGGTCGTCGGCGCCCTGTAGAGCGTGACCCGTTCGACCATACCGGCACTCCGTCGCCCCCGTAAAAACGGCTTGTGGGTTCCGCGTGGGATGGGGAGTCGGGGAGCGTGAAACCGATAACTGTGGTGGCGCGCGCCGTCTCGCGTGCCGAACAATAGTGAGGCCGCGAGACGGCGTCGCGCGAGGGATGAGCATCGCAGGCCGCAGGCCGAGAAGCGCAATCGGTTGGGGAGGTGTGTGGCCGTCCGCGGTGCTGTACGGTGCTGTCCCTGGCGGATTGAAAGGGCGAGGTCCGGTCGCGCTGAAAGGGAGTCGCTGAGCGTGGCCCTATCCGAGTGAACGCAGTGAACGAGGATATCCCGCTCAGCGGCCGCGAGCGGACCGAGGGCTTTCATCGCGTAGACTCGTCTGCGGTTGCGGTCGCCGTGTCGTCTACGGGTAGGGCCACTCCTGGCGAGAGCTTCCACAACTCGACTCACCGCCACGCACTACTGCGAAAACACTCCGAACCCCCACGCATCGTCAGTCCGCCGCCGCTAGATCTCACTTCCGTCGTAGCGCTCGTGGCGCTTGTCGTCCATCTCCGAGAGGTGCTCGCGGATCACGCTCCGTCTCGCCTTGCGGTTGCACGCCGGTGCCGGACAGGCCACGTACGGATCGTCTGTCGTCTCCGGACCCATACGCGACTCTACGTCCCCACCCCTCAAAAGCATCAGTGACGACGAAAATCACGGGACGACCTGAGCCGGAACGCGACGGTGCGACTGGATGGCCGCGTGATCGGCCACCAGATTTAATACGAGGTGTAAAGTACGCTTTACTGTAAAGGGTGCTTTACACATGGGCGAGATCGCAACAGTGAACGGCTACTCGGAACGGGCGAGACGACTGCTCTACATCGGCGGGTTCGTCGCGCTGGGCTTGCTCGTCGGGGGCGTGTTCGCCGTCGCAGGCGAGACGGTGGGCGCGGTGGCGCTGGTCGCGCTGGTCGTTGCCGGTAACGTCGTCACACGTCGGTACGACCCGATCACGACCGACGAGCGGGACCAGCACATCCACCGGACGGCGAGCGCGCGTACGCTCGAAGTCGTCACGGTTGCCGGCGGCTGGCTGGTCACTGGCGCACTCCTGTTCGACGTGTTCGGGGTCTACGCGAGGCCCGCGTGGGCGATGCCGCTCGGCTGGGCCGTCGCGGCGTTGCTCCTGATCTACACCGTGATGCGGGCGTACGAGCGGTACGCCTGATCCGATGGACAATCGAGTTCGTGAACGCCGCGAGGAACGTGACTTCAGCCAGGGTGAACTGGCGGCGGCGGTAGGGGTGACCCGCCAGACGATAAACGCTATCGAGCGCGACCGCTACGACCCGTCGCTCGAACTCGCGCTCAAGCTGGCCACGCTGTTCGACTGTACGGTCGCGGAGCTTTTCGCCCCCGACCGGTCGTCGTGGGACCTTCCGGACAACCACGGTAGCTCCGGTGACCCCGACACGAGCGAGTGAGCAGAGGAACTGTCTAGGGCCCACCCGAGACCATGAAATCGGTCGGGCCACCCAAACACGTTACCCGCGGGCGGTCGAACGCCTGGTATGGTCGACGCCCGCGAGTACCACGAGCGGACGAACCACACCCCGCGGAGATTGCGCGAGGAGTCGTTTCGCCTCGATCGGACGAACAAGCCCACCCCGTCCAAACGCTACGTGGACCTGCCCCGGGTAGCGCCCGACGGCGAGCCCGAGCCACCGGAGTTCCCGGCGCTGACCGCTATCGACACGGCCGATCCGACGCTCGCGACCGATATCGTCCCCGGACCGAGCGAACCAGACCTCCACACCCTCGCACACTACGCGACGGGCGTGACGAAGGAACTCGAAATACGGGGGACGCCGACGGCGTTCCGCGCCGCCGCATGCACGGGCAAACTCTATCACATCGACCTGTATTTCGTCGCCGGCGACTGCGGCCCCGACGGCCCCGGAATCTACCACTTCGACTCGGAGTCGGGCGGGTTCGATGTGCTCCGGACCGGCGACTACCGCGGCGTCCTCGCGAGCGCGTCGGGCGGGTACGACGCCGTCGCCGACGCATCGGTGACCGTCGTCGCCACCTCCCAGTGGTGGCGCAACGCCTGGAAGTATCGGGAGCGGACCTACCGCCACGCCTTCTGGGACTCGGGAACGATCCTCGCCAACCTGCTCGCGACCGCACAGGGAGCGGGCCACCGCGCCGAAGTCGTCACCGGGTTCGCGGACGACCCCGTGTGCGCGCTGCTCGGCCTCGACACCGACGAGGAGGCGCCGCTGGAACTCGTCGCCGTCGGACGCGGCGACCCCGTGCCCGCGGACGCGGTCGGCGACCCCGACGCGCTCGACGCGATCGACCCCGAGGAGGCGCCGCTCTCGTCGGACCCCGTCGCGTACCCGCTGGTCCCCGACGCCTGGCGACAGAGCCGACTCGCCGACGGCGCGGCCGCGCGGGCGTGGCGCGACCGGTTCGCCGCCGAGTCCGCGGACACGTCGCTGGGGGCGCGCGCACCCCCGGACGCCGCCGGCGATGAGATCGCTCCGAACTCCGGCGAGCGGATCGACCTCGACCCGGTCGACCGCGAGACCGCGTCGGCTCGGCCCGTCGGCGCGACCATCGAGCGCCGCGGCTCCTGTCGCGAGTACAGCCACGAGTCGATCAGCGCCCGGAAGTTCGCGACGGTGCTCGACCGGGCGCTCGGCGGCGTGCCCGTCGACGCGTTCGCCGGCCGCGACCTGCGCGGCCTGGTCGACTGCTACTGTCTCGTCCACGCGGTCGACGGGATCGAATCGGGTGTCTACGAGTACCACCCCGGCTACGCCTCGCTGGAGTGGGTCCGCGAGACGGACCGCGAGACGGCGGGCGAACTGGCGCTCGGACAGCCGGTCGTCGGCGACGCGGCAGTGAACGTCTACCTCGTCGCGGACGTGGACGCAGTCGTCACGCACTTCGGGAACCGGGGCTACCGGCTGGCCCAGCTCGAGGCGGGGATCGACCTCGGACGGCTCTACCTGGCGACCTACGCGCACCTCGGGCTGGGCGGGCGCGGGTTCACCTTCTTCGACGAGGCGGTGTCGGAGTACTTCTCGCCCCACGCAGACGGGCAGTCACCGATGACGCTGTTTGCCTTTGGCGTTCCGGCGGAGTGAGACGGTTGGCTCGCCGGCCGCGCTCCGACGGCGTCACCGGCGGTCGTAGACGGCGACGGCGCGGTCCGAGCGCGCGGAGCGGCCGTAGGGGTTGCGCCGCGCGGAGCGGTCGAGGGTGCGCGCCCAGAGGCCGTCCTTGACGCCGACGGCGAGTCCGGCGACGACGTCTCTGCCGGTCCCGAGCCAGTTCGAGGGCGTCGCGTCGCCGCGGACGACCGCCCGGAGTTCCGCGAGGGCGTCACGGCCGGGCTGGCCGACGAGGCGTGCGGCCACCCGTGGGCGGACCCCGTAGTTCTTGACGAGGCGGTAGGCCAGCGAGCGGTACTTCCACGCGCGGTCCACCTTGCGAACGCCGCCGTCGGTGCCGAGTTCGCGGGCGACGCCCATCGCGGCGGTCCACTGCACGGTGTAGTCCATCGCCGCCAGTCGGAGCGCGCAGTCGCGGGAACTGCCGATGTCGAGGTACTCGTCGAAGCCGTCGAGCGCGTCGAGCGCCGCGCGGCTGAAGGCCACGTTGCCGCCGTTGACGTAGGTCACCTCGCGGCCGGCGACGGTCGCGGACTCGACGGCCTCGGCGGTCATCCCGGCCCTGAGTTGCTCGTGAACCGGGCCGGTCACCACGTCGGCCTCCGCGAGGCCGGCCGCCAGCGCGTCAGCCCAGTCGTCGGTGACCGACAGCCCCTGGTCGACCAGCGCGACGACGTCGCCACTGGCGTGTTCGATACCGGCGTTGCGGGCGGGCGCAACCGTTCGGTCGGCGATTTCGACGAGCACGTCCACATCCTCGCGGTCGCGGACCATCCCGGTCGTCCCGTCGGTCGACGGGCCGTTGACGACGACGACCTCGGCCGTGGGGACGTGTTCGGCCAGCGAATCGAGCGTCCGTGCGAGTTGCTCCCGGCTGTCGAGCGTCGGAACGACCACCGAGAGCGTCATACCATCCGTACAATTCTCGACTCTAATAAACTCCGTGAACGACGGAGCGGCCCGCTCGCGGGCCGTGATACCCTCACTCGAATGAGAGTAAATCGTCCATCACCGGGGGCACCGCCGACCAGCGAGGGGGTCGACCGATGCCGCCAACCGGCGAGTCGGTCGGCGCCGGCGTCGGCGAATCAGTCGACGCTGGCGTTCCAGTAGGAGATAGAGGCGAGGCGGTCGCCCAGTGACGTGCGGTCGAGGGCCGTCTCGGCCGAGCGGAAGGCCTTCGCGGCGCCGAAGGGAAGCTGGCGATAGAGGCCGAAGGGGACGACGAACTCGTGGGTCTCGTCGGTCAGTTCCAGATCGGCGGCCGAGAGCATTCGGTCGACCTCGCTTCGGGAGTAGAGCCGCGACCCCATCGGGAGCGCCCAGTTGTAGAGCGCCCGCGCGGAGACGCGGTTGTAGGTGTCGAAGACGACCTGGTCTTTCGAGACGCGGGCCATCTCGGCGAGGAACTCCTCGGGCGTGTCCGCGAGGTGGAAAAACCGGACGGCGAACACGGCGTCGAAATGGTCGTCGGGGAACGGGAGTCGCCCGGCGTCGCCGCGCATGAACTCGATGTGGTCCGAGACGCCCGCCCGGCGGGCCTTCTCGCGGCCCTCGCCGAGCATCGGCGCGGAGATGTCCAGGCCGACGATATCCGCGCCGCGTTCGGCGAGCATGACGGTGAATCGGCCGGTTCCACAGGCGATCTCCAGGACGTTCTTGTCCTCGATAGGCGCGAGCGCGTCGAAGACGGCGCTCTTTTCCAGTCTGTCGGTCAGTCGGCCGCCGCCGCGCGAGAACCGCTTGTCCTCGTAGGAGTCGACGACGTCCTCCTGTTGATACCACTCCTGACCCTTCACGATACCCGCAACTGCCGAGTCGGGCACCAAAAGGGTACTGAAAGCGGTCGGTGCCCTCCCCGGATCGCCACCGCGTTTCGGCGTTCGGGGATCGAACCCGAGGCCCCGGAGTCAGGATGTGACGACTTCGTCCGGCCGGATCTCGACGATGACTCGCGGGCCGGGATCGGCGTCGTAGTTGGGGTACTCGTCGACGCCCATGTACCGCGCGGCGAGCGCGTCGATGTGGTCCTCGGCGCCCGCCTCGGTGAGTGCGGTCACCTCACCGACGACCGAGCAGTAGCGATACGGGTCGTCGGGGTCGAGCATGCTCGCGCCGACGCGCGGATCCCGTTGGACGTTGCGCTCCTTGCGGCGCCCGCGCGCCGTGTTGACGAGCAGGCGGTCGGCGTCCGCGTCGTAGTCGACCCACACCGGCGTCACGTGGGGCACCCCTTCCGGGGTCAGGGTCGCGAAGTGTGCGAACGTCTGCTTCTCGAACAGGTCTCGATGTGACTCGGGGATCGACGCCATACGATCCACGGCGGGCGCCAGTCGGAAAACGGTTAGCCGGACGGCGTCGGTCGCCGGTTGACGGTTGTCGATCCCACACCGACGGGGTGGTCAGCGAGGCCGAGGGGGTGACCAGCGATGCCGATGGCCAGCGAGGCTGAGGGGTGACCAGCGAGGACATCCGATACCCACACGATACTAGGGACCTTATACCATTAGGACAATATTGTCCCCCATATAGCCAAGTTTTACCACCGTGCTTCGGCCAGAACAGGATATGAGCACGAAGACGAGTCTGGAGGAGGGGCGGGCGGAGGATCCGATGAGCGACGCCGAGTTCCGCGAGCGATTGCGGGAGCTTCCCCCGAGCGCGAAGCTCGTGGCGAAAGTACTGGAGACCGACGCCCCCCTCTCCCAGGGGAAACTCGCCGAGGAGTCACTCCTTCCCGACCGGACGGTCCGCTACGCGCTGAACCGACTCGAGGAGTCCGAACTGGTAGCCTCGCGATACAGTTTCCACGACGCCCGCAAGCAGGTCTACTTCCTGACCAACTGAGAGCCGAAACCCCGTTCGGCCGAGTTCTTCGTACGAACGCAAAAAATCGGGAGTAGTCGCCGTCAGCGCGGCGACAGGGCGATCGAGGGCGGTCACCGTCAGCGTGACCAAGCGTGGTCGCCGCCAGTGCGATCGAGCGTGGTCGCCGTCAGCGCGCCGTCAGGGCGTCGGCGGTCTCGTCGAAGCCCTCGATGTCGACGCCGTCGTCGGTGACGGTGGCGACGTAGACGCCGTTGCCGGAGCCGGTGTCGCGGGCGCTTGCAGCCTCGACGGCCCGGACCGCGAGGTCGCGGGCGTCGTCGAGGCTCATCTCGCGGTCGTACTGGCCCTCGATGGTCCCGTAGGCCAACTGCATTCCGGAGCCGGTGACGGTGTAGTCGTCTTTCATGACGCCGCCGGCGGGGTCGATGCTGTAGACGTGCGAGCCCTCGCCGTCGACGCCACCCAGGACCGGGTTGATGGCGAACCAGGGGCCGCCGCGGGCGAAGTTCCCGGCGAGTGTCGCGAGCGCGTGGACACTCATCGGCTCGTCGCGCCGGACCTCGTAGAGGTCGGCCTCGGCCCGCAGGGTCCGGATGAACGACTGCGCGCCGCCCACGGAACCGACGAGCGTCAGCACGGCCGTCGGGTGGACCTGCTCGACCTTCTGGACGGACTTGTTCGAGACGAACCGGCCGCCCAGGGAGGCGCGCATGTCCGTCGCCACGACGACGCCCTCGGCCGTCGCGATGCCGACCGTCGTCGTCCCGGTCTTGCTGACCGCCCCCTCGTCGCGGTCGCCGCCGGTGGTCGCGTCGCCGGCGGGCGCGTCCCCGGTGGTGATCGATCCGAGTTCCGGCGCGGTCGGGTCGCCGAGCGCGTCGGCGCCGGTCACGGGGTCGACGAAATCACTCATCGTCGCCCTCCGTGTTCAGTTCGGCCAGGTGCGGTTCGATCGCCTCGGGGTCGAGCGAGCGTACGCGCCCGGACTCGACGTCGACGGTCGTGACCTCGACGCTCTCGGCGTCGAGTTCGTCGCCGCTCTCGGCGAGCGTCCGCAGTGCGAGGGCGATACCGCCGTCCAGGTCCAGGTCGGTCCGGTAGCCGTCCTCGAGGATCCCGTGGAGTTCGTCTCGGTCGCCGCCGATGGCGGTCGCCTGCCACTCGTAGGGCGTCCCCGAGGGGTCGGTCTCGAACAGTTGGGGCGTGCCGTCCGGGTCGACGCCGGCGATGGCGAGTGCGACGCCGAACGGGCGGACGCCGCCGCTCTGGGTGTAGCGCTGGATGTAGTCGGTGACCTCCTTCGCGAGCGTCTCCACGTCGATGGGTTCGTCGTACCGCAGGCGATTTCCCTGGGCCTGCTGGCGGGCGAAGTCGACGAGTTGGCGCGCGTCGGCGACGTGGCCGGCGCTCGCCACCGCGACGTGGTCGTCGACGCGGTGGAGTTTCTCGATGCTCGATTCCTCGATCAACGGCGAGCGCGCCCGGCGGTCGGCCGCGAGCACCACGCCCGCGTCCGTCCGGACACCGACGCTGGCGGTGCCGCGCTTGATCGCCTCCCGGGCGTACTCGACCTGATAGAGGCGTCCGTCCGGCGAGAAAATCGTCATCCCGCGGTCGTACGCCTGCTGATTGTCCTGCATGGTGTATGGGGTCACGTTCGCAGTGTGACTAACCTCTGGTAATGGGTTCTAATATATAAACCAATCGCCACGGAGAACGGCGCTGCTCAGATAAAGATGAAGAGTGAGGCGGTTCGTTTTTTGAGTAACACATTCCCGAAACCGACCGCCTCGGCGAAAACGTCTACGGACAGCGCTTCCAGCGTGTCACAATCGACTGCTGTCCGGACATACAGCTCGTCGCCGTCGCTCTCGGTTTTCGTTTCATCGACGGCGACTTCCGGGGGGACCCCAACTGCTTTAACCCCCCATCCATGTGGTTTGCCATGGCTGAAATCGATACGGGGCGGCGGAAGTACATCCAAGCCGCGGCGGCAGCGATCGCGGCTTCGATTGCCGGATGTGGTGGGGACGACGACGCTTCGACGGCGACTGAAGACGGGTCCCCGTCGTCGCCAACCGACACCCCGACGGCAGTCGGTAACGGTTCCTCGCCGTCACGGACTGCCACCCCGCCGGCGGATGGAATAGAGCCGCACGAAGCGAGCCTGCTCGTCTCCCCGGAGATGTACCCGGAGCTTCGTGACCGGCAGGGCGAGGACCCCTGGGACACCTGGGCTCAACAGGCCCGTACAGTCGCCGGTCAGGAACTCTCGACGGGGTCGGCAGACGGCATTCAGGAGGATGCGAAACTCGTTCACAACCACGCCAGCGCGGCGGCGCTGTCGTACATCCTCGATACGGAGCACCGAGACTGGGACGCGACGACGGTCAAGGAGGCAATCGAGTACTACCACGATTCGATCTACCCGGAACTCGGTGGCGGCTGGAACTTCGTCGTGCGGCCCGCCGGCACGTATTTCACCGCCGTCCTGGCGCTAGATATCGTCCAGGCGCACCTGGATGGGGATGTCGTCGCGGATCTCGAATCGAAGCTCGGGGACGTCGGCGACTGGTACTGGGAGAGCCGCGGGGAATCCTGGAACGAGTCCAGGATCGGTGCGTACGGGATCTGGGCAGCCTACGAGAACGACGCCGAGCGGCTCCGGATCGCGGGCGAGCGCGCCCTCTGGCGGATGCACATGCACTTTCGATCCGGGTCGTACATCTTCGGGACTGGGTACGCAAACGGCCGATTCGCAGGGCGTTGGCGCCGAAACTCGAAGTTCCACTTCATGGACGTACTCGAGTACGCCTCCGATATCGACGTCTACGACGTGGCGACGAACGGAAACGTAAACGAAGCGCTCGAGTGGCTGTTTGGCTACTCGATGACACCCATCGTCAACGGGAAGGATGGCTCCCGGCCCCAGCGAGACGTGTACGCGTTCGGTGACTCCGTGTTGAGGGATGGCCTCTCCTCGTGGAGTTCGGCCGCCTATCGCGGGGGGAAGTTCGGAGACGCCGTCGAAAACAACGCCGCCTGGGCACTCGTCGGCGAGAACCCGGAGGCAGCAGGTCTCGACTCCGGGTCCGGCCCCCCAGGGGCGGTCGACCGACTCATCGCGTATCTCCTCACCGAATCGGTGCCGTCCGATCCGGATCCGATCCCGAGTCGGGTGTTCGAGGAAAGCGCGACTTTCCACGCCGACAGTCAGGATCCGGAAACGCTGGCCGCGACGCTCTGGAACGTCCGAGGCATCGCACGGTCACACACCCATCCGGAGACGAACGCGATCCACTGTTGTGCCTACGGCGAGCACGTGCTCCGGAACGCGGGTTATAACCAGTGGCAGCAGGGAGCGAGCGGGTTTAGCTGGGAGTACATCAACGAGCGGGCGGTCGCGAACAACGTCGCGCTGGTGGACTACGAGATCGGGGATCCACAGGATCCGAATCCAGGTGGACACGCGCGCAAGACCGGCGGCGGCGTTCTCCAGGGATTTATCGATGATCCGGGGCCAGTCGCGTGGGCTGCCGGCCACAGCGGTCCGGCTCTCAGCGATGGCACGCATCTGCGAAATTTCGTCTTCGTTCCGGGTACGGACGACGCCAACGGCTACTGGCTCCTACTCGACGCCATCAAAGCCTCGGACGCCGACACCGTGCACACGGTGTTGCATCCCAACTCCGCCGAGGAGCCGACGGCGGACGGAGACGGGATCGGCTACACGGTTCCGGTCGGCAGGCAGAACCCACGGAGCGAGAACGACGTCGACCTCACAGTCGCGTACGGAACCGAACCAGACGCCGTGGACACCCATAACGGCGTCCTGGCCGCCACCGGCGAAACGTTCGTCGGCCAGTACCTGTACACCACGTATCCAGCTTCAGCCGACGGACTGACGGGTGTCGTCACCGCGCTTTTCCCCCACGACGGCGCGCACGAAAAAGCGGAGTTCACACGGACGGAGGGGACGAACGGCCTCGAGATAGCGCAGGGAAGCGTCACTGACCACGTGGCCTACCACGGCGGCGAGTTCGAGACGATCGGGCCGGCGTCGGTTGCAGGCGAGTTCGCCTTGATTCGGGAGGGCGGCACCGGGCCGGAGTTCGAGTACGTGCGGAACGCGACGCGATACAGACGGGGCGATCGGACCATCAGTGCTGACGACCCGGTAACGATCACAATTCAAGGAAAGAGGGGAAACCTCGCGGTGTCGACGGAAACGTCGATCAACGTCGGATATCCGGGGATTGATCATGTCAGGCTCGACGGCCAAATGGTGTCGATGGCGCCGGCCCGCAACGATTTCGTCGATTTCACCGTCACGCCGGGGGTCTACGAACTGGAATTAGTCACGGCCTGATCGGCTGAGACAGAGCCCCAAAGAGATGCCCGTTCCGGCCGGCCTCAATCCGTGTTCCGCTCGCCGGTCAGTATCGGTTTGCCAGAGTCGAATCCGGCGGCCGGAGAAGCAAGCATCCGCGCGCCGGTGGCGCGCGGTTCACGCGGCCGAGCGGAGCGAGGCCGCGCCTTTTTCCCCACGTTTTTGCGGGCAGGGGTTCCCGGAGGCCGCGAAGCGGCCGAGGAAACCCCTGCCCGTAAAAAGTGGTTTCAGTAGAGCGAGAGGTCGCCAGTGACCTTGTCCACGAGGTCGTCACGCGCGGGACCGATGGCGACTGCGGAGGCGGTGCCTGGTTCCAGTTGTGTGTGTCCGGCGTCGCGGACGACGGCGTGTGGGAGCCCCTCGCGTTCGGCCTTGTCGGCGAGTTCGAACAGCTGTGATTCGCCGTTGGCCTGCAGGACGATTTTTTTCTGGCCGCTGCCTTTCCACTCGCTCCGGGCCTGCCGGTCGGCGTCCTCGAAGGCCATCAGCGAGGCGTGTGCGACCTGGGCGGCGAGTTTCCCCTCGCCCATCCCGAGGTCAGCCCGTGCGACGATCGCCTGTTTCATGGCTCCGACTCGGCGGGCGCGAAAGAAATCGTTTCCCATCGACAGGGCGGAGCGGTGCTGCGCGATGGAAGCCCTCGGCCCGCTCGCTAGCTGAAGGTGGTACAGCAGATTGTCCCAAGCGTCGAAAGCCCTCGGCCCGCTCGCTAGCCGTTGTCGTGACCGCGGTCGATCTGGGGCGCTGAAAGCCCTCGGCCCGCTCGCGGCCGCTGAGCGGGATATCCTCGCTCGCTCCGCTCGCTCGGATAGTGCCACGCTCAGACGACCACGCAAGCGCGAGCGGGCCTCGCCCTTTCGATCCGCCAGGAGAGCGCGCTCTCCTGAGCCTGCGCTCACCCCGTTCGCGCAGACACCAGGACCCGCACAGCACCGCAGACGGCCACAAACCTCCCCAACCGATTGCGTTACTCGGTCGCGATGCTCCCTGCGTTACTCATCCCTCGCGCGACGCCATCTCGCGGCCTCACTGTTGTTCGGCACGCGAGCCGGCGCGCGCCACCGCAACTGTTCGATAAACGCACTGTACCGAGCATTATTGGGGAGACTGCTCAGCCACCAGGTTCACAGATCATTCAGTGGCGTGTCCAGCCGACGAAACACGCCGTCCCCGAGCGCCGAGAGAGTGTTGCTCGCACCGACAGGTAGTTTTGATGGTAGTCCAAACGAACTAACGACTCCGCCAGATGAGCATTCACGTCGCGTCCGTTCACATCGGGGCGCTGTTCGTCTCGGCAGTGACGACGACGGCGCTGGGCGTGGCGGGCTGGCGCCACCGTGAGATGCCGGGCGCAACCGCGTTCTGTGGCCTGATGGCCGCCGTGACGGTCTGGTCCGCAGGCTACCTCGTCGCGCTGACCGTCGCCCCCGGCGGACGACTTCTCTGGGAACCGGTCCAGTGGTTCGGCATCGCCTTCGTCCCCGTCTTCTTCCTGGCGTTCGCGCTCGATTACCTGGGCTACGAGCGGTCGCTGGGGCGCGTCGTCGCCCTCGCTTCGGTGCCGGCGGTGGCGACGCTCGCGCTCGTCTGGACGAACCACTGGCACGGCCTGGTCTGGCGCGCACAGGCCATCCACGTCACCGAGGGGCTAGATATCGTCGCGCAGGACGCCGGCCCCGCCTACTTCGCGTTCATCGTCTATGCGTACGCGCTCATCATGGTGGGCTCGTTCCTGCTTGGGCGACTGGCCGTGCGCTCGGACTACCTCTATCTCGACCAGTCGGTCCTCCTGCTGGTCGGCGTCGCCGTCCCCCTCGTCGGGAACGCCTTCTCCGTGTTCGGCCGGACGCCCGTCCCCGGACTGGACCTGACCCCCTACGCGTTCACGATCACGGGACTGGCCTTCGGGAACGCGCTCTTTCGCTACAGCCTGTTCGAACGGGTCCCGGCCGCCCGCCAACTCGGCCGCGAGACGGTCGTCGGATCGCTCGAAGACGCCGTCGTCATCGTCGACGACGACCGAACGATCCTCTACTGCAACGAGGCGGCGGCCGACGTTTTCGACCTGAGGCCCGACGAGGCCGCCGGGAACCGCATCGCGACCATCGTCGACGTCGAGGGTGTCGACTTCGACGCGCCCGACGCGCTGGGGGAACTCGACCACGACGGCCGGACCTACGAGGTCCGCACCTCGGAGATAACCGACAGACACGACCACCTCCTCGGGCACACGCTCGTCTTCAACGACATCACCGAGCGCAAGCGTCGCGAGCGGACGCTCGAACGCCAGCGCGACGAACTCAGGGTGCTCGACAGCCTCAACGCGGTCGTCCGGACGGTCAACGACGACCTCATCGACGCGAGCACGCGCACGGCGATCTCGGAGACGGTCAGCGAACGGCTCTCGGAGTCGCCGCTGTACGACGCGGCGTGGATCCTGGACGAGCGATCCCTCGACGCCGCGGAACTCCCGGCCGCCCCGGAGACCGATGGCGGGACGGACGGCGGCGCCGTCGTCCGGGGGAACCTCGCGACCGGCCACGCCGGACTCGCGGTCTACACCGACGAGGCCTCGCTTCCGGTCGCCGGCGAGACGGTCCCGGACGCCGACGGCGTGTGGACCACGGTGCCGCTGGTGTACGGGCACACCGTCTACGGCGCGCTCGTGTTGTTCACCGGGCGAGCCGACGCCTTCGGCGAGCGCGAACTCGCGGTACTGGACGACCTGGGGGGAAGCGTCGCCCGCGCCATCAACGCCGTCGAGAAGGAACAGCTCCTGCTGTCTGGGGCCGTCATCGAACTCGAACTCGCGAGTGTCGACGGGCCGCTGGCCGAGGCCTCGGCGGCCGCCGACTGCACGCTCGCGGTCGACGGCCTCGCCCCCGGCGACGACCTGGTCGCGTACTGTCGCGTCACGGCGGGCGACCCCGCCGCGGCCGCCACCGCACTGGCCGACCAGGCGGGCGTGACGGCCGCCGAGCAGTCCGCGGACGACCCCTCGCTGGTCGAGTGTCGCCTCTCGGGCGAATCCGTGGTCTTCCCGCTCCGGGAGTGTGGCGCGGCCTTCGCCTCCATCGAAGCGGCCGAGGGACGGGTGACCGTCGAGGCGGAGGTGGCGCCCGACGCCGACGTTCGGACCGTCGTCGAGCGCGTCCAGCGGGACGTGCCGGCGGCCGAACTTCTGGCGAAACGCCGCCGCGAGGGGCCGGTCGAGAACACGTCCGCGGTCCCGGCGGACGCGCTCGAGGGACTGACCGACCGCCAGCAGGAAGCGCTCCGGACGGCCTTCCGCGACGGCTACTTCGAGTGGCCCCGCGAGAGCAACGCCGAGGAAGTCGCCGACTCCATGGACATCTCCTCGCCAACGCTCCACAACCACCTCCGGAAGGCCGAGAACAAGGTCCTCGCCGAGATTCTCGACGAGGAGTGAGCACCGCGGGAGGTCAGTTTTCCGGTGGTGAGCAAACGGGATGGGAAGACGGTCGGGCCGAGGACGCAAGGCTTATGTGCAACTCTGTTCGTTATTGAACAGTAATGGACACTGGTGAGGAGATCGCGCCCGAGGTGCGGTCGATACTCGACGCGGCGCGGGAACGCGGCGCCGAGAGAGACGGGAACGACGCTGGCGGCGAGGACGTCGACGGCGCCGATAGCGGCGGCGGAGATGCCAACGTCGGAGATGCCAACGGCAGCGATAGCGACGATGGCGGCGATGGGCGCGTCTCGGTGGACGCGCGCTCGCTCCCGGCGGCGTTCGAGCGGGCCGAGCGCGACGGGCGCGTGCCGCTGGTCGCGGAGGTCAAGCCGACGAGTCCGACGACGGAGGGCGAGCGCGCGGATGACCCGGTCGAACTGGCCGCCGAGATGGTCGCGGGCGGCGCGGCCGCGCTGTCGGTCCTGACCGAACCCGAGCACTTCGGCGGGTCGACCGACGCGCTCGAGCGGATCCGCGCGGCCGTCGACGTGCCGGTGTTGCGCAAGGACTTCGTGGTACGGGAGGCACAACTCGACGCCGTCGCGGCGGACGTGGTCTTGCTCATCGTGCGCTTTCTCGACGAACCAGGAACCGACGACCTCGCGGACCTGCTCGCGGCGGCCCGCGAGCGGGGCTTCCAGGTCCTCGTCGAGACCCACACCGCCGCGGAGGTCGAACGGGCGCTGGCGGCCGGGGCGGAGATCATCGGCGTGAACAACCGCGACCTGGCCGAACTCGAGGTCGACCTGGGAACCTTCGAGGGGGTGGCGCCCCGGGTCCCCGAACTCGCACGCAAGGCGGGACGGGACCCCGAGAACGTCACCCTCATTGCCGAGAGCGGCGTAGCGACGACGACAGACGTGCGGCGGATGCGGGAGGCGGGCGCCGACGCGCTCCTGGTGGGGTCGGCCATCATGGACGGCGACGTGCGCGACAACACCGCCCGGCTCACGTCGGCGGACGAGGAAACGGCGACCGCCGAGTCGGCGGACGACCGAACGGGCACAGAAGCGACGGACACGGACCGAGCGGACATAGAACCGACGGACGACCGAGCGGATACGGAGACACAGCAATGAGTACGGACGAGACGTTCGGCGAGTACGGAGGACAGTTCGTGCCGGAGTCGTTGATGCCGGCTATCGAGGAGTTGACCGACGCCTACGAGCGGTACGTCCTGGAGAACGAGGACGGCTTCATGGACGAATTCCGCGAGCGACTGGCCGATTTCGGCGGGCGGCCCACGCCCCTCCAGCGGGCGGCGTCGCTGTCGGAACGCTACGACACCGAGGTGTACCTCAAGCGCGAGGACCTGCTCCACGGCGGCGCGCACAAACTCAACAACGCCCTGGGTCAGGTCCTGCTCGCGAAGTACATGGGGAAAGAGCGGATCATCGCCGAGACCGGCGCCGGCCAGCACGGCACCGCCACCGCGATGGCCGCCGCGCATCTCGACATGCCCTGTGAGATATACATGGGCGAGACGGACATCCGGCGCCAGCGTCCCAACGTCTTCCGAATGAAGATAAACGGTGCCGAGATCACCCCCGTCACCACGGGTCGCGGGACGCTCAAGGAGGCCATCACGGAGACGATGCGCGACTGGGCGACCACCGTCGAGCGGACCCACTACGTCATCGGGAGCGTCGTCGGCCCGGCCCCCTTCCCGGCGATGGTCCGGGACTTCCAAGCCGTCATCGGCGAGGAAGCCCGCGAGCAGGTCCAGGCGAAGGCGGGCCGGTTGCCCGACGCGGTGCTGGCCTGTGCCGGCGGCGGGTCGAACACGATGGGCACGTTCCGTGACTTCGTCCCCGACGAGGACGTGGCCCTCTACGCCGTCGAGGCCGGCGGGTCGTCACTCGACGTCGACGAGGAATCCGGGGTCGCTCCCAACTCCGCGTCGCTGTCGACCGGCGAGGAGGGGGTACTTCACGGCGCGCGCACGAAGCTCCTGCAGGATTCCCACGGCCAGATCATGGAATCACACTCCGTCTCGGCGGGGCTGGACTACGCCGGCGTCGGCCCGGAACTGGCCCACCTCGTCGACGAGGGCCGCGTCGACGCCGTCAACGTCGACGACGACGCCGCGCTCGAGGCCTTCCACCGACTCTCGCAGGACGAGGGGATCATCCCCGCGCTGGAGTCGGCCCACGCGCTGGGCTATCTGGAGCGCGTGGCGGGTCCCGCTGCGGACGAACGAGCGGCGGAGCCGCAAGGCGGGAACGCCCGCGCCGACCTCGGCGACCTCGTCGTCGTGAACGTCTCCGGTCGGGGCGACAAGGACCTCGAGACAGTTCTCGAGGAGACCGAGAAACGCGACCTGGATGTGGCGCCGGACATGGCGGTGCTCCGCGAGGCCGCCGACGGGGGTGCGTTCTGATGGGGCTCGAGCGCGTCTTCGCGGACGACCCCGCCTTCATCCCCTACGTCGCCGCGGGCGACCCGAGTTACGAGGCCTCGCTGGAGTACGTCGAGGCGCTCGAACGCGGCGGCGCCGACGCCATCGAACTCGGCCTCCCCTTCTCCGAGCCGATGGCCGAGGGGTCGACCATCCAGGAGGCCGTCGTCCGCTCGCTCGAGGCGGGGATGACTCCCGAGCGGTACTTCGAGTTCGTCGCGGACCTCGACGTCGACGTCCCCATCGTCTGCATGACCTACTACAACCTGATCGCGCAGTTCGGGGACAGCGAGGCGCCGGCCTCGAGAGACGCCCGAACGGACGGTGAGTCCGCGAACACGGGCCCGCGCGCGTTCGTCGAACGCGCCGCCGAGGTGGGAATCGAGGGGTTCGTCGTCGTCGACCTGCCCGCCGAGGAAGCGGGGCCGCTCCGCGAGGCCTGCGACGAGTACGGGCTGGACCTGGTGTTCATCGTCGCGCCGACGACTCGCGGCGAGCGCCTCGAGCGGATGCGCGAGCACGTCTCGGGGTACGTCTACGTGCAGGCGCGACTGGGCGTGACCGGCGCGCGCGAGGACGTCTCCGACCAGACCGAGGAGTCGCTGGCCCGCATTGCGGACTGGGACGTGCCCAAGGCCGTCGGGTTCGGTATCAAAACCGGCGAGCACGCCGAGCGCATCGTCGCTGCCGGCGCCGACGGGATCATCGTCGGCTCGGCGCTGATCGACATCATCGCCGCGGGCCACGCCGACGGCGACCCGCTCCCGAAGACGGTCCAGCGCCTCGAATCGAAGGCCCGCGAACTCAAGCGCGGTGCGCTGGCCGGCGGGGCCCGCCGTGCGGACGACGGCAGCTGATCGGAATCCTCCACGCCGCAACCGCCGTCCCGCCGACTTATCCGACCGGCCGACGGTCGGACCGGGACGACCCCGGCGGCTGTTCCCGGCTACGCCTTTCGATCCACTCGAGAACGCCGTACAGCGGTGCCACAGCGAGGGCACTGAACGCGATTGCGAGCAACAGGAAGGCCTCACCGGACAGGGTCCCGAGCCGGTCGAGCGTCGGCAACCCGGCCGCGGCCAGTACCGAGGGGCCGTACTGGTCCGCAACCGGTTCGTTCCCCGCGATGTGCCGGTCGAGCCACGCGTCCATCGGCTGGCCAGTCACCTCGGCGACGGCCTGGGCGAAGTCGGCGTATGTGACCCGCCCGTCATGGCCGTTCAGCCGCCGGAACACGTCCTGGAGCGAGCGGTGGCCGAACGTCGCGCTCCGGATCTTCCGGTCGAGCACCGCGAGGGTCAGCGCCCCCTTCTCGCGGGGTACCTGCTCGCTTCCCCACGTCGCCGGATCGGCGAGCGTCGCGCGAGAGGGCGACCCGTCGAGCGAGCGCCGCATCGCGGTCCGGTCGATGGCACCCTGCTCGTAACTCAGCCGCGCGGCGTAGTACTCGGCGCTGGCCTCCCGAAACCACCGCATATCCGCCGCCAGCGAGAACGACTGACGAGTGTGGACGTACTCGTGGATCCAGACGTTCTCGGGGCTCTCGAGGGCGGTATCGGCGTCGACCCAGAACTCGTCGCGGGCGGGGACGGCCGCGCCGCCGGTTCGGCCGGGGACCGCGAACGCCAGGACCGCGTCGTCACGGTCGCCGACATCGAGGTCACGGGCGGCCCCGGCGAGCGCGTCGAACACTGCCGCCGAGTCGATATCCGCAGTCCCCGGCACGGCGAGGCGGATCCGCTGGCCGCTCGTCGTCCGCGTCGCCACCTTGTGGTCGCCGACGAGCGCGTAGCGGTCGCCAGTCAGCGACTGGTCGCCAGGGAGGGGTCGGTGAGGGGCGGTCAGCGGCCACGTCCGCGAGACCGACCCGTCGACTCTCCACTGGACTTCGACGAGCGGGAGTTCCCCGAACGACCACCCGGCCGCGGCGTCGGTCTGTCCGCTCTCACCGGCGTCGACCGGCGTCGAGAGGACGACCCGAACCGTCCCCGCGCCCGTCCACCGCAGACGCGTCCGGTCACCGGTATCCGTCCGATCGAGTCCGGACGCGGACACAACCGTCGCGCCGTCGACGACGACCCACAGTTCGTCGGCTCCCGAGACGTTCGTCATCGTGATCCCGTATTCCACCGTCTCCGGACCCGACCGCGTGACCGTGACCGACGACGAGGGTTCGACCACGGGCGATGACGGCGATCCGACCGCGACGGTCGACGCGTCGCCAGCCGAACCGGGCGACCCCGTCCCGACAGCGGCCACCGTACCGAGCGCTATCGGCGTCGACAGCAACGTGACGACTAGAATCGAAACCGATAGCGCCCGTATCACACCCGAAAATTTCGACTGTTCGCCTATATGAATGGCCTCTCGAATATCGAAGATGAAAACGAACGGGGTGGTAAGTCGTCGCAGTCGTGGCGGACGATCGGGTTATGTCGGGTGCCGCGACGGGAACGGGAAACGCCGCTGGCGGGTCAGACGCCGCGCCAGCGCAACAGGCCGAGAGTGAGGCCGCCGAGTGCCCCGGTTCCAGCGATCCCGAGGAGGAGCAACTGGAGAGTCGAGAAGCCGGACTCGTCTCCGCCGTCACCCGGGTCGCCGGCTGTCGGCGCCTGCGTCGTCGCGGGCGGGGTCGGCTGGTCGGTCGCCGTCCCGGTCTCGGTCGACGGTGCGTCCGTCGGACTCGTCGTCGGCGTCGCCCCTCCCACGTCAGTCTGGGCGTCCGTCGTCGTCGGCGTCGCAGTCGCCGTCGGCGTGGGCGTCGCAGTCGTCGTCGGCGTGGGCGTCGCAGTCGCCGTCGGCGTGGGCGTCGCAGTCGGCGTCGGCGTGGGCGTCGCAGTCGGCGTTGGTGTCGGAGTCGGCGTGGGAGTCGCAGTCGGCGTTGGTGTCGGAGTCGGCGTGGGAGTCGCAGTCGGCGTTGGTGTCGGAGTCGGCGTGGGAGTCGCAGTCGGCGTGGGCGTCGCAGTCGGCGTCGGCGTGCTCTCCTGTTCGGGTTCGACGTAGAGGTCGACGATATCCGAACTGGAACCCCCGTCGCCGTCGGAGACGATGACCCGGACCTCGATGGCAGTCTCGTTCTCGAGGTCGGGTACGGCCACCGTCGGTGTCGGCGTGTCGGCACCAGTGATCGTCACCTCGGGGTCACTCCGCGGGAAGACCTGCGACCACGAGTACGCGAGCGCGTCGCCATCTGGGTCGCTCGCCTCCGGCGCGTCGAGTGTGACCGACTCGCCGGCAGTCACGCTCCGTGACGAGGCGGCGTCGACCGTCGGGTCGCGGTTGTCGACCGTTGCCGAGACAGCGGCGGAATCGTCACGGCTCGCGACGGTCAAGTGTCCGGACCCGGTGTCGTCGTCGGCCGTCGCCCACTCGAGTGTCAGCGTCCGCGTCTCGCGCCCGTCGAGCGTGACCGAGCGGCTGTCGACCACGGTTCCGTTGAAGTTCGCGAGCGTCACCGTTTCGGTATCGCGCTTCGGTCCGACGTTTTCGACGTCCGCGGTCACTGTGAGCGTCTCACCTTTGAGCGCCGGCGAGTTCGTTCCGACGACATCAAGTTCGAACTCCGCGCCCGCGAGCGTCGGTCCGACCGTCCGCTCGACGCCCGGATACAGCGCCTCGACCGAGGTGCGAGCCGTCGCGTACACGTCCGTCCCGGCATGGACGACTACCTCGTACACCCCGCCCGACCTGACGGCTTCGTCGGTCAGGAAGTCAGCCGTCAGCGCCACCGGCTCGGCGGTGGTCGCGTCTGCCGGGACTGTCTGCCCGGCCGTCGCGACCATCGCACCCGTTTCAGCGTTCACGAGTTCGACAGTCAGCGACACGTCCTCGTCGAACGAGTTCGACAGCGCCGTGTCGACCGTCACCGTCGCCGGTTGCGCGTCGAGCGTCAGTTTGCCCATCGCCGCGTGCGCGTCGGCCGGCCCGAGCGTTCCCAGCGCGTACGTGTCATCCGCGTAGGCGTCAGTGTCGGCGCTGACCCGGACCGCGTAGGTCGCGCCCGAAACTACGCTCTCGTCGCCCAGGAAATCGGCCGCCAGTTCCGGGGCCTCGGCCCGCAATTCGCCGGTCGGGACCGTCCGCTCGGCGGTGTCGACCACCGCGTCAGTCTCGGTGTTGACGAGTTCGAACGTCAGCGTCGTGTCGGAACTAGCGGCATCAGACAGCACCGCGTCGACGGTCACCGAGGCCGGCCGCGCGTCGAGCGTCAGCGTCTCCGGCGCCCGCTCGCCGCCCGGATAGAGGGGGGCAAGCGCCGTGCTGTCGCCACCGTAGGCCTCGACTCCGGGCGAGACGCTGACGGTGTACTCGGCGCCCGCCTCGCCGCTCTCGGCGGCAAAGTCCGCGGTCAGGGCCACCGACGCAGCATCGGTCTGGCCGGGTTCGAACGTCCGCTCGGCCGTTGTGACGGTGGTGCCTGAATTCTCGTTGATGAGTTCGAACGTCGCCATGACGGACTCCTCAGGCGGGTTCGACAGCGCCGTGTCGACCGTCACCGTCGCCGGTTGCGCGTCGAGCGTCAGTTCGTCTGTCTCGGCGGTGTCGCCGGGTTTAGCCGCCGAAACGGCCGCGGTCCGCGCCGCCGCGTACGCGGTGTTGCCGTCGGTCGCGGTCGCGACCACCCGCAGGTCGTCACCGCTCGCGAACGCAGCGTCGTCGAAGTCCGCGGTCAACGTCACCGGTCCAGCTGTCGTCTCATTCGGCCCGACCGCACTTTCGCCGTCAGCGACGGCCGTGTCGAGGACGTTGCCCCCGCCGTCTTCGAGGCGGACGGTGACCGCCGTCGCCGTGCCCGGCGCATCCGACAGCGTCGCCGTGGTCGTGACGGTCACGTCCTCGGCGGCAAGCGCGAGCGGCTCGGTGCTCGCAGTGTCGCCCGGATACAGCGTCCTCGTCGCCGTCACCGGCGCGTACGCGGTGGTCCCGTCAGCGGCGGTCGCTCGCACCTGGTAGCTGTCGCCGCCGCCCACGAGGGTGTCGGTGAAGACCGCGGTCAGCGTGACAGGTCCGGTCACCGTCTCACTCGCTCCGACCTCGACATCGGTGCTGTCGACGACCGCATCGGCGGAAGTGTTGACCAGTTCGAAGGTGACGGTCGTGGCCTCGCCGGGTGGGGCCTGTAGCTCGGCGCTCGTCTCCACCGTCGCGTCGTCGGCCGGCAGGACCGGCGACTCGGAGACGGTCACCGCGTCGCCCGGCGAGAGGGTCCCGACGGTCGCGGTGTCCTCACCGAAGGGAACGCCCTTGCCGACTGCGCTGGCGCCGACCACGTACGACTCCGCGCCGCCGACGCCTTCGGTCGAGAAGTCGAGCGTCAGCGTCGCGGTTCCGCTCTCGGTGGCTTCGGCCGGAACGACCGCCGTCTCGCTGGCGACCGGTCTGAGCTGCTCGCCGGCCTGTGAGAGCAAGACGAACTCGACGGTCGTCTCGGTGTCCGAGACAGTTTCCAGCGCCGCCGTCACGTCGACCGTCGCGTCCGAGGCATCAAGCTGCCCTGCCGCGAGCGTCCCGGAGCCGCCGGGTGCGACCGTGACGTCGGTCGCCGTCGCCGCCGCGTAGCCGTCGGCGCTGACGGTCACGTCGTAGCTCGCGCTCGCGTCGATGGGGGCCGCCGTCACCGTCGTCGCGACGCCGGTCGCGCCCCGTTCGAACCGGAGCGTCCGCTCGATATCCTCGCCGCCGGGGACTGCCACGTCGACGGTCACCGGGAAGTCGGCTTCCGGCGCACCAACTTCCAGGTTGGCGGTCACGTCCAGCGTGACGTCCTCGCCTGCGAGCGTGCCGGCGACGCCAGTCCCCGAGTCGCCCGGTCCGAGGCTCGCGTCGGATTCCGTCGCCGTCGCGTAGCCGTCCGCGGTGATGCTGACGGTGTAGCTGTCGGCGTCGTCGATGGCCGGGACGGTGAACCCGGTGTCGACGTTCGAGAGGTCCGTCGCACCCTGCGGGAGTGTGACCTCGCGGCTCGCGAGTTCGCCGTCCGGTCCCGACACCGCGACGGTCACCGGGAACTCGTCGGTCGAGGCGCTGACGCCAAGGTCGGCCTGCACGTCGATGTCGACGGGGTCGGCAACGAGCGTGCCCGCCTCGGCCGTCTCGGACCCGCCGGGCGGGACGTATGTGCTCGCCGACGCGTCCGCGTAGCCGTCGGCGCTGACAGTCGCCGTGTACTCCTGGTCGCTGTCGATGGCTGGGACCGACTCGGTCATCGAGACGGCACTCTCACCAGCGGCCAGTCGCACCGTCCGCTCGATGTTCTCGCCGTCGGGGACTTCAATGGTCACGGTCACCGGGAACTCGTCGCTCGGCGCGGTCACCCCCAGGTCCGCGGCGACAGTAAGTTCGGCGTCCTTGGGGGTGAGCGTCCCGAAGTCGACCGTCTCGTCCGGGCTTCCCTCCGGCGCGGCGAGCGCCGTCGCCCCGATACCGACGCCTCCGGTCGGCGGCGCGGTGCTTCCGACCGGTTCGGTCGGCCCATCGATCGGCTCGGTCGGCTCGTCGATCGGTTCGGACGGTTCCTCGATTGGCCCGATCGGCACGTCGCCGTCCGGTTCGGGCGCGCCGGGGGTCGTCCGCGTGATCTCGGCGGTCTCGTAGCCCGGCGCGTCGACGGTCACGGTGTAATCCTCCTCGTAGTCCAACGCGGGCACGTCGGTGAAGGTGACCGTCGCGGTCGTCGCGCCACCCTCGACGGTGGCGTTCCGTGTCGCAACCTCTGTCCCGTCGGGGGCTTCCAGCGCGTACTCCACGTCGACGCCGCCGGGCGGCGCGGTCACACCCAGATCGGCGGTCGCGCCGACCGTTATCGGTCGTGTGTCGAGCATCCCGAGATCGAGCGTGTCCGACTGACCCGGCGCGATGTACGTCTTGACGGCGTCCTCGAAGAGTTCTGATTCGGGCTCGGGAACGTATCCCGGCGCGATCGCGGCCGCGCCGTACTGTCGGTCGGCGTCGATAGCGGGGACGGTGAACGTCTCAGTCACCTCGCTCTGTCCCGGTTCCAGCATGACTTGCCCGTACTCCGCCACCTCGCCGTCCGGCGTGGCGAGCACGACTATCACCGGGAACCCCTCCTCCGTCCCGATGTCGGGCGCGGTCACACCCAGATCGACGGTGACGGTCGCCGTCACCTGCTCGCCCGGTATCGTCCCGACGTCCACCGACTCGCTCGCGCCGGGAGCGCCCGGCGTGCTCGCCGAGACGTCGCTCGTCTCGTACCCGTCGGCGCTGATAGAGGCGCTGTAGGACTCATCGGCGTTCAACGCCGGCAGCCCTTCGAAGACGGCCCACACGTCGTCAGTGTTGGCCGGGACGGACACCTCGCGCGAACGCGAGACGCTGTTCGGACCGGACACCTCGACGGTCGCGGTGACCCCGTCCTCCGGCGCGGTCACGCCCAGCGTCCCGGACACGTCGAGCGAAACCGACTGCGCCGCGAGCGTCCCCGCGTCGGCGGTCCCCGAACTGCCGGGGTTGACTCCGAGCGCGGTCGTCGCGTCGTCGTAGCCGTCGGCGCTGACGGTCACACTGTACTGCTGGTCGCTGTCGAGGGCCGAGAGGCCCGTGAACTCGGTGTCGACCCCCGAAAGGTCGGTCGCGCCCTGCGAAAGGGTGACATCGCGGCTGGCGAGGTCGCCGTTCGACCCGGAGACCGCGACTGTCACCGGGAACTCCGCACTCGGGGCGCTCGCGCCGAGCTGGGCTTCGACGTCAACCGTGGCGTCGTTCGCGGTGAGTGCCAACGACCGCGTCGCCGTGTCGCCTGCGTTCGGCGAGACGGTCGTACTCGCGCCGGTCACCTCGTAGACGCCGTCCGCGTCGGTCACTTCGACCGTGTAGCTGTCCGCGGCGAGCGTCGTCTCGTCGCCGAACGTGATGTCGACCGACCCGTCGTCGGTTCCCGTGGTCGCAGTTTTCGTGAGGGTGACGCCGGCTTCGTTGGTCAGTTCGAACGTCACGTCGGTGTCGGCGGGCGCGACCGTGTCGAAGTTCGCGGTCGCGTCAACGGTCACCGGCGACTCGACGGCGAAACCGACGTTGTCGAGCGTCTCCGGCGGTACGTCCTCACCGACGAGCGTGCCGCGGAGGACGACGTCGTTCCCGAAGTCCGCCGCCGCGGGATCGTAGGTGACCGTCGCTTCGCCGCTGCCCGACGTGGAGACGGTGACCGGCGGCGTCTGTCCGTCTATCGTCCCGGCCCCGCTTTCGAACACCGGCTCGAACGCGACCTGGCCGGACTGTGTGATGTCGTCGAACGGCGGGACGTACGTCACCGTGGCCGTGACGTCGTTCGTCGCCGTCGGCCCGATGCTCTCCCGTGCTGCAGAGACCGAGAGCGTCCGCCTGGGCTCGCTCACGTCGAACGTCGCAGTGTCGGTGGCGCCGCCCGCGCTCGCCTCGACCGTCACGCCCGAGTCCCAGTCGTTCGCGCCGACCGTGTAGGTGACAGACGCCTTCCCGCTCGAATCCGTCGTCACCGTCGTCGCGCCGAGGTCACCGTTGCCGGTGGGAACCGTCAGCGACACGTCGGTCTCGGTCAGCGGTGTCCCGTCCTGTGTTTCGAGCGTCAGGTCCAGCGACGTCCCTCCGGCGGACCTTCCCGTGACGGGGTCGATATCCCCGCTCCCTGGCCGGGAGAGAGTGACTACCGGACTCCGGATGTCCAGCGGGACCGGCCCGACGCCGTCGACGCGATCGTCGCTCGCCGACGTGACGGATACCCGCACGTCCCGGTCAGCGTCGCCGACCGTCGGCGTGTATTCCGCTTTCACGAGTCCGAACTCGTCGCTCGTCTCCTGGACGACGGTGAAGTCGCCGTTCGCGTTCTGCAGGTCGAAGTTCACGTCCAACCCCTGGAACGGATCCCCGTCTTCGTCTTTGGCTACCGCCTGAATCGTGATCGTCTCGCCGGGGTCGTCGTTGATCGTGGAGATACCGGGTCCGATCGACGCCGGTGCCGCGACGGACGCCGTCGCGGTAGCACCGTCGGTGTCGTCGGTCGTCGTCACCCGAACGTCGAACTGTTCGTCCCCGTCTCCCTGCTGGGTGTCGTACCCGAGCGTGACGTCCGAGGTCGCCCCGCTCGCCAGGTCGACGCTCGTGGTGTCGACCTGTTCGTACCCGTCCCCGGTGTCGACTTCGAGCGCGACCGTCTGGCCGCTCGCCGCGCCGTCGCCCTGATTGTCGAGCGCTGCCTCTACGTCGAGGGTCTCGCCCTCCGCGACGCCGCCGTCCTGGGGCGTGACGTCCGTCACCTGGAGATCGGGTTCCTGAACTGTCAGCGTGAAACTGTCGGAGACATCGCCACGGTGAGACTCCACGACGATACCGTCATCACTGGTCGTGACATCGCCCGAACGAATGTCCTGCGCGTCATGGATATTGAGGTACAGCGTCTCCTCACCACTGAGGCCCTCACCGCTCAGGTCGAAGGTAAGGCTCCCTACGCTCCCGGTCTGCCGGTCGCTGATGTCGAGGATCGCTGGGATGTCGTCGTAGTCGTATTCGGGAGCATCCTGTTCACCGATCCCGAGTGGTCGTGTCGACACCGAGACGTGGAACTCGTCCGCCGGATAACTATTGGACTCGTCTTCTCTGGGACCGTTGTCGGCGAACGAAGCGAGATTCCCGTCGGGCTCTATACTCACGCTGTCGAGACCGGTGGATGTCGTCGTCACGTCGGCCGCCATCGTATCAGCGCTGTATACATATCCCTGGGGCGCGAACTCATTTGCGCCAATATCGACGAAGACGTTTTCGTCGTCGATAGCGGCGTCAGCACTCCCCTGCGGGTCGAGACGGTCTCCAGCCTGTACGTCGCTCAGTTCGGTGTTGGCGACACTCTCCGGAACGAGGGAGAACCGGATCGTCGGGAGGTCACCGACGTTCTCAGTCCCATCAGACTGGAGGGCGCTCACATCGAAAACGACATCGTCTCCATTTAGGGGACCGGACACGTCCTGAATACCTGCGATATAACGCTCCTGAATGACATCGTTCTCATTGACGATGTCACGAAAGGCCACAAGCGTTCCGCCAACGTACGACCCGCTATCGTCCGTCGCTGTGACATCCTTGAGGATTACCGTCCCGTCGTCGGCGATAGCTTGGTCCGGGAACGTTGCGCTGGCGTCAGTCGCGTCGGCCGCCGCGGCCGTCCCGGCGAACCCACCGATGCCGATGCCCGCGACGGCGACTGACAGCACTGTCACCGCGACCAGCAACGCCGCTCCGACTCGCCGAGCCGAGACGCCGCCCGTCATGGCCGTGGCCCCGCGTCGCTTACGTCCGCGTCGGCGACCACACCCCTGCGGTCGGCCGCTGTTTCACTCTCCCGCAAACCGGTGTCGTGAACCCCCGGACACCCACGGGAGCGGGCTGTGCCTGCCGAGCGGGACACCCCTGCCCCGCACACAGTCTCGCTCATCTACTCCCCAGGTAGTTCCCGTCCCCCCCTAACGGAACACCCAGCATACGCTAGAGATACTGTCCGTTCAGTTAGGTATGAGGGGGATGGACACAGTAACGGACGGGGTCGCTCACGCTTCGTCGCGGACGCCGGTGAACTCGAACCGGGCACCGCCGTCGTCGCTGTCGGTCACGGTGACTGACCAGTCGTGAGCGTCGGCGACGAGGCGGACGACCGCCAGTCCGAGGCCACTTCCCTCCGCGGCGGTGGTAAACCCTTGTTCGAACACCCGATCGCGGTCCGTTGCGGGGATCCCGCGACCGTCGTCCGCTACGAAGAAGCCGTCCGCAAGCGCGCCGACGCGGACCGTGAGGTCGTCGCTGACGGCGCTCTCGACCGCCCCGTCGTCGTGTCTGTCGGGGGTGCCATGGGTCACGGCGTTCTCGAAGAGGTTGCGCAGCGCCTGCACGAACAGTTGCCGGTTGGCCGCGACGGTCGGGGTGGACTCGACGACCAGTCTCGCGGCCGGCGCGTCGATCGGATGCCAGGCCGCCTCGGCGGCGGTGTCGAGGTCGACCGGTGCGGTCTCGCTGACGCCGCTACCCTGTCCCGCGAGCAAGCGAAGTTCGTCGACCAGCGCCTGGACGCGTTCGGCCGCCTCGTGGATGTCTTCGGCGTGGTCCGGGTCGCCGGTCAACTCGACGAGGCGGGCCTTGTTCTGGACGATCCCGAGCGGCGTCGCGATGTCGTGGGAGACGACGCTCGCGAACTCGTCGAGGAACTCGTTTTTCTGTTCGAGTTCGCGCTCACGCTCGACGCGCTCGGTCACGTCGTACAGCAGGAGGGCGCGACTCAGCCGGTTGCCCGAGCGGTCGGTCAGCGTCGAGACCCGCGTCTCCACGTACCGGGGTCCGTTGCCGTCCTCGCGGCCCTCGCCGTGTGCGTCGCCCGCGAGCGCGAACGTTCGCCCGTCGAGTCGGGCGGGGAGGTCGTCGCTTCCCGCGTTCAGGTCCGCGAACCGACCGTCCAGCAGCGTCGAGAGGGGGGCCCCCAGCGACTCGTCGGGACAGTCGAGGATCTCCCGAGCGCGCGTGGTCACGTCGACGACGCGCTCGCGGTCGTCGAACACGACGACGCCGCCGTCGATCTCGTCGACGATCCCGGTGCGGGCGATCGGAACGGCCTCGAGCGCGCCGAACCGCGAGAGTGCGGCGCCGATGAGGACGAGACTGACGGCAACGCCGGGGACTGTCAGTTCGAACCCCGCGGCGACGGTCTGACCGGCGATGGCCGCCACGGCCGGTGTCGCTACGCCCAGTGCGACCACCGTGTTTCGGCGGCGGTAGAGCCGCTGTGACGGCCGGAAGGTGAACTCGACGACGAGCGCGATCAGCACCAGCAACATCACGACGACGACGGCGGTGTACGCGGCCCACAGCGGGCCGGCGGTGACGTCGACCAGTCGGTACCCTCCGCGAGTCGTCGTCCGCGCGTCGACGGCCCACAGCTGGTGGACGCCCGGCCAGCCCGGCAGATCGTTGGTGAGGCGCAGCAGGAATACGGCCACCAGCGCCCCCGCGAGCCCGGCGAACCACCGCGAACGCAACACCCACTCGCGGTGCGTGTAGGTGACGGCGAACCCGAAGATTCCGAACAGCGCACCGAGCCCGGCGATCCCGGTCGCCTGCGACCAGAACACCGCCCCTGCCCGTCCGGCCGCCAGCAGTTGCCCCAGAAAGCAGACCGCGGCGAGCATCGCCATCGTGAGCGCGACCACGAACCACCGACCGCCGCGAAACCGGTCGCGCGTCCGCCAGAAGTGGATCGCCATGACCGCCTCCGCGAGGATCGCGACCACCGTCGTCCAGAGCGTCCAGGATCCCACCCGCATTCGCCCGTGATGTTAGCCCCCCAATACTTCAGTCGTTCGACGCCGGACGCGGTGACCAGACAGCGGTCAGTCCGCGCCGCCGCCCCGAAGGTGCCCCGACCGCGACCGGATACCTGCGTATGCTGGCCCCAGTCTTAATTACCCCGGACCGAAAGGGGGGACCAGTGAGCGATCCGTGATTCGATCGAGTATCACGTGTCGGTCCCGCGGGGCCGTCGTCGCGGACGGCGCCCCCCGGACCGACACGCAAACGTGGGGCTGGGGCCCGAATCGGGCAGTGACGGTCCGGTGGGGTGGAGCGCGGTGAGCGAAAGCGCGACTGGGACTGTTGACGGCGGGCGGGTCGAACGCGAGGACATCGGTGTGTTGCTCGTCGACGACGACGAGACGTGGGTGCGTTCGACCGCCGAGGTGCTCGAACACCAGCGCGAGGCCTTTACCGTCAGTACGGCGACGACGCTGTCCGCGGCTGAGACCGTTTTCGACGCCGAGGACCCCGACTGTGTCGTCTCCGACTACCGGCTCGAACGGGGCACCGGACTGGACCTGCTGGCGGCCATTCGCGACGGGGCTCCCGACAGGCCGTTCGTCCTCATCACTGGCCAGGGCAGCGAGTCGGTCGCCAGCGACGCTATCGGTCGACAGGTTACGGACTACATTCCCAAGCGGTCGCTGGGTAACCGCGACGAGCGGCTAGCCCGCCGCATCGAGTCGGCCGTCGAGTCCTACCGGACCCGCCGCGCGCTCGACCGCGAGCGGCGGAGCAAGAACGCGATGCTGGACATTCTCACGGCCACGACCGCCGAGCGCGAGCTCTGTCAGCAGTTCTGCTCGCAGCTGGTCCGGCAGCGACCGTACGCCTGTGCGTGGATCGGCAGCACCGACAACGGCGGTACGCTGACGCCGCGAGCTGTCGCCGGTCGCGACCGCTCACTCGACGACGTGCTCGGGTCGGACCGAGCGCCGTCCGAGGGCGCCCCGTCCCGCCGCGCGCTCGACCGCGACGAACTCGTCGTCGACATGGGGACCGCGGCGGCCGACGACAACGGCTTCGAGCGCGCCGTCGCCGCGCCGGTCACACACGACGGTGTCCAGTACGGTGTCCTCGTGGCGTACGTCGACGACAGCGGATCCCTCACTGACCGGGAGCGGGCGACGTTCACCGAGTACGCCGACACGGTCGGTTACGCCCTGCGGACGGCCGAGCAGAAGCGCTCGCTCATGTCCGAGCGGCCGGTCTCGGTCACCGTCGAGGTCGCCGACAGCGCGGTCCCGCTGGTCGCGGTCGCGGACCGACTGCCCGTTGACGCCACGATCGCCGTCCAGTCAGCCGTCTCGCGCAACGACGGGACGACCCTCTACGTGGTCGAACTCGAAGGGGCCGAACCCGTGGCCGTCGAGGACGCCGGGGCCGCCGTCGACGGCGTCACGTCGGTCGACGCCGACAGCGGGGCGGCGCCGCTGCGATGTGTCATCGAAGTCGACGCCCGAACGCCGGAGGAGTCGATCGCCGAACACGGTGCCCGCTTCGAGCGGACGGTCGTCGAGGACGGCGTCGCCACGCTGTCGGTGTCAGTCCCCGATGACGGCACGGTGGCCGCGGTCCGGGAGTCGCTGGCCGCCGCCTACGAGGACGTGACGGTCTCGACTATCTGGACCGGGCAGGGCGACCCCAGCGTGACCGGTGGCGACCCGCTGGCCGACCTGACCGACCGCCAGCGTGAGGTGTTGCGCCACGCCTTCGATGTCGGGTACTTCGAGCGCCCGCGCGGGGCGAGCGCGACCGAACTCGCCGACCACTTCGGCGTCGCGCGGGCGACAGTCACCCAGCACCTCCGGACGGCCGAGCGGAAACTCATCGGTACCGTCCTCGCGCGCCGGGACGGGTGATCCAAACGCCGACGACGCTGCCCGGTATGGCCGGTGGCTACGCCGCGTCTACGATATGACACACCGTGCCAGCCCGGGCCCGTATCCCAACGGCGTGGCGGGCACCGAGACCGGAACACAAATAACGGTACTTGCCACACTCTCACACAACATGACCGCAGGGAAATCGGCACGTCTCGACCGGATCGGGACAGACGGGCGCTACCTCGTCGTCCCGATGGACCACGGCATCACGATGGGTGCGGTAAAGGGCCTCGTCGACATCGAGTCGACGGTCGACGCGATCACCAGCGGCGGCGCCGACGCCGTCCTCACCCAGCGCGGGGTCGCGCCCCGCGTCCACCCCAACAAGAACGGCGCGGGCTACATCGCCCACCTCAACGGCTCGACCACCGTCGGCCCCGACGAGGACGACAAGCGGCCGACGGGTACCGTCGAGGACGCCGTCCGCGCCGGCGCCGACGCCGTCTCCTTCCACATCAACGTCGGCTCCGCGTACGAACCCGAGCAGATCACCCAGCTCTCGGAAGTCACGAGCGAGGCCGACCAGTACGGCTATCCCGTCCTCGCGATGGCCTACCCGCGGGGCCCCGACATCGACCCGAGCGACGACGACTTCCACGAGTCCGCGGGTCACGCCGTCCGCCTGGCCGAGGAACTGGGCGCGGACGTGGTCAAGACCGCCTACACCGGCGACGCGGAGACGTTCGCCCGCGTCGTCGAGTCGACGCACCTGCCCGTTGTGATCGCCGGGGGCTCGAAGGGGACCGACCGCGAGACGCTGGCGATGGTCCGCGGCGCGATGGACGCCGGCGCCGACGGCGTCTCGATGGGGCGCTCTATCTTCCAGCACGACGACCCCGAGGCGATCACCGCCGCCATCGCCGCCGTCGTCCACGACGACGCGGGCGCCGACGAGGCCGCCGAGCGCGCCGGTCTCCCCGTCGAAGCCTGAGACGGGCGCTCGGACCGATCGACCTCCGAACCAATCCTTCTTCACTCGCCACCGGCCGCGAGCGGATGCCCGGCGAGAACCGCACTCACCCTCTCGATCCTGCGTAGGAGAGCCGCGGCTCCGGGCCCGACAAGACCCGTTCCGAGCGCGACCAGTCCCGCGGCGGCGAATACCGCCGCGACGAGTGCCGGGTCGGCGCCGAGCAAGGCGGTCGGATCCGCACCGAGAACGGCGGTCGGATCCGCACTGAGAGCGGCGGTCGGATCCGCGCCGACGCCGTCCGATCCCGGGGAAACGACCCCCTCGACCGTCCCGTTCGCGGCGTCGGTCGGGGATTCCGTCGGTGCGGCGTCGGTCGCCGTGGCGTTCTCCGGGGCCACGACGCTATCGCCAGTGTCCGGGTGGAGGGTGCCCTCACCGGACCCGGCCCTTTCGGGTGCCGCGGACGGCGTCCCGTCACCCGAGGGCGCGCCGCCCGCGCCGTTGCCGCCATCGATCCCGTCGCCACTATCGACCCCGCCGTTGCCGCCGTCGCTGCCCGCCGGGGGCGCGTCTATGCCCGAGCCGCCCGACCCCTCGTTCCGGTCGAACCACAGCGCCAGCGCCGTCGCGCCGAGCGCCAGCGGCGCGAGGACGCCGACGAGTCGCTTCAGCAGTTTCCGGAGCGACCGCTCCGGTTCGGTGCCGGCAAAGAGGACCAGCGCCTCGTCGGTGGGCGCGTAGACGTCCATCTCGGCGCCGTTCGCCGCGTGCCAGGTGTCGACCACCGAGACCAGGTCGGCCGCCTGGAGTTTCGTCAGGTGGTACTGGACGTTCTGGATGGTCGTCTCGACGGCCGCGGCGAGTTCCGACGCGGGTTGGGGCCCCTCGTGCAGTTCGAGCAGGATCTGCCGGGCCGTCTCCGAGCCCAGCGCGTCGAACACCTCGTCGGTCCGGTCGTCGTCGAGTTCCAGTAGCTCCGGCTCGCGCTGGTCGGACTCCCCCGACGAGGACCGTATCGGAAACAGCTTGCTCACGCGCCAGTTCCCCCGTACACGATCCGAGATTCGTCGGCGTCCCTATAAACTGCTCCCCCGGTCAAGCGCTCGCTTGAGTGGCACCGGATTCGATAGAAGCGCAAGCGCAAGACCAGGACCCGTTGAAGCGATGAAGAATTTCCCGTTCGATCCCGCTACACGTCGTCGCGACCGGTCAGGGGAGTCAGGACTGAAACTCCTCGAGCACCTCGAAGTCCCGGGTGGTCTTCGCGAACTCGGAGAGATGGTTGGTCGCGCCGCAGTGGTCGCAGGTGAACTCGGCCGCTGGCTCGTCGAGATCGGCCGGGTTCGCTTCCCACTGTTCGTCACAATTCGGACACTGGAGTTGGATCCAGGCATCCTGCATACCCCGAAATGGGGTCGCTTCCCGAATCAACTTTGTGGCGGTCGACTGGGGTAGTGTCCAGATAAGAGACGGCCCTTATGGGGAACAGCGTGAAAGCCCCCGAGTCGAACGGGCCGGGGCTTTCACGCTGTTTGCAGCGGCGGCTCTCTGTCGCTTCTCTGAATATCGTCGTCGAACGGTCGCGTACCGGATCGCTCTCGGGAACGGTACCACGCTCCAACGATCCGTATCAGGCCTCGTCGTCGAAGATACCCAGGTCCTCGGCCACCATGTCGGTGACGTGCTCGGCGATAGCGGGGTCGATCTGCGCGACGCTCTCGCCGTCGTGGAGTTGCTCGTTGTGGCGCTCGACGGCCGCCGCGACATCCGCGAGCGGTACTTCCGTGTCGGTCCCGCAGTCTGAACAGACGACCGGGACCGCCGGGTCGTCGTCGGTCTCGTCCGGCATGGTTACTCGTCTCCCGATTGGTCGTCCCCCCTACAAACATCTCCCGGGTTGCCCCGCGGACGAGTGGCGGTTCGAGATGCCGATCACTGCCGCACGCTCCCGGCGCTACATTCCCATGTCAGCGGCGGCGTCGGGGACGGGCAAGTCACTCGGAGCGGCGCCGAGCAACTCGGCGGCGTGGTCCAGCGCCATGTCGAACCCGTAGTAGCGTTCGAGTTCGTCGCCGTCGGCGGACGGGCGGACCATGAGCATCGCGTACCCCTCGCGGTTCTGTGCGACGGCGGCCGTCCGTCCGTCGGCCTCGAACACGAGCAGGCGCTCGGTCTCGGTCTCCTCGTAGCGGGCCGTGATCCCGTTCGCCGTCGCGGTCGTCTCGGAATCGCCGTCGTCGGTCATCGTCGGCTCTCGGGCCCGCCGACAGTCGAAGGTATCGATCCCGGCCACAGAAACGGCGACGGCCCGTGCGGGGACCGGTCGAAACCGCAACACCCGTGAGTCAGTCGAAACCGCAACACCCGTGGCGACGCCGTCGCGAGGCACACGCATGAGCAAGTGGCTCCAGAGTGGCCGACGCCGGGACCTGTGTATCGTTCTCTCCGACGAGGGCCCGCTTCACGGGCAGGCGCTCAAGTCCCGTCTCGAATCGCGCTACGGGGAGCGAATCGAACCGCGCTCCTTCTACGGCGCGCTCGACGCGCTGGTCGAGACTGGCCACCTCGAGACGCGCGAGGCGGGCATCCACGACGAGTACGCGCTCACCGACGCCGGCCGCCGGATGGTCCGCGAACAGTTCGAGTGGATGCGCGACCACGTCGGGGAGTAGGTGATGTCGGGGACGTACGCGACACGACCGTGGAAAGCCTGAAAGTCCTTGCATCGACCGAGACTGCAACCGCGAACAGCGTGAAAGCCCCTGGTCACTCCGGTCGAGGGGCTCGCTGTGCTTCTCGTCGCTCGTTCCACTCGCTCCTGCGGTGCTTGCGTCGCCCGTCTTCCCGGAGTGACCGGCCCCTTTCAGTCCCACCCGCACAGACTGACTATCCAGCCGATTCGGGTAGGACTTTCACGCTGTTTGCGGTCGCTCCCCCCAATCGCTCGCTAAAATACACACAACCTCGTGGTCGGGACGAACAATCAAGAGCCGAGACGCCGAACGCAGCGTATGGATTTCGCTCTGACACAGGAACAGCGTCAGATCCGCGACATGGTCGCGGAGTTCGTCGACGACGAGGTCGTCCCCCGTGCCGCCGAGATAGACGAGACCGACGAGTTCCCGGGTGATCTGGTCGACCAGATGGCCGAACTGGGGCTGATGGGGATGCCGATCCCCGAGGAGTACGGCGGCGCCGGCCTCGACTACCACGCCTACCCCGAGGCGCTCGTCGAGATTTCCCGGGGCAGCGGCGGTCTCGGGACCGTCGTCGCCGCGCACGTCTCGCTGGCCTGCAACATGGTCTTCGAGTTCGGTAACGAGCGCCAGCGCGAGGAGTTTCTGGTCCCGATGGCCGAGGGCGAGGAGATCGGCGCGTTCGCGCTCTCGGAACCCGGTGCCGGCAGCGACGTGCCCGCGATGGAGACGACGGCCGAACCGGCGGGCGACACCGCAAACGGCGACCCCGACAGCTACGTCGTCGACGGCGGGAAACTGTGGATCTCGAACGGCTCGGTCGCCGACACCGTGATCGTCTTCGCGAAGACCGACCCCGAGGCCGGCGGCAAGGGCATCTCCGCGTTCGTCGTCCGACCCGAGGAGGACGCCGGCTTCCACGTCGAGGGGACCGAGGACAAACTCGGGGACAAGGGCTGTCCCACCGCAGAGCTACGGTTCGACGGGATGGAGATCCCGGCTGACCGCCGCCTCGGCGCGGAGGGCGAGGGGCTCGTCCAGGCGCTGAAGACGCTGAACGGCGGCCGGATCACCATCGCCGCGCGCTCGATCGGGCTCGCGCAGGCGGCGCTGGACGACGCGCTCGCCTACGCCCAGGACCGCGAGCAGTTCGACCAGCCCATCTCGGAGTTTCAGGCCATCCAGCACAAGCTCGCGGACATGGACACCAAGATCCAGGCCGCGCGCTACCTGATGCACGCCGCCGCCGACAGGAAGATGCGCGGCGAGCGCTACGTCAAGGAGGCCGCCCAGGCGAAGCTGTACGCCTCCGAGATCTCCCGCGAGGTGACCAACGAGGCCGTCCAGATCTACGGCGGCTACGGCTACACGAAGGACTTCCCCGTCGAACGCTACTACCGCGACGCAAAGCTCAACGAGATCTACGAGGGGACCAGCGAGGTGCTCCGGAACACCATCGCTGACCAGTTACTGGACTGAGGAAGGGAAAAGCGGCTACCGGCCGCGAGTCACTCCTCGGCGGTGGGGACGGGACCGGTGCCGATGACTTCGCGGACCTCGGCGGTGAACTCGTGACGACTCTCGAAGTACGGGATATCGACCTCCGCGAGGACGTCCGCGAGTTCGCGCGGCCCTTCGGGCGTGCGGATGGTGGTCTCGCCCAGGCGTGATTCGACCTCGCTGTGTTTCATGCCCCAGTTCAGTCGCGATGCGACCCGGGCGAGCGGCGCGCCCTCGACGGACTCACCGGTGCCGAGTTCGACGGCGGGTTCCTCCTCGTCCTCGGAGTCGTCGGCCATACCCGCGGGTTCGACGGGGCGGCGATTAGTGCTTTCGCTTCAGCGTGGCGGTCACGCGCCGCGAGACACGCGACCCGCTCAGAACAGGTCCTCGAGTTCCTCGTTCTCGAAGGCTTCGCTGGGGTCGTCGCCGGCCTCGGGGCGGTTCTCGTTGGCCTCGCGGGCGCGCTCCATGAACTCGTTGATGCGCTCGGAGCGCTCGACGCCGCCCAGGAGAACGAGCGAGGCGATCCGGTCGGAGTCGAGCGGGAAGTCGCCGCCGCGGACCTGCATGCTGCCGGTCTCTTCCTCGACCCATGAGCGGGCGCGCTCGACGCCCTTGCGGGAGATGCGCTCGGGTTCGCCCGCGACGACGAGCAGCGCGGTTTCGGCCTTCACGACGTTGGGAACGCTCGTCCCTGTCAGCAGGGCGTTGCGTGTGATTGAGGTGATCGTGTTGACGTTCTCGCCGGCGTCCTCGCTGGCCGCCGCGCTGGCGTAGCCGAGCACTGCCATCCCGCCGGGCCGGAGCGTGTTGATGATCTCCGAGGAGTCGACGACCGATTCCGCGATCTCGTCGACGGCCTCGATCTCGCCGGAGGCAAAGAGCAGGCCCACGCGCTGGGCGATGTTGTCGTTGATCTCCTTGTACCCCTCTTCCATCGACTCGCCGGCCGTGCGCCAGGCGTCGTTGTCGATGAGCAGCAAGGAGTCGGCCTCGCGGGCGATGGTCTTGAGCGAGCGGCCGGCGTTGGCCTGGTAGATGGAGCCCTCGTCGCGGCCAGGGAGGATGCCGAGCACGTAGATTGGGACGTCGTAGATGCGGTTGAGTTCGCGGGCGAGCGCGGGGGCGCCGCCGGAGCCGGTGCCGCCGCCGAGGCCGGCGACGATGACGACGGCTTCGGCGTCGGTGGCGAGACGTTCGTCGAGGCCGTCCATCACCTCGGTTGCCTCGTCTTGCATGATCTCCGCGCCGAGTTCGTTGTCGCCGCCGACGCCGTGGCCTTTCACGCGGTCACGGCCGATAAGCATCGTGTCGATGTCCAGGTCCTGGAGGTCAGTTTTCGCGGTGTTGACCGCGATCGCGCCCTGGACCGCGCCGAATCCCATTTCGTAGTCGTATTCGGCCAGCCGCTGAGTGACTTTCCCCCCGGCCTGGCCGATGCCGATCAGGACGACCTTCATACACGTACCCTCGGCACAATGGGTATTGAACGTTGGGACGCGCCGAAGTTTCAAGTACGAAACCGATACCAGGGCCGCACATGTCCGAGACGGATCTCGAGACGAGACTCGCGGCGGTCGAGCGCGCTCTCACCGACGGCGAAACCGACCTCGCGGACCTGCAGGAGCGAACCGACCTCGCCGCGACGGTTGAGGAACTCGACGCCCGCGTGGCGGAACTGGAGGCGACGGTCGAGGAACTCGACGCCGCGCTCCAGGCCGTCCGCGGGTACGCCGGGAACGTCCGCGCGGTCAACCGCGACGTGGAACGGCGCGCGAGCGCAGCGCTGGCCAAGGCCGAGGCGATCGAATCCTCGCTTGGCGACGCGGGCGACCGCGACCGGACCGCCCGGGACGCGGACTGCGCTCGGACCGCCCGGGATACGGACCGCGACCGGAACGCCGACCGCATCGCCGACGCCGACCGCGACCGGGACGCTGACGACGCCCGTGGCGCCGGCCACAACACCCGTGACACCGGCGAACGGAGGGATGACCACGCGGCGGCCACCGAGCGCGCGGCGGGCCACCGTCGAGACGCGCCGGAGTACGGCGAGAGTGACGAGGGCGAAGACGGCGGGACCGAACAGTTCATCCAGCGGGTCAGAGAGGCGCTGTGACCGAGTGCTCCGAGTCGTCTTCACGGTCGCGCTCGCGGTCGCAGTCCTCGGGGTAGCCGCGCCGGCGGTCGAGCAGGCGGGCGTCCACCGGAGCGACGCACAGGTCCGCGCGGCCGCCGAGGACCTCGACGGCGCGGCGCGACACCTCGCGGACAGCAATCCGGCGCTCCCGCCCGATGGTGACCCTGCCCGGCGGACGATCACCGTCGAGTTCCCCGACGGCGGGTTCGCGAGCGCCCCGCTTCACTCGTTCTCGGTCGGGCCGCCACCCAACGGGTCAGCAGCGACGCGGATCACCTGGCGTGTCGACGGCGGGGCGCGCCACGCGCTCCACCTCGACGGGATCCGGATCCGGCCCGCGTCCGGGACGACGTTTCGCGTCGGGGGCGGCGAGGTTGCCTTCTCGCTCGAACTCCTCGCCCGGAACGGGACACGCGTCGTCCGGATCGAACGACAGGGGGCCTGACTCCCCTGGGGTCGCGAACGTTCAAGTAGGGTCGGGGGACCACCCCGTGCCATGCACGGACTGCTGTCGCGACTGCCCGGGGCCGGACGTGACCCCGGAACCGAGTGTCAGTGCCGTCCCCACGTCGACGGCGACCGGCTGGTCGTCGACGCGAGCGACTGCCCGGACGGCGGCCGACTCGAAGGCGCGGACGGCTGTCGGGCGACGGCCGTGGACGCGCTCACGGAGCGAGACGTGGAGACGGTGCTGACCCGGACCGACGGCGTCGTCCGGGCATACGAGGGATCGGCCGCGGCGTTGCTGGTGGCGGCCGGCCGCTTCGTCGACGCCGCGGCGTTTCACGACGAGCGCCTGGCCGAGCGGGCGCGGAGCGACCCGCTCGGGGCCGCCCGCGAGGCGACCGGTCGCGCCGGGCCGGTCGCGCGGATCGCGGCCGAGAGCGGCCTCGCGGAGGGGGCCGCACGCGCGGACGGCTACGAGGCGGCGCTCCGGCCGTTCGTCGGCCCCCGGGTGAGTCGGTCGTGGGTCGCCGCCCGACCGCCCGCCGACGCTCGCCTCGTCTCGACGCGAGAGGTCGACACCGGTGGGAGCGTCCGCGTCTACGAGCGGCCGGGGGATGCGGTGCGGACCTACCACCTCGAACCGGTCGAGGCGGGGTTCGACGAGGCGACGGCGGCGACACTCGCCGCGGCCCGTGAACGGCTTGCCGATGGCGGCGTCTCGGGCGGGGAGCGCGCCCCCGGCCGCGCCGTCCGGGCAGTCGCCGACGAGGACGACCCGGTGGCGGACCTGGCCGCAGTCCTGCGAAAACACACCCGCGGGTACGGCGTCCTCGAGGACCTGTTCGCCGACGAGCGCGTCTCGGACGTGTTCGCCACGGCACCGGTCGCGACGACGCCGTTGCGCGTCCGGGTCGACGGTGAAGCGATGCGGACGAACGTCCGACTCACCGAAGCGGGCGCCGCGGCGCTCGCGTCGCGCTTTCGCCGCGAGAGCGGCCGAGCCTTCTCGGGGGCGGACCCGACGCTGGACGCGGCCGTCTCGACGGGCGAGCGGTCGGTCCGCGTCGCCGGCGTGACCGACCCGGTCAGCGACGGCGTCGCCTTCGCCTTCCGCGCCCGCGACGCCGCGGCCTGGACGCTTCCGGCGCTGGTCGCCAACGGGACCCTGCCGGCGGACGCGGCGGCGCTGTGCTCGGTGGCCGTCGAGCGCGGCGCCGCTGGACTGGTCGCCGGCCAGCGCGGCGCCGGCAAGACTACGCTCCTGGGCGCGCTCCTGTGGGAAGTCCCGCCGAGAACGCGCTCGGTCGTGATCGAGGACACGCCCGAGTTACCGGTCGACGCGCTCTCCGAGCGGGGGCGGGACGTACAGGCGCTCCGGAGTTCGCTCGACGGCACCGGGCCGAGCCCGACCGAGGCGCTCCGGACCGCGCTCCGACTGGGAAGCGGCGCGCTCGCGGTGGGCGAAATTAGGGGTGAGGAGGCCGGCGCACTCTACGAGGCGATGCGCGTCGGCGCCAACGACGGCGCGGTTCTCGGAACGATCCACGGCGACGGCGGCGCCGACGTCCGTGAGCGGGTCGTCGCCGACCTGGGCGTCCCGGAGTCGTCGTTCGGCGCGACGGATCTGGTGATAACGGTCGAGACGGCCGAGACGCCCGAGGGCACCGAGCGGCGGGTCCGTCGGATCGAGGGGGTGCGGACGGGCGCGGACCGGGAGACGACCTTCGCACCGCTGTACGACCGCGACGGCGACGGCCTCGGTTCGACCGCCCGGATCGAGCGGGGCAACAGCCGCCTCGTCGACGGCCTCCGACGGCCGGGCGAGTCCTACGCGGTGCTCCGGGAGTGTCTGGACGCACGGGAAGCGTGGCTGGCCGACCTCGCCGCGACCGGCCACACGGACCCCGAACGCGTCGAACGAGCGCGGGCCCGGCGGCTGACCGGGGAGCGCGACGTTGAGGGGGCGGGAGACGGCGCGGAGGGGGCGCGGGACGACCCGGAAGAGGCAAGAGACGACGCGGGGGAAGCGGGCGACACCGCAGGAGGAGCGTCGTGACGGCCCCAACGGTTGCCGGTTCGGTCCGGGCGCTCGCGCGAGTTCCGCCGTGGACGCCCGCGGACGACCCCGACCTCGCGGCGGCGCTCGCCTTTCTCGGTTGGTCAGTCGAGAGCGAGACGCTCCTGCGAGCGGGCGACGGCGCGGCCGTCGTCGTCGGCGCGGGCCTGGCGATACCGGGCGTCCTGGCGTTCGGCGTCGCCCCGGCGGTGGCCGCGGTGGTGCTCACGGCCGCGCTGGGCGCCGCGGCGACGGCGCGCTATCTCCCCCGGTTGCTCGCGACCGCCCGTCGGACGCGCGCGCTCGGGCAGGCGCCGGGGCTGGTGAGTCGTGCCGTGTTGCGGATGCGACTCTCGCCGACGCCCGAGACCGCGGCGGCGTTCGCCGCCGAGACGGGGACGGGCCGACTGGCCGAGAGCCTGCGCGCACACGTCGATCACGCCACCGGCTCCGGGCGGGCGGGGCTGTCGGCGTTCGCCGACGAGTGGGCCGAGTGGTTCCCCGCGCTCCGGCGCGCGCTGACGCTCGTCGAATCGGCCGGCGACGCGCCCGATGTCGAGCGCGAGCGGGCGCTCGACAGCGCGCTCGACGTTACCCTCGAAGGCACTCGCGAGACGATGGCCGATTTCGCCGCCTCGGTCCGGGGCCCGGCGACTGCGCTCTACGCATTCGGCGTCCTCCTGCCCCTCGCGCTGGTCGCGCTGTTGCCGACGGCCGGAACGGTCGGCATCGAGGTGTCCGTTCTCACCGTCGTCGCGGGCTACGACGTGCTCTTGCCCGCAACACTCGTCGCCGCGAGCGCGTGGCTGATCGCGCGTCGGCCAGTCGCGTTCCCGCCGCCGGAGGTGCCCCGGTCCCATCCGGACGTGCGCGAGCGGCGGTGGCCGGCAGTCGCCGCGGGGTGTCTGACTGCGGCCGTCGCGTGGGTCGTCACGGGTCGCGTCGTCGCGACGTGGACGGCGTTCGTCGTCACGCCCGCGGCCGGACTGGGTGCCGCGCTCGTCGTCGCGTATCGGCCGGCGACCGCCGTCCGCGAACGCGTCCAGACAGTCGAGGCGGACCTGGCGGACGGACTCTACCTCGTCGGGCGCGAGGTGGGGCGGGGCCGATCTGTCGAGGCGGCGCTCGACGACGCGGTCGAGGTACTCGACTCGCCGACCGGCGAGGTGTTTGCGGACGCGACCCGCCAGCAGCGCCAGCTCCGCGCGGGCGTCCGCGAGTCGTTTCTCGGCGACCACGGCGCGCTGGCGACGGTTCCCAGCGAGCGGGCGCGCAGTACCGCCGAGTTGCTCGCGGTCGCGGCCTCGGAGGGGAAACCGGCCGGCCCGGCTATCGTTTCGATGGCCGACCACCTCGACGACCTGCAGGGCGTCGAGCGCGCCGTCCGCCGTGACCTCCGGGAGGTGACCTCGACGCTCTCGAACACCGCGACCGTCTTCGGGCCGCTGGTCGGCGGGGCAACGGTCACCCTCGCCGGCCGGATGAGCGCCGACGGACCCCTGACCAGTGCCGTCTCGTCGTCGGCGCTCGGCCTCGCCGTCGGCGTCTACGTCGTGGCGCTCGCGGTCATTCTCACCGTTCTCGCGACCGGGCTGGAGCGGGGACTGGAACGGTCGCTCGTCGGCTACCGCGTCGGCCGCGCGCTGCTGTCGGCGTCGACTGTCTTCGTAGTCGGTCTCGGCACGACGCGACTGTTCCTGTGACGGCGGCGTCTATCGGCTCTCCCAGGCGACACCGTACTGGCGCTCGCCCGTCTGAACGTTTAAGTCCGAACCCGCGACCAGGCCCGCCCATGTTCGACGTTCCGGTCGAGTCGACGTACGTCTGGTTCGCGCTTGCACTCGTGGGCGCGTCGATGCTCGGGCTCGCCGTTCGGGTGCCGACGGCGCCCCCGCCCGACGCCACGGCGGTCGCGCGAACGGTCGACAGCGTCGCGTCGAGTCCCTACGAGGCGACGGCCAGCCAGCCGGTCGCGGCCGACGAGATCAGGCTCGGCAGCGAGCGCGTCGGCCTCCGGAGCGACGGTGGCGCGGCACACGCCGGCTTCGACTACGAGTCGGTCGTCCCGGCCGGCGGATCCGATAAGTTACAGGCGGTGCTTCGGGGTCGTCCACCTGACCGGGTGTTCGACCGGCAGGACGCGTTCGCGAACGCCGTGGACCAGGCGCGTACGACGCCGCCGGAGTGGCGACCGGCCCCGCCGCGCCTGCTCGTCAGACGGGTTACCTGGGGGGAGGTCAATGCGACGCTCGTGGGCGCGTGAGGGGCAGATCGAGCCCCTGGCAGCGCTCGCGGCCGTCAGCGTCGTCGCACTCGCGCTCGCGACGTACGCCGGAGCCTTCGCCGGGAGCATTCCGGAGGAGGCGAACCGGAACGAAGCACAGACTGCCGCCGATCGCGTCGAGCGAGCCGTCACTGTCGGCGGCGTCGTCGACCGGTCCCTGCTCTCGACGGACGCGGTCGAGGCGGCCGCGCCGGACGGATATCACCTCAACGTCACGCTCGTCACGAGGGCGGGACGCGTTCACGCCGGCCCCGCAGCGCCGGCGACGGCCGACGGGGCCCGGCGACGGGTCGCCGCTCGGACCGACGACGCCGGCGCGACCCCGGGTCGGCTGGAGGTGCGAGTGTGGTCCTGAACGGCGCCGGTCGGGCCGACACTAGAGGGTGGAGCACCGTCCCCGGCGTCTGCGGGTCGAGCACCGTTCTCGACGCCGTCCTGTTCGTCCTGCTCGTCGGCGCGGCTGTCGGCGTCTTCTCCGGGGCCGTGCCGGATGACCCCGACGGCGGGAACCGAACTGCCGCGGAGACGGCGGACGTACTCGCCGGCGGAACCGCGACCGTATCGTATACGTACCAATACAATGTATTACACGAGTCGTTGCTCCGGGACGATGAGCGCCGAGAGGTTCGTATCCAGCGAACCGCCAGGGGAAGCTACGCCGAACTGCTGGCGGCCGCGGCCGTGGCGACGCCGTCGGTCGCGGGGACGACGCTCGCGACGGGCGGAGGTGACCTCGAACGGGAAGTCAGTGCTGTCACCGCCAAGGTCCTGCCGACGCGGGACGCGAACATCCAGGTCCGGGTGACCTGGCGGCCCTACAGCGGCGGGCCACCGGGCGGGCAGTTCAGCGTCGGCGACCGGCCGCCGGCGGACGCCGACCGGTCGGTCGCGACAATGGCGGTGCCGAGTGGGTTCCCGAACGTGACGCGCGAGGCGGTCGAGAGCGCGCGGTCGGAGGGATACGCCGGCGTCGCGAGGACGGTCGCTCGTGGCGTCGTCGTGGGGCTGTTTCCACCCGACGAGACGCGGGCAGCGCTCTACAGCGATGGCCCGGAACTTGGCGCGGTCGCTGCCCGATACGCGGACGCCTCCGACGCGCTCGGCGTGGAGACGGACTCGCTCCTGGAGCGTCGTGACGTTCGCACGGCCAACGACCTGCTCGCGGCCGCGCTCGCGGAGCGCGTTCGTTCAGACCTGTCGAGTCGCTTCGAGTCACCGGTCGCGGCCGCGCGTTCGGTGCGGATCGACCAGGTACGGATCACCGTCGGGACGTGGTCGGCGTGAGCGGACGGAGCGAGCTATCGCGGTTCGAACTCGGGAACCGCGGTCGCGTCCCGTTCGCGCTCGTCGGCGTCGTGTTGCTGGTAGCGAGCGCGATGTTCACGGGGGCGATCACGCCCGACCGTCCGACGCCGGAACCGGCCGTCGACCGCGTCGTCGAGCGGACAACCGCGGACGCCCGCGCGGCGTTCCGGACGGCCGTTTCGGAGGCGAGCGTCGCGGCCGCGGCTGCGCCGGTACTCACGAACGCGAGCACTTCGTGGGGCGGCGTCGTGGGTGGCGATCGGCCGTTCGTGAACGCGCTGAAAGTGCGGATATACGTCGCCGCACGGGAGCGACTACGTTCGGTGGGTCGGACCAGTCGCGGCGTCCGTGGGAACGCGTCACTGGCGTCGACGCCGACGCCGGGGGCGCTGAAACGCGCGATCAGGCGTGTCGCGATCGCCGAGCGTGGCCCGGACGAGACGGGGATCCGCGCCGAAATCGAGAACATCACCGTAACGGCCACCGACGATGGTCGTATCGTCGGGCGGCGAAACGTCACGCTCTCGGTCGCCGTCCCGACGCCGGTCCTCGAGGCCCACGACCGCGTCGAGGCCTTCGAATCACGGCTGAACGCTGGACTCAGTGACCCGGGATTGACACAGCGCCTCTCCGGGCGCCTGTACGCCGTCGCCTGGGCCCGCGGATACGCCCAGTACGGCGGGGCACCCATCTCGAACGTCGTCGCGAACCGCCACGTCGAACTCATGACCAACGGCGCACTGCTCGAGATCCAGGAGTCGGCGTTCGGGCGAAGCGACCTCGACGGGCGAGACGCGATGACGCGGGCGACGGCGTCGGTCGGCCTCCGTGACGCGCTCCCGGCGGTCGATAGCGTCGTTCCGGCGGTCCCCAAGGTCATCGAAGAACGACTCAGACTCGCGTCGCGGCCGAGCGAGAGCGACGCGATTCCGCAGGTCGCGGGGCCCGGGGGCCGCGGATCCGGTCCCGCGCCGCGCGCGAACGAAACGACCGAGATCCCGGTCGGAATCGCGGCCGACCGGGCGTTCGCGGTGACGGTTCTGGGCCGGCCGTCGGCGCCGTCGAACCGATCGACGCCGCTGAACCGCTCGGTCGAGTCGGTCTACAGCGCCGACGTGAAGACGGTCACTGCGACCGAAACGGTCCGCGGCGGAAAGCCCCGGTGGCCCGATCCACCTGAAGGGACGCGGGGCCTGGAGCGAAACGAGTCCGGTCCGGAGGTCGTCGCCGTCGAGAACGCGACGACGGGGCCGCCCGTCCGGACGCCCGAAGGGTACCACCGCCTCCGGACGGCCGATCGGGCGGTGACGCTCCGGCACCGACGGACACTTCGCGTCGAGCGAAACGGCACCGTCGAGTCGGTGAACGCGACCGAAACCGAGCGCGTTCGGGTCCGGATCGGCTTCAGCGGGAACCACTCGACGAGTCGGTTCGCGCCCGACGCGCCGATCGAACCCGTCCACGAGCGGGGCGGGCCGCTGGACGGCCCGAACCTCGCGAATCTCAGCCGACGGGCGGAGCGCGTCCTCGACGGGGCCGGCGGACCGAAGGGACTCGCCAGGGCGGCCGCGCTGGTCGGCGCAGACAATCACACGAGCTGGGCCGACCTCGGCGTCCAGCCGACGGTCACCGGGGCGCGGCCGCCGGGACTCCGGCGCTGGCTCCGAACGGACCTGATCGGGTTCCGCGAGCGGATCCGGAACCTCTCGGTGTCCGTTCGACGGGGGAACCTCGGGACCTACGAGGCGCGTCCGGCGCGGCGACTCGCCGAGCGCATCCGGGGTAACCGGTCGCGACTGGCCGATGTCCCGAACAGCTACGCCGGCGTCGCCGAGAAGGCTCGCGTCGCGGTCAGGAACCGGTTTCTCGACGTGGTGCTGTCCCGTCTCGAACGCCGCGCGAGCGAGCGCGCCGGAACGAGCGAGGAGATCAGGGACCGCCTCGACGACGAGGACTCGCCGGTCTCGTTCGACACCGTCCAGGACTCCTACGACGCCGCACAGGCCGCCGGGACCGCCCCGTCGCCGGACGGCGACGTGACCTTCCGAGTCGACGGCGCGCCGCCGTATCTCTCCACGCTCGCGCTCGATGCCGACGACGCACCCTCGATCCAGGGAGACGAAACGGTGTACCCGCTGGTCGCGGAGAACGTCAACTTCGCGACAATCCCGTACGCCGACGTAGTCGACGGACTGTTGACGGAACTGCTGGGTGACGCCCAGGAACCGACGACGAAACTCCGGACGGCGGGGCAGGCGCTCGCGACGGCGAACCGAACGGCAGCGGCCGGTTCGAGCGCGGTGTCACTCGGGAACCGCTCGGCACTCCGCGCGGACATCCAGGCCGAGATATACGGCGACCCGGGTAGCCCCGGCGACGCCTTCGGGCTCGTCGATATTCTCGGCCTCGTCGTCGAGGAGTACGGTGTCGACGACGGGCGCCCCGTCGTCGTGGACGCCCTCGAAGAGTGGGATTCGGTTCACGCCCGGGCGCTGGCACTCGCCAACGGGTCGGTCGTCGACCCGCTGGTCGCGCTCGCGGCCCGGAACGCGAACGGGACGCTCGACTCGCGAGCGGACCGCGAGGAACTCCGCGTCACGCTCCGGGGGACACTCTACAACACGCTCGACACCGAGGGATCGAATGTCGAGGCCGCGGCGGCAACCGCAGTCGCCAAGGAGCTGAAATCGGCGGTCAAGGACCGCCTCACCGAACGGATCGACAGGACGGTCGGCAAGCGATTCGGCCGGTCGGTCAGCCGACTCCCGGCGGGAGTACCGATCACACCGATCCCGGGGTCGTGGTGGGCGACGGCCGGGATCTGGTCGGTCAAGGTGCGCGGCGAGTACCACCGCTTCGCCGTCGAGACGCGACGGCGGACGCCCGACGCCGACGACCCGTCGCTGTCGTACGTCCGCGATGGGCGCAACGTCACGCTCGACGTGGACGCCGACGGGACCGAGGAGGTTCTCGGGACTGCCGACCGCGTGTCGTTCGCGGCCGAGACCGGCGTCGTGGTCGTCGTCCCGCCCGGCGGCGCGGGCGTCGGCGACGTCGACGGGAACATGGTCGAAGAGTCGCCCGGCTGGCCCCACGCGGGACCGGTCAGCGAGCGGCCGGAAGGCTGTACCGAACGGGAGGGCGAGCGGGAGGACGAACGGGAGGACACGCTAGGGATGATCGGCATCTGGACAGACCCGATATTGGACACCTGTGAGCGGTCGACGCAACCGTAACCGGTCCGACAACCGAGCGACTCCCACGGAGACCGAGGGAGACCGACCCAACAGCCGGGCGCAATACTCGTCGGAAGTAACAGGGACTTGTAGTCGGAGACACTACGGCAGGTATGCTCAGAGGCGAGTTCGAGTCGGCGGGAGAGCAGTCCCCGACGGAGTTACGGGGCGAGTACGAGCGGGTCGTCCGCGAGACGGTCGAGCGCGTCGGCGTCGACGCCGTCGTCGACCGGTCGGGCGTCGACCGCGAGACGGTCGACGCGATCGCAAGCGGCGACGTGCCCGAGTTGACGCTCACGACCGCGGCCGCCGTCCTCGCAGCCGACCCGGACCGGCCAGACGCCGACACCATCGAGGCCGAGGCGCTGGATATCCTCCTGCTAGGGATGACTACCGCCGTTGTCGACGTCGACGCCCTCGCGGCCGGTATCGACGCCGACGTGGACCCCAAGGAGATCCAGCAGAAAGTCGAGGGACGACACCCGGTCACGCTCGCGGAGTACGCGGCGATCCACGGGTTTCTGGAGGGCGGGCGGTAGTCGTGCGAGTCGCCGTTCTCGGGTGTGGCTACGTCGGCCTGGAACTGGGCCGTCAGTTGACGCCCGAACACGAGGTGGTCGGCGTCCGCCGCTCCGCCGCGGGGGTCGAAGCGATCGAGGCGGCAGGATTCGAGGGTGTCCGGGCGGACGTGACCGACGCCGAGGCGCTGGCGGCCGTCCCCGACGCCGACGCCGTGGTCTTCGCGGCCAGCAGCGGCGGGCGCGGCGCCGACGCGGCACGCCAGGTGTACGTCGAGGGCCTCGAAACGGCACTCGACCACTTCTGTACCCGCGCTGACCCGCCCGACCGGGTCGTCTACACCTCCAGCACGGGCGTCTACGGCGACCACGACGGCGCGTGGGTCGACGAGGAGACGCCGATCGAACCGACGACGGCGAAGACCGAGGTGCTCGCCGAGGCCGAACGGATCGCGCTCGAGCGGCCGGCCGAGTACGACTGTGACGGCACCGTCGCCCGGTTCGCGGGGCTGTACGGACCGGAGCGCTACCGACTGGAGCGGTACGTCGAGGGACCAGT
>Ga0207720_100133_pt1 | contig 74463 bp, 73 predicted proteins | sample A23P2SouthBayCA_2_FD_187751 | JGI IMG/M metagenome (GOLD analysis project Ga0207720, IMG submission 187751) | Aerobic enrichment media microbial communities from Eden Landing Ponds, California, USA - A23 E3 (2) (SPAdes) | ecosystem: Environmental > Aquatic > Marine > Unclassified | place... | reverse complement strand
GACGCCCCGCCGATGGCGACGGCGGCTTTCACGAACTCGCGTCGCGAGACGCCGCGGGACTGGTCGGCTGTCATCACTCCCCCTAGTGACTGGTCGACAAAAGGGACTCTGGTCGGTCTCTCGAACGCCGGTCGGACGGGCGGCGAACGCGCCCCGACACCGCCCGACACCGCCCGACACCGCCTGACACCGCCCGACACAGCCCGACACCGCCCGACACCGCTCACTCGGCCAGCAGCCGGTCGAGCAGTCGAGTGAACCGGTCGACCATCCGATCGGGGAGCGAGGGGTCGACGGTCCGGAGGAGGGCGGCGGTCTCGTCAGTGCTCTCGAGGACGAGCGTCACGCGCCCGCGCTCGTCGCGGCGCTTGGTCACGAGACCGGTCTCGGTCAACCGCTCCAGGTGCCACTCCAGCGTGCTCCGGGCCACGTCCACCCGGTCGGCGACGGTGGTGGGAGCGCTCGGGCCGTGGCGGAGCAGGGAGACGACGATGTCGGCGGCCGTCTCGCGGCGGAGAGCCGCCAGCGCCCGGCGCTCGAAGGGGTCGGTGTCGGGCGGGTAGTAGTGGGTGCGGCCGTACAGGTCCGCGGCGACGACGCGGTCGCCGAGTTTGCGCAGGTGGTACTGGACCTGTCCCGGCGCGAGGTCGAGTTGGCGGACGAGTTCGCTGAAGTAGACGCCCGGGTCGGCGACGACGGCGGCCGCGATGCGCTCGCGCGTCTCGTTTCGAGGCGGGCCGGTCATTTCGGCTCCTCCGTGGCGATGGCCCCGGTCGTCCGCGCGTAGTAGATGGCGCCGAGCAGGAAGGTCACTACCATCGCGTCGAGGGCGTGCTCGGCGAAGTGGTGGAGCGCGGGGTCGAGCGGGCCGAACAGGGCGAGCGCGGAGACGACCGTACGCGCCACGAGCGCGCCCAGCGCGAGGACGACGAGCAGGTACGACCGCGAGGTCCGGCGGCTCAGGGCGACGACCCCGAGCGCGAGCAGCAGGCCCGACCCCACGCCCGCGAGGAGATGCACGCCGACCAGCGTCGGGTCGGGCGACGGCGGCGCGTGCCCGACGGTTCGAAGCGGCGTCACACCCCGATTGGGGGTTCCGCGCAGGTAAGTCGTTCTCTTCGACGCTCACTCGACGGTTGTGCCGCGGGTCGACCGTTCGCGGTGCGGGCCGACCGCTCGTGGCGTGGCGTCACCCGACTACTCACGGTGGGGCGTCACCCGACTACTCACGGTGCGGCGTCACCCGACCACCGGCCGCGAGACGATCCACAGCGAGACGAGCGTGTAGCCGACCATGACGACCACGAGGGGCGCGTGACCGCGGCGTGCCGCGGCGACCGTGGGGAAGCGTCGCGTCGCCACGCGGTGGGCCGCGACGACGGCGACGAGGTGGCCGGCGACCACGAGCGCGACCTGCGACGCCCAGACCCCCGCGAGCGGAAGCCAGCCGAGCAGTGAGACCTGGCCACCGCCCGTCCCGAGCGCGAGGTCACGGGCCACCGCGACGGCCTGACCGAGATTGGCCGCGACGTAGGGGTAGTTGTGGGCCACCTCGTAGCCGGCGGCGATGGGGACGAGCGTCCCGCCGAACGCGTGAGCGGTCGCGAGCGTCCCGCGATCGGTCACGAGATCGTCTTCGACCCCGGCGCGGTCGGTCCCGGCGTGGCCGGTCCCGGCGCGGTCGCTGTCGCCGACTGCGCCACCCACCGACCGTTCGCCGTCGCGGGCCGAGCGGCCCGCGCGCTCGACGACTGCGGCGGCGACCAGGTAACTCGCGACGAACGCGAGGAGGCCGGCGAGATACAGCGCCACGTCGGCGGTCCCGACGCCCAGCGCGGCGCGGGCGTCGTCGAGCAGGCGCTGGTACGGGCGCGTGAGCGTGAATCCGTCGAAGCTGACGGTGTAGAGCGCCGCGACGACGAACACGGCGAGCGACGTGGTTCCGAGCGGGTCGGCGGTGCCCGACCACGGCGCGCGGACGCCGACCGCGAGACTGCCGTCGTCGGTCCGCTCGACATCGAGCACGGCGACGCGCCCGAGCAGCGAAAAGAGTACCGCGAGCGCGTCGGCGCGGGCGAACCACCGCCGTCCGAACGCGACGCCGCCGGCGAGCATCGCGACCGCGTAGCCGGCGGCGACGGCGACGGTCACCGCCGGGTCGCGGGTCACCAGCGTCAGGTTCTCCAGAACACCCACGCCGGCGACAAATCCGACGACCGCCGGCCAGTGGCCGAGGCGTGCCGGGTACGCGGTCAGCGCTATCTCCTCGCCCTCGACCGCCGCGAGCGCGTCGTACAGCGTCTCCCAGGGCGAAATCGTCCGCCAGGGCGACCCGGCGACGATCGCCACGAGGCCGGTACCTTTCAGCAACAGCGGCCAGACGACGACCGTCGCGAGGTTCTCCGCGGGGACCTGCCGCCCGACGACGCCGTGGGCGAGCGTGGCGGCGAAGAGGCTGAGGATGGCGACCCGGGCGATGGTTCCGAGGGCGCGGGTCGCGGCGGGGGTGAGGCGAGCCACCGGACCCGAAGCGGACGGCCCGGTCGCGTCGCCGGCGATTCCAAGCCAGATCGCGGTGCCGGCGACGGTGACGCCGGCGCCGGCGTAGACGGCCGGCAGCGGGACGGGTGCGGTGACGCCCCCCGGCGAGATTGGGTGTGCGCTCGTGACGCCGGCGGTTGCGACGAGCGCCGTGACCGCGACACAGGCGACGACCGACCGGTGGACGGCGAGGCGTGCCGTCCGCCGTGCGGTGGCGGGCGCGGAACGGGCGCCCTCACGCTCGTGACCCTGGCCCTCGCGCTCGCGACCCTGGCCCCGGTCCCGGCTCATAGCCGGACTCGGCACAGCGGCGGTAAATCGCCTCTGGTACGGGCTTCGAAGGCCGTCGGGCGGTCGGAAACGCTTTTGCCGCGAGGGGCGGAGGGCCGGCAATGCGACTTCGGACCGTCGCCGTCCTCGTCGCTGTCGTGGTCGCGCTCGCGGGGACCGGCGCGGCCGCGCTCTGGTGGACCGGCGACGACGGTGGTTCGCTCACCGAACTGTGGGTGAGCGACACCGCCCGCGAAACCGAGTTCAACCATCACGGCGTCGGCGTCGGCGAGGGCGTCGTCGTCGCGCCTACCCTCGACCAGGCCAGCCAGTCGGAGCTGTCACGCTACTCCTGTGCGCTCGTCCGTTTGGCTCCCGAGAACGGCACTGTCGACTGGCGCTACGGCGTCCCGCCCGACCGCTGTTTCGTCCACTCGCTGACCAAACCCACGATCGCCGACCTCGACGGGACCGGCCCCCCCGAAGTCGTCGCCGGCACGGTCGAAAACGAGACGGTCGTCCTTGACGGCAGCGACGGACGCGAGCGCTTCGCGATCGAGATGGGAGCCTACAGCTACGGCGACCCGGTCGTTGCGGACGTACTTGGCGACGCGGACCCCGAGATCGTCGCCAGCGACATCCGTGGCAACGTGGTCGTCACCGACAACGAAGGACAGGTTCAGTGGCGCGCGACCGTCGCGGGGTCGGTGTGGGCGCCGCCGACCGTCCTTGACGTCGACGGCGACGACCGCGTGGAGGTGGTCGTCGGCGGGAGCGCGGAGACGGTCGCCTTCGAACGCAACGGTTCGACGCTGTGGCGTCGGCCCGTCAGCGGTAACGGACTCGTCGCGACCTCGACCGGCGACGGCGCGCGGATCGTGGCGGCCGGGTTCGGCGACGTGGTCGGCCTCGATAGCGCCACGGGTGCGACGGAGTGGAACCGGTCGGTCCGCGGGTCGCCCGCGCTGACGGCGCTGGGCGACGGCGACGGGGACGGCCGGCCGGAGGCCTACGTCGCCGCCGCGGACGGCGTCGTCCACGCGTTCGACGCGCTCGACGGGAGTGAGGACTGGCGGACGACGCTCGCCGCCGACGCGGACGGCGCGACACCGCCCCCGACGCTCGCGGATCTGTCCGGCGACGGTGAGCCCGAACTCGTCGCGCCGACCAGGGGCGGCACGGTGGTCGTGCTAGACCCGGGAGACGGGAGCGAGCACGCGGCTTACGAGCGTGCGACGCCCATCCTGACCGGTGTGACCGCCGCCGACATCAGCGACTCGCCCGGCGACGAGATCCTGGTGCGGTACGGCGACGGCCGCGTCGTCGCGCTCGCGTACGAGGAGTGAGCCGCCCGAGCGAGATGCCGGGATCAACCGAGCGAGATGTCGAGATACAGCATGATGACGACGCCGACGATGGTGCCCATCGTGGCGACGCGCTCGTTGCCCCGGAGGTGGGTCTCGGGGACGATCTCGTCGCTGATGACGAACAGCATGGCGCCGGCGGCAAAGCCCATCGCGTAGGGCAGGACGGCGGCGGCCTGCGTGACGACGAGGACGCCGATGAGGACGAGCGGGATCTCGACGAGGCCGGACCGGATGCCCGTCAGGACGGCGTAGGTCTTCCGGTTGAGGCCGGCGTTGATGGCTGCGACGGAGACGGCGAGGCCCTCGGGAATGTTTTGGATGCCGATGGCGAGCATGAGTGCGACGCCGTTGGCAACGTCGCCGGAGCCGAAGCCGACGCCGACGGCGAGCCCCTCGGGCATATTGTGGATGGTGATCGCGAGGATGAACAGGACGACTGAAGCCAGCCGTTCGTCGTCGATGGGGACCGATTCATTCGGGTGGGCGGCATCCTCGCGCTTGCGGCCGGTCAGCAGGTAGTGGGCGTGGGGGACGAGCACGTCCGCGCGGTCGAGCGCGAGCGCGCCGAGGAGGACGCCGGCCAGCACCGGGAGCGGACTCCCGCCCGGCGTGGCCTCGATGCCGGGGAGGATGAGGCTGGTGAAACTCGCCGCGAGCATGACGCCGGCGGCAAAGCCCAGCGCGCCGTCGAGCGCCCGCTCGGAGGGGTCGCGCCAGACGAACACGAGCGACGCGCCGAGGAGGTTGAGCCCTGCGATGACGAGTCCGCCCGCGAGCCCCTGCACCAGGGGGTCGTTCCCGACGTAGCGGACGAACGTGTCCACGAGCGCCGCGTTCAGGACGAACGTGTCCACGAGCGCCGCGTTCATGGCCTATCGTGCACACGACGCGACCTTGTAGTTATCCCACCGGACGCGTCGGACCGACCGAGGGGTCGGCCGTGAACGGGCGCGGTCGGGCGTCCCCCGGCACCTGAAAATGCAGAAGACATATGACCGGACCTCTCCCACGCAGGGGTATGCAGCGAACCAGACGCGCGGCCCTCCTGGTGGGACTGGGGCTCGTCATCGTCCTCGGGACCCTCGTGGTCGGGGCGCTGACGGCGCCGTCCCTGGCGACCGTCACCGACGGCAACGAGTCGACACTCGTCGGCTCCCAGAGCACGAGCGGGAGCTGGAACGAGGCCGGAGCGGTCTTCGAACTGCAGGGCGCGGACGTCACCTGGCGTATCAACCCCGCGAACAACGTCTTCGATGTCACGCAACTGGAGAACGGGTCGGTCATGTACGCCTTCGAGACCGGCGGCTACGAGACCGGCTGTGAGCCCTACGACCCGCCCTGTCACAAGACAGGGTATCGCGTCGTCGATCCGAATGGCAGCGGCGACGCCGAACTCCTCTCGGAGTACACCTTTCCCATCCGCTACGCGACCAACAGCGAGGTCCACGCCGCAGACCACGTGAGCGGCGACGAGTTCGTCGTCGCCGACATGGAACACGAGCGCGTGTTCACCGTCGAGCACGGCGAGATCACCTGGCAGTGGAACGCGAGCGAACGCTACACGCCGCCGGACGACCCGACCCGGAACGACTGGCTCCACATCAACGACGTCGACGCCATCAACGGGACGCACTTTCTCGTCTCGGTGCGCAACGCCAACCAGTTGCTCGTGCTCGAACGCGGCGAGGGCGTCGTCGAGGTAATCAACCAGGACACCGACGACTCCAACGATGCGCGGTGCAAGGAGAAACTGTTCAGCGGCGAGGACGACGACGTGCGCTGTGGTGACCCCAACGTGCTCAACCGCCAGCACAACCCGCAGTGGCTCGGTGAGGGGGCCGTCCTCGTCGCCGACAGCCACGGTCACCGCGCGGTCGAACTCCACCGCAACGAGACCACCGGCCAGTGGGAAGAGACCTGGGCCGTCGGGAAGGCTGCGGGGGTCGGCTTCACCTGGCCCCGCGACGCCGACCGCCTCCCGAACGGCAACACCCTGATCACCGACACGCACAACGTCCGCGTCGTCGAAGTCGCGCCCAACGGCTCGACCGTCTGGAGTGTCAACACGTTCGACATCCCCTACGAGGCCGACCGCCTGCCCCACGGCGAGCCGGTCGGCGCTCCGACCATCGAGAACGGCACCGTGGCCGAACAGAACGACGACGAGATTCCGCTGTTCACCGAGGCAGCCCTCGGCGCCCGCGGCGAGTTCGACTTCGTCCCCGTCTGGTTCCGCGGGCCCCACCTGCTCGGCATCGCCGCCGGCGTCCTGATCGTCCTCGTCGGCGGCCTCTACGGCGGCTACGGCTACTGGCGCGAGCGCGGCGACTGAGCCGCTCGCTCGCCGCGCTCTTCCCTGCGGCCGCCGTTCCTCGCGGTCGCCGTTCCTCGCGGCCGCCGTTCCTCGCGGTCGCCTCTCTTTGCGGCCACTCCCGCAACCGAATTTAACTGCCAGCGCCGCCAAGGCCGGGTATGGACGGAGACGCGTTTCTCGAACGGGTCCGTGCGGACGAGGCGACCGCCCTCTCGCGGCTTGGCTCGGACAAGTACCTCATCGGTGTCACCGGCGCGGATCTCGCGACCGGGCCGGTCCTCGCGACGGTCGCACGCTCGGCCGCCGCGGCGCGGGACACTTTCGAGGCGTGGGCCGCCGACGGCGCGGCCGCGGACGCCGAAGCCGCCGCCGAAGCTACGGACGCCGAGGCCGCGGACGCCGAAGCTGCGGACGACCCGAGCGCCGCGGCCTTCGCCGACGCCGCCGCCACCGAGCGCGACCATTACGAGCGGGTCACCGACGCGATGCCCGCGGACGCGACGGTTCCGGACGAGGTGCCCGTCGTCGACGCCGTCACTGCCGCGATGGACGCCAGCGAGGACGCCATCGAGCGCGTCGCGACGGGCCTGGTCGGGCGCGCGCTCGTCGCCGACCAAGCCCATCTGCAGGCGGTGAGCTTCTTCGTCAACGAGGCCGACGACGCCCGCGCCGACCTCGCCCGGGAGTTGCGGTCGGACGCCGAGGCGCAACTCGATACGGGCGCCGACCTGCTCGAACGACTCTGTGAGTCCGACGAGGAGTGGGATCGCGCCCGACGGGCCGCCGGCCGCGTCGTCGCCGACGCCTACGACGACTACGCCGCCGCGCTCGATGCGATGGGCGTCGACCCGAAACCGGTGTGTTGACGCTGGACGGCCGTGCCCGACCCTGGCGGCTGCAAGTCCTCGGCAGGCTCGCGGCGCTTCGCGCCGCGCCTGTCCCGACAGCGCGCGTCGCCCCGTCGGATCAACGGCCGACACGAAACGGGGGTGTCGGGGTCGTTCACTCCCGCGCGTCGTCGACGGCACGCCAGACGCGCTCGTCGGTCAGGGGCATGTCGAGGTGGTCGACGCCGAGGGGTGCGAGTGCGTCACAGACGGCGTTGACGAGGGCGGGCGGTGCGGCCATCGTCCCCGCCTCGCCGATGCCCTTGACACCCAGGTCGTTCGTGGGACTGGGCGTCACCGTCGCCTCGGTCCGTACGTCGGGAACGGTTCCGGCCCGCGGGATCGCGTAGTCGAGCATCGAGTCGGTCTGGAGGCGGCCCTCGTCGTCGTAGACGGTCCGCTCGCTGCGGGCCTGGCCGATGCCCTGCGCGACGCCGCCCTCGATCTGGCCCTCGACGATGGTGGGGTTGATCCGCTCGCCGCAGTCGTCGAGCGCGACGTAGCGCTCGATGTCGACGTCGCCGGTTTCGGGGTCGACCGCGACCGCGGCGACGTGCGTGCCGAACGTGTAGGCGGTGTCGGCCTGCTCGAAGAAGGTCGTGGCCTCCAGCCCGGGTTCGAGATGGTCGGGCACGCCCCACCCGTAGGCAGCGTCGGCCACGTCGGCGAAGGCGACGGTCCGGTCGGTGTTGCGGACGCAAAACTCGGTGCCGTCGACGACGACGGCGTCGGGCGCCGCGTCGAGGCGGTCGGCGGCGATGGCGCGGGCCTTCTCGCGGACCCCGCGGGCGCTCTCCCTGACGGCGTTGCCGCCGGTGATCGTCGACCGACTGCCGAACGTGCCCGTGCCCGTCGGCGTGCCGTCGGAGTCGCCTTCCGCGACCTCGATGTCGTCGTACGCGACCGGGAGCACGTCCGCGACGATCTGTGCGTAGGTGGTGGCGTGGCCCTGCCCGTGGGAGTGGGTGCCGGCGCGGACGGCGACCGACCCGTCGGGGTGGACCCGCACGACGCCGCTCTCCGTGCCGCCGCCGGTCGACTCGACGTAGGAGGCCAGGCCGACGCCGAGGTACCGACCCGCGTCGTCGCGGTCGGGTTGCGCCCGCAACTCGTCGTAGTCGGCGGCCGACAGGGCGGCGTCGAGGCCCGTCTCGTAGTCGCCGCTGTCGTAGGTGGCGCCCACAGGCGTCTCGTGAGGGAACTCGTCGGCTCCGATCAGGTTGCGTCGGCGCAGCTCTGCGGGGTCGAAGCCGAGTTCGCGCGCGGCGGCGCCGAGCAGTCGCTCGGTGACGTAGACGGCCTCGGGCCGACCGGCGCCCCGGTAGGAGTGGACGGGCGGCGTCGTCGTGAACACCGACCGGGTCTCGCAGTAGATGGCGTCGAAGTCGTACTCGCTGGCCAGCAACGACCCGTACCAGCCCGGGAGCGAGATGCTCCCGCCGAGGCCGTAGCCGCCGACGTTGGCCTGCGTGTCGACGCGTAACCCGCGGACGGTACCGTCGTCGTCGACTGCGACCGCGGCCGTGGTGCGGTGGTCGCGGCCGTGTGCGCCGGCGACGTAGTTCTCCCCCCGTGTCGCGGTCCACTTGATGGGCCGATCGAGGTCCATCGCCGCGACGCTCGCCGCGGCCTCGCCGGGGTGGTGGTGACCTTTGTGCCCGAACCCGCCGCCAACGTCGGGAGAGACGACGCGGATCGCCCCCTCGGAGAGCCCGAGCGTCGTCGCCAGTTTGCCGCGGTGGCCGTGGGGCGTCTGGCTCGTCATCGTCACGGTGAGCCGTTCCTCGCCGGCGTCGTAGCGGGCCAGCGCCGCCCGCGGCTCCAGTGCGTTCGGGATCAGCCGGTTGTTCACCAGGTCGCGTTCGACCACGTGGTCGGCGGCCGCGAAGGCCGCGTCGGTCGCTTCCTTGTCGCCGAGTTCGGACAGCGCGGCGACGTTGTTCGGCGCCGACTCGTGGACGGTCGGCGCCCCATCCGCGGTCGCCTCGCGGGGGTCAACGACGGCCTCCCGACCCTCGTATTCGACCGCGACCGCGTCGGCGGCATCGCGGGCGCGGTAGCGGTCCGCGGCCACGACGGCCGCGACCGGCTGTCCCTCGTAGCGGACCCGGTCCCGTGCGAGGATCGGGTGTCCCGGCGGGTCGCAGTCCAGCCCGCCGCTCGCGAGCGGGAGGACGCCGGGCACGTCCATCGCCTCGATGTCGGCCCACGTGTAGACGGCTTCGACGCCCGCCATCGCCTCGGCGGCGTCGGTGTCGACCCCCGCGATGTCGGCGTGTGCACACTCGCTCCGGGCGAACGCGAGGTGCGCGAGGTCGGGTGGCGCGATGTCGTCGGTGAACTCCGCGTCGCCGGTCAGAAGCGCCGCGTCCTCCCGGCGCGAGACTGACTCGCCCGCGAGCCCGTCCGGTGTGTCGGCGTCTGTCATACCAGGCCGGTGCGGCCGGAGCGGCTAAACCCTTCGCGTCGCGGAAGCCGGCCAGCCGTCGGTTCCGTGACGGAATGAAGCGGTAGCTGTTTCCCGTATAAACTTTCAGTTTCACTGTCTGGATGTGGCTTATTTCCGTTCCGTTCGACGACGCGGTATGACGACGAGCGAACGCGAGTGTCTCGACGCGCTCCGCAAGGCGAACGAACGATTGGGGGAGTCGCCGACGAAAACGCAGTACGAGGAACTGGGGCTTACGCCGGCCGCCTCGACGATCATCCGGGTCGTCGGCGGCTGGAACGAGGCGAAGTCGCGGGCCGGACTGGAGACGTACGAGCAGGGAGAAAACGGTGGGCAATCCATCGAGCCGAAACCGGACTGTGTCGACCTCCCGGAGGACAAAGAGTGGGAAGCTCTTTCGGGCCAGCAACGATGGTATTACAAGAACCGAGACTGGCGACAGGAAGTCAAGAATCAACGGAAAGCGAGATTACGTCGGTGGCTATACGAGTACAAACGCGACGAGTGTGAATGTACACAGTGCGGTGAGTCCCACCCCGCGTGTCTCGATTTCCACCACGTCGGAGAGAAAACGATGGACGTCTCTCGAATGATCAACCACGGATTTTCGAGAGAGTCGATCCGTGAAGAGATGGATGCCTGTGTGACTATCTGCGCGAATTGCCACCGAAAAGAACACTACGAGATACCCGATACCGAACACGAGAAATGGAAGTCACGAAAAAGCGTCTCACACGACAACAACTAGCATAGAGTCTGATCTCCGCAACACTGATATACGGCTGCCCGATAGAACTTATTGCCACACACAGAACGTACGAACGTGGCCGAAGTATCAGAATAAGTCCATTGGGGTAGCGGCCAATCCTGTCAGCTTCTGGGGCTGACGACCCTGGTTCGAATCCAGGATGGACTATTATTTCGGGCGTTTGAATATTTCCAGTCGTCCCTTTGCGCAGTACTCCGTCGGAACCTTTCCGCTGGCACTCGAGTCCGTACAGCGGGGATTGCTGGACCCGTCGAGCGGCGGCGGTGAGCTCGTCCCGAACGACTTTGTCCGTTCCACCCGACAGCGCGTTTGTGCGAGTTGAGACTGATCCGGACGACTGGACGGCGCTCGACTCGTGGTGGTCGGCTCACGCCCGGGCGTGGCCTGCGACACGACATGCCGACTCGGTCCACACGCTTGACCCGGCGCGGGTGGCTGACTGCTGGTCCGAGCTCGATCCGTGGTGGCGGGCATACGCCGATTCGGCACCGCTCGTCCATGGCACCGCCTCATCGCGAGCACTCCGCTCCGAGCAACTGGCCGACTCGTGGCCCGCCCTTGACTCGTGGTGGGACGCCTACACCGAGATCGGACACGAGACGGCCGTTGCCATAGCCGAGCTGTTGAAGCAGTCCAATGAGGCGTGGCGGCAGTCGGCAGCACCGTTCGACACGGACCCGCTGGCAGCTGCCGTAACGCAGGGTGAAGGGCCGCTATTGCCGAGCAACGAAGAGGGTTGGTCGGACTGGCTGGCGAAGGTGTTGCGGCCGTCCGCGGCGCTGGTCGACGAGCTCTTCGACGTGGCCGTGGACGACGATCCGGATGCGATCATTCGGGAGGACCAGCTCTCGAAGGACGACGGCGGCTTCCGGCGCCCGGACCTCCTGTTGTTCCATGCGGACCAGGGCATCTCGATCGAGGTGAAGTTGGGCGACGAGCACTACGTGAAGACCGAGGAGACGGCGCGGCTCGCCCAGCGGGAGTACAACGACTACGAGTGGCATCACACGCTCCTCCTGCCGTCACGGAAGACAGAGCGACTCAGTGAGATTGTCGACCCTGCCGTGTCGCCACGAGATGACGGCCGGCTTCAGATCGGGTGGGACGATCCGGGTCCGATCGCAGTGGTTTACTGGCAGGACGTGACTGCGGCGATTCGAAGGCTCCTCCGCCGTGGCGACATCGTCACCGATCACTGGGCGGCCAATGCGTACCTGTTCTGCGCAGCGGTCGAACAGCGTATCATGCGCTTCCAGCCACAGCAAGTCATCAAGAAGATGGCCGACCCCGCGAACGTCGTCGATACAATTCAACCGATTACAGTCGCGGGCGTCCTTGACGAGCAGTACGCGTATCTCAGCACCAGACAGAACACATGACAGACGAATTCCTCACGAACGGACTCCAGAACGACCGGCACCTGAAGGCTATCCAGTTGGTGGATCAGTTCGAGACCGAAATCATTCACGAGCTACGGCGGTACGGTGATCGAATAGTTGAGGAGAACCCGGAGTTGTTCGAGCCCGGAATTGAGGGAAGAAAGAACACGGGGAGTTCGAGTTCGGCCCTCTGGTACGCACGACTCGACTACCGAATGAGCCAAGTTCAGGCTCCAGATGATGAATCGACGCAGAAATTGAATATCCACCTGTACTGGGTCAGACCCGAGCAGTACAATCGGTCGGACATCGATGGGACGCTCTGTGGCTTCGGCTACAAAATCAAGAACTCCGATAGCGAGGCGGAGGAACACATAGCGACGCAGACCCGAGACTGGGACCTGCACACCGCTGAAGACCCCTTTGGGTCCAGAACAGTCTTTTACGCACACGTGGATTCAGCTGCTGATATCAGGCAGATAGGTGAGAAGCTGGTCGAGCACTTTTCGGCCTTCGGCAGCGAGTTCGGTGTCCCCAAAACGTAGCTGTGCATCCGATCACGGTCAAGATTTGAACCTCAGATGCTCAGGCCTTCTCAATACTATGATTTCTGACATTTCTGCTCACTCTTCGCCAGCCTCGGCAGCGGCTTCGAGGAGCGTCTGTCGGTCCTCGAAGTAGGCCGGGGCGTCGTGGTCGCGTTCGAACTCGACGACCCGGTCCAGCGCCGCTTGCCAGTCCTCGGCGTCGGAGTCGATGCCCCCGGCCAGGTCGGCGTAGGCTTCCGAGAGGTCCTGGAAGGCGGCCATCCGCGCCTGTTTGGCCTCGGCGGCCGCCTGTTTCTCCTCGAGGTCGGACTCGAGCGCTTCGAGGTCTTCGACCTCGCTCTCGTCGGGTCCGGGCGTCGGCGGTGTGGCGGCCGACGCCTCGCCGCCCGAACGGGCCGACAGGCGGTCCCGGGCCGTGGCGATGTCGGCGTCGATTTCGTCGAGCAACGCGTCGGCCTCCTCGCCGATGGTCTCGACGCGCCCGGCGAGTAGCGCTGCCTGTGTCCGGCAGTAGTCGACCAGGTCGTCCACCGAGAGCGGGTCGTCCTCGTCGGTCATGGTCGCGCTTTGCACTCCAGACCGAAGGGAGTTGTCACGGACAGAGAGGCGTTGTCACGGACGGGGAGCCCTGCCCCCGCCCCCGCCCCCGCCCCCGCCCCCGCCCCGGAAGACGCGTGGTCGCTCGCCCCGAACCGATCACCAGTGATTTGTTCGTGGCGCCGACACGTTCTTCGCGATGACAGGCAGGAGGCGGTTTCTCCGCGCCGTCGCGGCGGCGACCGGCGCGGCGGTCGCGGGGTGTTCGGGTGGATCGGGTGACGAGACCGACGACGGGAACGGGAGCCCCGCCGCCGCGGCGGAGTCGAACGATCCCATCCCCAGTTCGACCGCGAGAACGGGGACGGGCGGAACGACCGACGCGGACGGGGCCGCGTTCCCGGACCTGAGCGCCGGCGACCCGACCTACCGGCGGTGGCTCCCCGCCGAGGGGGACACACGACTCGGCGTGTGGGGTGCGAGCAACCTCGCCCGCGCCCGCGCTCGCCGTGACCGACTCCCGGCGTCGGACTACGAGAGCGCGATCGGGTTCGTCACGACGGGCGACTACTTCGGCGTCGACTTCGCCGACCTGGACGCGTTTCTGAGCCCACTGTCCGGTCCGGGAACGATCTACCCGGGGGAGTTCGACCGCTCGGCTATCGACGGGACGCTCACCGCCACCGGGTACGAGCAGTTCGACACGCAGGGGAACGTGACCTTCTACCGGGAGACGGGCGCCGAGCAACCCGCGCGCGTTGCCGTCGCCGACCAGGGCGTGATCGAGGACCCGTACGGGACGCCGGAGTCGTTCCGCGACCGGAGCGTCGCGCTGTTCGAGACGGCGGCGGGCGACCGCCAGCGGCGACACGAGGCCGACGAGCGGGTCCGCCGCTACACCGACGCGGTCGGCTTCCCGCTCGGCGTCGCCTCGCTCGAGCCACCGGGGAGCTCTGGGGGGATGGCCGGCGTCAGCATCCAACTCCCCGACGGCGTCCGCCAGAGCGCGGCGGTCGGGCGGACCGAACACGTCACCGACGAGGCGACGGTCGACCGGACCTGGCTCTACGTGGTCGCGGACGACCGCTCGCCCGCGGACGTGCTGTCGACGCTGGAGGGTGGCGACTACTCGGTCGGCGACGCCGAGGTGGCCTTCCGCCGGGACGGTCGCGTCGTCGAGGCGGCGGTCGTGCGCCCCATCGGGAACCCCGGGGGCGGCGCCGACCCGCCGCTTTTGACGCTCGACGCGGCGATCACCGACGGCGAACTGATCCTGACCCACCGGGCGGGCGACACACTTGCGCTCGACCGCGTCACCGTCCGGATCGGCGCCGAAACCTACGGCGTCGAGGGATCGCTCGCTCCCGGGAACTCGACGACAGTCGACGGCCTTCCAGCGGATCCCGACGATGACGTTCTCGTGATCTACGAGTCCCCCGCCGGCGCGTCATCGACCACTATCGCCCGCGTCGCGGCCGACTGACGGTCATTCAGTTCGCTGTCTCGCCGTGCGAAAGGGTATAGTTCTCGCGGCCGAACGGCGGGCCATGGACGACGTCGACAGGCAGGAGATGCCGGGGGTCATCGTCGAGGAGTTTTTCGAGCGGGAGGAAGGCATCCGGGCACTGCTAGAGGACCTGGAGCGACAGGCGCTGGAAGGCGAGCACGACGCGGTTCGCGAGCGGATCCGCGACCTGGCCGAGAACAACCAGCACGTCTTCTACGCCGTCGCGCTGGCGCTGTCGGGGTCGAAACAGTTCTACGGCGACGTCGAGGCGCAACTCGGCGTGGGGGCGGCCGACACGCTCCGTGATCTGGGCGAGACGTACCCGTCGCTGGCCGAACCGTTCGGAATCGTCCGCACGGAGCAGTCCCGCGAGCGGCACAATCCGGTCACCGAACTGGCGGCGACGACGACCTACGCCGCCGAGGAGGAGATACCCGTGGTCAGTTACACGCCCAAGTCGGGCCAGGTCGACCTGTACTCCGGGCGGGGGTCGCCCGAGGAGGTGTTGCAGTTCGCTTCGTATCTCGTCCAGGCGACGACGGATTCGCTGGACAGCGCGCTCGACCGCGACTACTCGGTCAACACGGACGAACTCGGGTCGCTCATCGACCGCCAGGAGGAGTTAGAGAGCGAACTCGGGCGACTGCGCGACCAGATCGACGAACTCCGTCGGACGCCGGTCAGCGACGATAGCTGATACGGTCGGAAGTCGGGGATTCGCCGGGTCGGCACCTGTGCGTTTATTAGGGCTGGCGAGAAAGACCGCGGTATCTTCATGGAGGACCGCCTCACCAACCAGGTCGGGAAGGAGGAACGGGACCTGCGGGTGCTCCGCGTCGTCATCGAGTCCGGTCCCATCGGCATCGGCACGATCGCCGCGGAGACCGACATTCCCGAACACAAGGTCCGCTACTCGCTCCGGATGCTGGAAGACGACGCGCTCGTCGACCCGACGCCGAACGGGGCCGTCCCGGCCGAGGATATCGACGAGCGCGTCGCGGCGATAAACGCGGGGATCGACGACCTCACGGAGCGGTTGGACGACCTCAAAAACGTCTTTTAATCCGACTCGGCAGTGGACAGAACGGTGGTCTCGGGCACGCCTCGGCAGTGGACAGGAGGGCGGTCCCGAGCATGCCTCGGCCGGTGGCTTTCCGGGCGTTACTCGGAGGGGCTGTTGCCGCGCTGGAAGAGGTACACCATCTCCCACATCGCCGCGTCCATGTCACGGCCGTCCGAGGCGTCCTGGAGTTGTTGGTACAGGCTCTCCGAGACCTGAATTTCGGGCATGGGCGAGTATTGGGGCGAACCGATAATAAATCCCCGCTGAGTCGGAAGCGAGTAAATACTCCGAGAACGCCTCTCTGTGGCACTCTCGCTCCCGGTTCGGCCGATACCAGATACGGACTGGGAGACGCGATTCAGGGATAGACAGAACGGTGGGACGGGAGCTGTCACGGGACCGTTCACATTTCTCAACTTTCATGAGGGGGTCGTCCGATCACCGGGGTATGGTCGACAGAGTACCGACGATTCCGGCGACGGTGGTGTACGTCGTCGTCGTGGTCGCCGCCGTCCTGGTCGGGGCCGTGCTCGCGCCGGTCGCGTGGAGTGCGGCCCAGGGGTCCGGCGGTGACGAGGATCCGAGCGTGTCGGTGGTCACGCTCCGCGGGGGAACCGGTCCGGCGAACGTCAACGCCGTCACCGACGACCTGCGAGAAGCGAGAACCAACGACTCCGTCGCGGCCGTCGTCCTGCGGATCGATAGCTCCGGCGGGGCCGTCGCGTCGAGCGAGGAGTTCTACCTGGCCGTCAACCGAACGGCCCAGCAGGTTCCGGTCGTGGCCTACGTCGAGGGGACCGCCGCCTCCGGGGGGTACTACGGTATCGCGCCGGCCGACGCTATCTACGTCAAGCCCAGTTCGACGGTGGGGAGCGTCGGCGTCATCGTCCAGGCGTCCCTCGACGCCATTGAGGACGAGAGTCGCACGTCCCGGACCTATCTCCGGACCGGGCCGGACAAGGCGACGCTCTCCAAGGACAGCATCCGCGACCAGATAGAGACGCTCCACAGCGCCTTCCTCAACACCGTCATGACCCACCGCGGGGACGCGCTCTCGCTGGACCGACAGGCCGTCGCGACGGGGCGGGCGTACCTCGGGCCGACGGCGGTTCGAAACGGCTTCGCGGACGAGGTCGGCGACCTCGACGCGGCCATCGAGACGGCCGCGCGACGGGCCGACGGCATCGACGGCGACCGGTACGAGGTGGTCTACGAGAACCCGGTCACCCCGGCGCAGGCCACGAACACGCTCGCCGACGCCGATGTCGAGCGCGTCGAGGGGGACGTCGTCTACGTCGACGCGAGCGATGGCGACCAGTTCCGCGACCCGGTGCGGTACTACGCGGTCTGGGGCGTCCCGGTCGAGGGGAGTGGGACCGACGGCGCCGGTGACGGAAGCGACGGCGAGGGGGTGAGTCCCGATGCGGGCGAGTGACCTCGGCAAGCCACTCGGCGTCTTCGCCGTCGTCGTCCTCGTCGTCGTCGGGGGAACGGCGCTGGCGGGGGCCGTGTTCGGGCCCGGCGCGGGGTCGGCCGACGGCGCGGACGTCGACGGGCAGGCGCCCGCCCACTACCAGCCCGAGAACGTCGCCCACGAGAGCGACCCCGAGAACGGGACGCTCGCCGTCGATGGCGACGGCGGGGCGAAGCGCGTCCTCGTCGACACCAGTCACTCCAACCAGTTCGACCGCGTCGATGTCGACCCGCTGATCGAGGCCCTGGCCCGCGACGGCCACACCGTCGACGTCGGGACCGACTCGAGCGGGAGCGGGTTCGACAGCGGCTACACGAACGGGACGCTCCAGCGCTACGACGCCCTGCTGGTCGTCGCGCCGACCGAGTCGTTCGCCGCGGGCGAGATAGCCGGACTGGAGCGGTTCGCGGCGGGCGGCGGCCGCATCGCCGTCCTCGGGGAGACGACGCAGTTCTCCGGCGGGAGTCTCGGTTCCGGGTCGTCGCGGCCCAGCGCCGACGCGCTCGCGGCGGCGTTTGGCCTCCGGATCGGCTCGGAGACCCTCTACAACCTCGACGACGCGGCCAACGACAACAACTACGAGAGCATCTACGGGGTGCCGGCCGGCGACGACCCGCTGACCGAGGGAGTCGAGCGCGTCCAGTTCGACGCGGCGAGCTACCTCGTTCGCACCGGCGATAGTGACGCTGCCTCCCTCGTTCGGGCCGTCGACGGGACGCGGCGTGCCGACCGCGGAACCACGGGCGAGTACGACGTGGCCGCGCGCAACGGGAACTTCGTGCTGGTGGCCGACGCCTCGTTCGTCGAGCGCTCGGAACTGTACGACGCCCACAACGAGCGGTTCGTCGGCAACCTGCTGACCTTCCTCGTCTCCGGCGACAAGCCCGACGACGTGCCGCGGACGACGACGCCCGACGACTCCGGCGGGTTCTGACGCGCCCGGCCGCTGCTCCGGCGGGTTCTGACGCGCCCGGCCGCTGCTCCGGCGGGTTCTGAGCCGTTCTGGCGCTGTCGAACTACGCGTACGAATCGTACTGCCGCAGGAGCAAAATCGAGTCTCGAAGCGATCACCCACGGTCCGATCCGTGTCTCACCGCGGAACCGCTCGGGCCGACTATCCTTTGCGGAAGCCGACGAAGAAGCCGCCGGCAAAGCCCGTGCTGACGGGGAGGGTCGACAGGAGACTGGAGACCCACGAGGCGCCCTGGCCGCCGGCGTCCGTGGCCGAACTGGTCGCGTTCGAACCGGCGCCCCGGATGGCGTCCCAGTCGACGTTGAGGACGCCGCGCGTCTCGAGGAACTTGAACAGCGCCAGCTCCAGCCCGATGATGACCGCGATGAGCTTCGCGACCTTCTTCGCGGCGAACCCGATGATCCCGCCGATCATCGCGCCGCCACCGACTTCCAGCCCGAGCTGCTGGAACCCGATCCCCTCCAGTTGTAACAGTAGCTCTACCATATCCTGTTCCTTACGTTGCGGGGTTAAGGCTCTTGTGCCGGTCGTCAGACGCACGGCGTCTGTCGATATCCGCGGTATCGCCCCTTCTCCGGGGCGTTCCTGGCGGTCGAACAGAGTTTAAATACGCGGGCGCCGTAGCGCGCTGTAAGTGACGGAGCCAGACACACGACAGCGAGCCGTCGTCGCCAAGCGCGTCGATAGCGGCGAGGCCGACACCGCGGAGATCCGTGACCTCGCCCGGGCCGCCGGCTACGACGTGGTCGGGGAAGTGACCCAGACCCGCACGGAGGACCCGGCGACCCACGTCGGGGAGGGGAAAGCCGCGACGCTCGCCCGGCGGGTGACCGAGACCGACGCGACGGTCGTGATATTCGACAACAAGCTCGGCCCCTACCAGACGTACAACCTCGGGAACGCCCTGCCCGAAGGGGTCAGGCTGATCGACCGCTTCCGGCTCATCCTCGAAATCTTCGGCCAGCGGGCCCACACCCGCAAGGCCCAGCTGCAGGTCGAACTCGCACAACTGCGCTACGAACTCCCGCGCGCCGAGGCCAAGGCCTCGCTCGCCCGCCGTGACGAGCGGCCCGGATTCATGGGGCTGGGCGAGTACGACGAGAGCCGCGAGCAGGACATCAAGGCCCAGATATCCCGGATTCGGGACGAACTCGAACGGATCGAGGAGACCGAACAGCACCGCCGCGAGCAGCGCCGCGAGTCCGGCTTTGACCTCGTGGCGCTGGCGGGGTACACCAACGCCGGCAAGTCGACCCTGCTCCGGCGACTGGCCGAGGACGTCGATGTCGACGAGAACGAGGACTTACACGCCGACCTGGACGCCACCGCCGAATCCGAGGACCGCCTGTTCACCACGCTCGGCACGACCACCCGGAAAGCCGACATGGACCAGCGGGACGTGCTCGTGACCGACACGGTCGGGTTTATCTCCGATCTGCCTCACTGGCTGGTCGAGTCGTTCAAGTCGACGCTCGACTCGGTCTACCGGGCGGATCTGGTCCTCCTCGTCGTCGACGTGAGCGAACCGGTCGAGGAGATCAGGGAGAAACTGGTGACGTGTCACGACACCCTCTACGAGCGCAACGAGGCGCCCATCGTCACCGTCCTGAATAAGGTCGACAAGGTCGAGGACGCGGAGGTTCGGCGCAAGCGCGAGGCGCTGTCGGCGCTGGCGCCCAACCCGGTCGTCGTCAGCGCGCGGACCGGCGAGAACGTCGACGCCCTCTACGAGCGGATCCACGCGGAACTGCCCGAGTACGAGCGCGAGCGACTCGTCCTCCCGATGACCGACGAGACGATGTCGGTCGTCTCGTGGATCCACGACAATGCCGTCGTCGAGTCCGTCGACTACGGCGACCAGGTCGTCATCGAGTTCGAGGCTCGCCCCGCCGTCGTCGAGCGTTCGCGCGCCAAGGCCGGCACTCTCGTCGAAGCCTCCGCCTGATCCTGGTGTTCGTTTCTCGACGCGTAGCCGGTACACCGACAAGGCAGGGCGCCGTCACCGGAGATATGTCGACGCTCGAAGACACCTACCTCGAGAACCGATGGCGGGTCCAGCCCCACCACGCGAACAACTACCAGACCGTCCACGGGGGGAACGTGATGAAGTGGATGGACGAACTCGGCGCGATGTCGGCGATGCGGTTCGCGGGCGAGCCCTGCGTGACCGCCAGCATCGACGAGATGAACTTCCACCGGCCGGTGCCGGTGGGCGACGTCGTCGTCATCGAGGCGTTCGCCTACGACGACGGGCGGACCAGCGTCAAGGTCCAACTGCACGCCGCCCGCGAGAACCCGCGAACCGGGGAGCGCGAGACGACGACCCGCTCACGGTTCGTCTTCGTCGCCATCGACCAGAACGGTCGCCCGGTGGAAGTGCCCGACCTCAGCGTCGAGTCTGACCGCGACGCCGAACTCCGGGAGCGCGCTCGCGAGTGGAAAAGCGGCGAGTAACGGCGGTCCAAGTATTTATCGGCCGTCACGATACTATTCAGGTATGGTCCCCGGACGAGACGATTTCGACTACAACTACGACGAGGACGGGTCCCGGATGTCCCCCGAGACCCCGAGCACACCCGACAGCCCGTTCGCGATACTGGTGTTGGTGGCGCTCGTGGTCGCGCTCGTCCTGTTGTTCTATCTGTAAGCGTCTGTCTCGGTGACAGCGCCCGCGCCACCGTGGACGAGCAGTGTCGCGGCCGGCCCCAAGTGTGTCGGTCCCGAGTGTAGCGGTCCCGGGTGTGTCGGTCCCGAGTGTCCCGATCTCAGGCGTCGATGACCTCGATCAGGTTGCCCTCGGGGTCGCGGACGAAGAGGATCCGCGCGCCGCTGGATGTCGTCTGGGGTTCGCTCAGGGTGTCGACAGCGTCGTCGAGGCCGTCATAGAAGGCGTCGACGTCGTCGACGGCGAGGCCGAGGTGTTTCGCGCCGGGTTGGTTGACGCTGTCGGCGGCGGCCGACTCGCCCTCGGGGTCGTACTCGACGAGTTCGACGCGGGCGCCGCCGGCGTCGAGGTGGGCGAACTGCCCCGTCGCGCCGGGGACGCCGACGCCGGCGGCGAACCCCTCGCCGGAGACGGTAAAGCGGTCGAGGAGAGCGAGGTCGAACGTCTCGCGGTAGAAGTCGACGGCGCGGTCGAGGTCGGTCACGGTGATTCCCACGTGGTGTGCGGTGAGCGTCGCCATACTCGACCGGGCGACGCCGACACAAAAACCCGTGTCGGATCGCCGCTCGGAAAGGGGTCGACTCGGTCCAGAACCGGGCGGTAGGCACGGCTGATCGGCGGTAACACGGATGTAACAATCCGTGCGGGGGACGTGTCTCGACCGATGAACGAGCGCGATTCCCGTGGCCAGGGGGCCGGCCGGGTGTTCGTCGGGCCGCCGCCGCCTTATCGGTCGGCGCCGGAGGACGTGCTCCCGGCTGTCGTCAGGACTCGCACCGACGGCGCGCGGCGCTACATCTGTTACGACGCGGATTCGACGGGCGACTCGGTGGCGGCGACGCGGCTGTCGGTCGACGCCGACACCGTCGTCTCCCGGGAACTGTGGCGGTGAGTCTGACCCGGCCGTCGGCGCCGAGGCGGTCGAACAGGGCTGTATCCCGCGCCAGCACATCGCTTTCGGGGCCGCGACCGGCCCTCCCGCATTTGGGTGGCAATATCGGGAACTATTCGGGTGACTGGCGGACGAGTGTCCACGGACGGCGGGTACTATTTGCGAATCCATCACACTGTTTCGATCGACCGGGGCTGAAACAGCAAAGTCTAACCGTGCGGGGGGCAAACTGGCCAGGTGATGCCCACCGTAGAGTACCTGAACTACGAAGTACTGGACGACCATGGCTGGGACATGTACGAGGAATCGACCTTCGAGAAGGCGGGCGACGCCGATCTCGACGCCGAGGACTACGGCAGCCTCGAAGTGAACGAAGGGGAGTACATCCTCGAGGCCGCCGAGGCCCAGGGGTACGACTGGCCGTTCTCGTGCCGCGCCGGCGCCTGTGCGAACTGCGCCGCCATCGTCGTCGAAGGCGAGATCGACATGGACATGCAGCAGATCCTCTCGGACGAGGAAGTCGAAGAGAAGAACGTCCGACTCACCTGCATCGGCAGCCCCGCCGCCGACACCGTCCGCATCGTCTACAACGCAAAGCACCTCGATTATCTGCAGAACCGCGTCATCTAAGCCGCGACCGGTTTCGCGGCCCCCTTTCTCGGGGCCGATGCCGTTTTTCCCCAGCCACGTGAGCGACTGCTCGGCGCCGAGACGGGCGTCCGACGATCGCCGCCCCGCTCGACTTACCGGATCTGCCAGAACGTCTTGTCGCCGTCGACCCAGAGCGTGAACTCGAAGGTCCAGTAGAGCGGGCTGGCGTCCTGTCCGACCTCGTAGGGCACTTCGCCGCGGCGGGACTCGCCGGCGGCCAGCGGTTGTCCCTCGTTGTAGCCGCGGTCGAGTGAGGACATCCCCGTGATGCTCGGACTCGCGGAGACGCCGGTCCCGTCCTTGACTTTCATCTGGAGGAGCGTCGAGAGCGACTGCTCCTCGTCGGTGTCGTTGGTCGTCGTGATGTTCACGACGGCGAACTCGTTGCCTTCGTCGGCCTGCGCGAACCGGCCCAGCGACTCGCGGAACTCGACGCTGTTGACGGTGACCGAAATCCCGTCGTGGGTGACCTGCTCGCCGACGTCATGGATGTCGACGCGGAGCGTCTGGGAGAGGTCCGCTATCGACGCCGCCTGCTCGGCGAGGTCGACGGTCACGCGGTCGAACTCGAAGACGGAGAACGCCTCGAAGTCGAACTGGAGCTGCAGTCCCTCGGCGTCCTCGGGGACCTCGTAGACGAGGTTCCCCCGTGACACCTCGCCGGGGGCTAGCTGACCGCCCTCGAAGTCCTGGCCCGTCATGGCGAAGGTCTGGTCGTAGCTGTAGTCCTCGGCGTCCGTGACCTGCGTCTGGAGGAATCCGCTGAAGTTGAGAAAGCGGTTCTCGGTCGTGTTCTTGACCGCCAGCCCCACGATGACGAAGGTGTTGCCCTGGTCGGCCTCCTGGAACTGGCCGATCTGGGACTGCCTGTCCACGCTCCGGACGACCATGCTCAGGTCGTCGCCGTCGACGCGCTCGCCGACCGGGACCGTCGCGGTTTGGGTGCCGGGCGTCGGCGTCTCGGTCGCGGTCGGCGTCTCGGTCTCGGCAGGCGTTTCGGTCGCGGTTGCTGTGTTGGACCCGCCGTCGCCGGGAGCGTTCGCGTCCGGCGTTGGCGTCCCCGGCCCGCCGTCGCCGTCGCCGTTCGACCCGTCGCCGTTCGGTCCGCCGTCGTTCGACCCGTCGTCCGGGCTGGAACTGCTGTCGGACTCCTCGGAACACCCGGCGACGAGACTCGCGCCGAGGCCGGTCGTCGTCAGAAGAAATGTGCGTCTGTCCATATCTCCACTCGTGATCTCGCGCAAATAGTTCTATGGATCCCGAGTATCGCTCGTGAAAGTTCCACTGTCCCGTTCCATCGAAACCACAAGTCCGTCGAAACCACTAACACCCTCGCTCACGCTCTTTCGGTCGTGATCGACTGGCTGGAGGTGTTCCTGACGGGGAGTCCGCCGGCGGACCTGCTTCGCCTCCTCGCGGTGCCGGTGTTCGGCTGGGCCGCCTACCGCGACGTTCGCACCCGGCGGGTGCCAAATCGGGCGTGGCTCCCTCTCGCCGCGCTCGGAATCGTCCTGCTCGTCTGGGAGTCCTGGCGCGTCTCGACGGGGCAGGCGCCGGGCATCTTCACGGCCGCCGACAAGGAACTGTACTTCCTGCGCGTGGCGCTGTCGCTGGGGATGGTCGGATCGCTTGGCTATCTCTTCTACTGGTTCGGCGGCTTCGGCGGCGCCGACGCGAAGGCGCTGATCGTCCTCGCCGTCGTCTTCCCGACGTTCCCCGAGTACCTCTTTCCGGAGACTGCACTCCCGCTGACCCACACGACCGTCGGCGTGTTCTCGCTGACTATCCTCTCGAACACCGTCCTCGTCGGCGCCCTCTTCCCGCTCGCTATCGCCGCGCGCAACGCCGCCACGGGCCACGTCGGCAGGGCGATGCTCGTCGGCAAGCCCGTCCGCGCCGCGGCGGTGACCGAGACCTACGGCTCGCTCCTCCAGACGCCGGCGGGGTTCACCCGCCGCGGCCTCGACCTGGATGCGCTCCGGATGTACCTGCGGTGGCGCGGCTGCACCCTCGCGGACCTGCGAGCCGACCCCGAGCGCTCCCGCGACCCCGCCAGCCTCCCTGAGAACCCGAACCCGCCCGGCGACGGGTCGATCCCATCCGACGGTGACGCCACCGGCAACGACGGCGACGCTGACGACGACGATATCGCCACCGATGGCGGAGAAAATGCGGCCGACGGTGGGAGAGACGCGACCGGCCCGGAGGACCCGTGGGGCGCGGCGGCGTTTCTCGACGACATCGAGGGCGACGCCTACGGGACGACGCCGGAGCGGTTGCGCGACGGGCTAGAGGTGCTCACGACCGAGGATGTCGTCTGGGTCTCGCCGGGGCTCCCGTTCATCGTCCCGATGTTCGCCGGTCTCCTGGTCAGTCTCGTCTATGGCGACCTGTTCGTCGAGCTGTTCTCGCTTTTGACCTGAGCGGCGCCGTCGCCGTGGCCCCTACTCTTCGGGTGGAACGACCCGGTCGTAGACCGGCGCGATGGCGAAAATCGAGACGAGCCAGACGACGGCAACGGCGACGTAGGCCAGCAGGACGCCGCGCTGGAACCCCGGCGCGCTCGTCGCGACCAGGATTCCGAACGCGCCGAAAAGCAGGGCGAACGCGACGACGGTGTTCGCGCCGTTCCAGAGGAGAAAGAGCCGCGTCGTGCGGTCTTCCGCCCGCCAGGTTTCGAGGAACCGCTGGACCCGGTAGCCGATCATCGGCCGTCGCTTGTGCCCGCCCGGACATAAGTGTGGGCGGGTCTCGGACAGCAGTGCTTAGTTACGCAGGATTCGGAGAGAATTGGGTGAGAGACAGCGTGAAAGCCCCGAGATTCTCGACTCGGGCGGCTCGCTGCGCGCTTCGCTCACTGCGTTCGCTGCAGTGCTTGCGTCGCCGGCCATCGTCGAGAATCTCGCCCCTTTCAGTCCCACCCGCAATGGTTGCCTGCACGGTCTGCACGGGTGGGACTGAAAGGGGCTGTCCGTTCGGCGGGTCCGACGACGTAAGGCGCGAGGCGTCTCCGACGCCTCGGCACGCGCGAACGGCGCCTTCGGCGCCGTGAGCGGACACCGCAACGCAGTGAGGTGCGCAGCGAGTCAGACCCGCCGAACGGACGGGGGCTTTCACGCTGTTTCCTGTGAAAGTGACCTGAACACCGCTAACAGCGTGTCATAGAAACATTCACAGGGAATTGATTTCGCCAAGGTCCAGATTGAAACGGGTGCTCAGTAAGCGTGCGTATATAATATATGGGGCCGTGTTTAGACGCTCCTCGATCGGCGAGTCACGGACCGTTGCGGTTGATCTAAAATCGGTCCTGAGTGTCCCACCGTGTCGATCTGCTCGCGGAGCAGACGCCTCAAGAGCCGATTTGTGCTGCGTCTAAACAAGGCCATATATGATAATATCGATGCTACCCTTGTGATGCTATTTGTTCGGTTGTGTCAGTGCACTTTCGGACCTCGGCGGTTAGTGTCACTTCGTCCTGAGCAGATGAATTTGATCGTTGGACTTGAACCAGTACACTTGCGCAATCCATATTCTCGTTATCTAGCATCGTTGTAATATCTCGTTTTAACGTTGTACTTGTATCTTGGACACGCGCTAGTAAGCTGTAGTGGCCGCGACTTTCTGGTACATTCTCAACACGTGTCGCGGTAACAAGCCCTTCGCTAGGATTTCCTTCATCAACTGTGACAGTTTCCCAAATCGATATTTCGCCTCCATTGAGTAAGATGAGTTCAATACGGTGTGCTTCCGATGTAGCATTCCCAATTACAATCCCGTTTTTTGATCCAAATTCAACCTCCTGCGAACCTGACTGACTGACGATAGAACAACCCGCGCCTAGGGTACTAATCGCTGTGGCAGCTGTAACTAATACATGTCTTCTATAGACCATGTCTACAAAGACTGAGGTGGAGTTACCTAACCCTTTTCTTGTTGTTAGCTGTACTGATCGGTTCACGAATTCTGTGGGAAGCTTTCTATGACACGCTGCACCGCTAAAGTAAACACCACCTCCCGGACCGCTGGCGACGGGCTTTTGGCTCGTGCGGCCGAACTGCCGGCGATGAGCACATCGGTCCAGTCGAAACTCGACGCCGCGCGCGCGGACCTCGCGGAGCGCGACGGCGTCTTGGTCGCTTTCTCGGGCGGCGTCGATTCCAGCGTCGTCGCCGCCATCGCCCGCGACGCGCTCGGCGAGGACGCCGTTGCCTGCACGGCCAAAAGCGAGACGCTCCCCGCCGCCGAACTCGACGACGCCCGCCGCGTCGCCGAGGAGATCGGTATCCGCCACGAGGTAGTCGAGTTCTCCGAACTCGACAGCCAGGCGTTCGCCCGGAACGACGACGAGCGGTGTTATCACTGCCGGACGATGCGGCTGGGCGCGATGTTCGACCGTGCCCGCGACCTGGGCATCGACGTGGTCTGTGACGGTACGAACGCCTCCGACGCGGGGTCGGGCCACCGGCCCGGCCTGCGCGCCGTCGAGGAACTCGACGCGTACTCCCCCCTGCTGGAACACGATATCGCCAAGTCCGAGGTCCGGGAGATAGCCGACGACTACGGCCTCTCGGTCGCGGACAAGCCCTCGATGGCGTGTCTCTCCTCGCGGATCCCCACCGGTCTCGAAGTCACCGAGGACCGCCTCTCGCGCATCGAGCAGGCTGAGCAGGTCCTGCGGACCTGGGGCTTTCACCAGTTCCGCGTGCGCGACCACGACGGCATCGCCCGCATTGAGGTCGGCGAGGACGAACTCGACGTGGCGCTGGACCCGGCCTTCGCCCGCGCCGCCCGCGAGCATATCGGCGACCTGGGGTTCGACCACGTCACCCTCGACCTCGCGGGGTACCGCACCGGCAGCGTCAGCCCCGAGGGCGAGGCCGACGAGAGCGAGACCGACGGGAGCGACGACGAACCCCTCGTCGAGGACGTGTTCGCGACCGACTACCCCGCCGCCGACGACGCCTGAGTCGGCCGGTCGCGGGTCCACGGCCGTGCATCCTTGACCGCGGCGCGGGCCGCTGCGGTGTCACTTCGACCGTGGTGCGGGCCGTCGTGGTGTCACTTTGACCCAGTGAGCGCGGCGACCGACCAGTCGCGGTCGGATCGGGCGGCGCCGACGACGGCGTAGACGAACGGGGTGTCGGCGACGGCGATTCCCAGTTTGAACAGGTACTGGCCGGCCATGAGCGTGACCGCGTCGTCGACGGTGAAGTCCTGCAGGACGACGAAGCCGACGGTGATGAAAATCACCGTGTCGATGAGCTGGCTGGTGGCGGTCGAGCCGATGTTGCGCAGCCAGAGGTGCTCCCCGTCGGTGTATTCGCGGATCCGGTGGAAGACGAACACGTCCCAGTTCTGGCTGACGACGTAGGCCGCGAGGCTGCCGACGACGATGGCGGTGCTCGACCCGAGGACGTCCTCGAAGGCGCCCGGCGGGAACGACTGGAACGGCGCCGCCGGCGCCAGGATGGCCGCCCACACCAGCGCCAGGAGGACGAAGTTCATCAGGAAGCCGACGTTCACGACGACCGTCGCGGCCCGGCGGCCGTACAGCTCCGCGTAGCAGTCCGTCGCGAAGAAGGTGACCGCGTACGCCAGCGCCGCCCCGGGGAGGACCAGCGACGATTCGACGACGGGCAACTCGAACGGCAGGCCGAACTCGAGGAGCTTCGAGGCGGTGACCTGCGCGGTCACCAGCGCCGTGACGAACAGGGCGATGAGCGCGACCGGGAGCACGGACGGGGCCGACAGTTGCGTGTCCGTCCGTTCACTCATCCGTCTCCACCGACCCGTCGAGACGGCCCTGTCGCGCGTCGATCTCGTCTAGCTGGTCGAGCGTCTTCCGGATCGATGCCCGGATCGCCTCGCTCCGGTTGACGAACTTCCCGTTCTCGCCGACGTGGTCGTCCAGGTCCGCGAGCAACTCCGCCGGAACCTCGACGCTGATCTTGGGCATTGCTATTCGATGGATATTCTCTGGATAATATGGGCCTGACGATCCGACACACTGCGTCCGCTCGGTCGCGGGCCCGAACCGTCGGAATATTCTTGTAGACCTGCGAGAAAAAGACAGAGAATGTACCAGCGAGAAGCCGATTCGATCCCGATCTCCGTCATCGGTGTGCGAGGAGAGTTGCGGTCGGCGGTCGAGGCGGCGCTCGAGGCCGACGGGCGGACGACCGTCGACCGCGTGCTGACGGGCGAGGGAGACGCAGCGACCGGGGACGAGACGAGCGACCCGGGCGACGGCGAGAGCGCCGTCGAGAGCGAAGCGGACGGCGGCGTGGTAACTGACGCGGCGTCGCTCGAGGATCGGGTCCGCGCGCACCTGGACGACGCGGACGGCGAGTGTGTGGTCTGCGGGGCGGACCCGGCGGTCTACGACGGCGTCCGCGCGGTCGACGGGACGTTGCCGGTCGTGGTCGTCGGGGACGCCGCGGACGCGTTCGCCGAGCGAGTGCTGGAGGACCTCGCGGCGGAGTACGTCGACACCGACCGACTAGACGCGCTGTTGCCGGCGCGGGTCGAGCGACTGGTGCGGCGACGCCGCGAGCAGGTCGACTGGCGGCTGGCCGACGTGGCCGACGAGGCGGTTGTCGCCTTCGACCTCGAGACCGGCGCGCTCCGCGAGGCGAACGAACAGTTCTTCGACCAGTGGGGGTACGAGCGCGCCGGCCTGGCCGGCGCGACCCTCGCGGACCTACGCGTGACCGACATCACCCACGAACTCCGCGGGCAGGGCCGAGAACCCGGCGAGGCGAACCTCGAGTGGACGACCGACGGCGACCCCGTCGCAGCGCTCGTCGAGAACGCCCGCAACGGCGACTTCGAGGTCCGGGAGTGGCACTGCGAGGGGCGCGACGGCGAGCGGTTCAAAAGCGAGGTGCGCGTCCTGCCCGACGAGCCCAGCGGGCGCGGTTACCTCGTCGCGACCGTCCCCGAAGACGCCGACGAGGACCACGACCGCCGCGGCGGACCGGTCGTCGGCCACGACGAGGCGTCGATGCTCCGGTCCGTGATGGAACACGTCCCGATGTCGGTGTACTTCGAGGACCACCAGGGGCGACACGTTCTCGTCAGCGAGGACCTGGTCGAACCGTTCGTCGAGGGGACCGACGGGAAGATCTATCACACGCCCGAGGACGTGCAGGGACAGACCTACTGGGACCTCTACACGGAAGACATGGCCGAGCGGGCCACCGAGGACAACGAGCGGATCATGGCGACCGGCGAACCGCTCCGGGGCCAGGAGAAACACGTGCAACCGCCCGGCGGTCCGGACCTGTGGTTCTCGACGCACAAGGCCCCGTGGTACGACGACGAGGGGCGCGTCCAGGGCATCGTCGGCATCACCGTCGACATCAGCGAGCAAAAGCGCCGGGAGCGAGAACTCGACCGGCAGAACGAGCGGCTCTCGGAGTTCGCGAGCATCGTCAGCCACGACCTGCGCAACCCGCTCAGCGTCGCGCAGGCCCGCCTGGAACTGTACCGCCGGACAGGCGACGACGACCACCTCGAGACGGTCGCCGAGATGCACGAGCGGATGGAGAGACTCATCGAGGACGTGCTGACCTTCGCCCGGGAGGGCAGTCGTGTCGAGGAGACCGAGTGTGTCGACCCCACGGTGGTCGCGAACCGCGCGTGGGGCAGCGTCGAGACCGGCGCGGCGACCCTCGAGACCGACTGCGAGTACGAGGTCCGGTGTGACTCGGACCGCCTGGTCCGCCTGTTCGAGAACTGCTTCGAGAACGCGATCGAACACGGACGACCGGACGCGGCCGCCGAGGAGTCGGCGATCACGGTCCGCGTCGGAACTCTCGACGGCCGAAAGGGGTTCTACGTCGAAGACGACGGGGTCGGCATCGATGTCGACGGGGAGTCGGTCTTCGAGCGCGGCGTCAGCGAAGACCCGGAGGGGACCGGGTTCGGTCTCGCCATCGTGCGGGAAATCACCGAGGCCCACGGCTGGGAGGTGACAGCCGTCGACGGCGACGACGCGGATGGCGCGCGCTTCGAGTTTACGGGCGTCGGTTGCGGGGCCACACTCGACGACGAGGCGGTCTGAGAGCGGGGCCGGAGGACGGGAGTCAGTCGGCAGCCTCGCCCTTGCGGTTGGGCGCCCGTCGGCCGCCGAGCGTGTAGACCCACAGGACGGCGAGTCCGATCAGGTAGGCGAGGGCCGTCGGGATAGCGAAGACGAGCATCGTCAGCAGGCTGGATGGGGTAAACAGGGCGGCGACGAGGACGATCGCCATCACGACCGAGCGCCAGCGGTCGCGCATGGTCGCGAAACTGACGATACCGCCGCGGTGGAACAGCAACATTGTCACCGGAACCTCGGCGAGGAGGCCGACGCCGACGGTCGTGAAGATGACCAGCCAGCCGAAGTTGTTGATCCGGTAGTGGATGACCATGTTGGCGTTGATGGCGTCCTGGGCCAGCCACGAGATGATCGCCGGTGCGACGAACAGGAAGCCGAACACGCTCCCGCCGATGACGGCGGCGACGAGCGAGACACCCCACGTGGCGATCACGCCCTGGTCGCCGCGGACGACACCGCGCTCGCGGAGCCGCGGCCACATGTAATAGAGCACGAGCGGGATCGTCACGACGGCGCCCAGAAGCGTCGCGAGCTTGATCTCGAAGACGAGCGCCTCGACGGGGTGGAGCGCCACGAGTTCGACCTGGCTGGTCTGGCTCTCGGGCATCCGCGCGAGGAAGGCGTCCTTGACGTCCTTGATCCCGCCGCGGTAGAGGTAGATGAAGGTCCCGGCCATCACGAGCCCGAAGAGGCCGACGATCCGGAACGCGCGCGACGTGATGCTCTCGAGGATGAAGGCGATGTCCGTGTAGTAGCCGCCGATGTCCTCGTCGGTGGTCTCCTCCTCGGTGAAGGCGTCGAAGATGCCGGCCGTCGTCGACTTGTCGCCCTCGTCGGTCTCCGAGTCGGCCGCCCCGCTTCCCTCGGTGTCCGCCCCGTCCGCTGACTCGGCCGCCGCGTCCGCGGCCTCGCTTTCCTCGCGCTCGGCGAGGCGTTCCTGAACCTCGTCGTAGCGGTCGAGGATCGCCTGTGCCTTCTCGGGGTCGTCATCGTCGTCGAGCGCCTCGCGGGCGAGCGCGGTCACTTCCTCCTCGTCCATGTCCTCGAAGCGCTCGGGCGGGGTGATCTTGATCGCCGAGGCGTCGAGCGTCGAGAGGTCGATGTCGGCGGGCGAACCGACCGGTTCGGTCGGGTCGCGAGCGGCGTCGAGCGCCCGGGTCGCGTAGACGAACAGGACCACGAGGAAGGCGACCAGGCCGACGGCGGCGCCGACCAGGCCCGCGGCGACGGCCGGGTCAAGCCCGGTCGCCTCGCCGAGGCCGGGGAGCGGGCCGACCCGGTAGTCCGCCGGGAGGACTGTGAGCGCGTCGTTGATGGCGGCGACGCCGCCGCGGGTGAAAAAGAGGTAGACGGCGATGAAAGCGACGAAGGTTGCCCCGGCGAGCGTGTTCCAGTTGCGGTTGAGGAGCGAGCGGAAGTCGACTTCGTCGGTCGAGCGCCGCAGCAGTTGCGCGAAGCGGGCGAGTTGTAGACTGAACGCGTAGAGGCCGATAAGCGGCACGGCCCACATGATCTGGGTGATCGGGTCCGGCGGCGAGAACAGCGCGCCGAAGGCGAAGATGGCGACGACGGCGTGGCGCCACTTCTCGAGGAACTGCTCGTAGGTAACGACCTGGAGGTAGGAGAGCATCCCCATCACGAGGGGGAGCTGGGCGGCCATGCCGAAAGAGAGGGAGAGAAAGAGGATGAACTCGGTCAGCTTGACGATGGACCAGGAGGGCTGGAACCCGGCGTTGGCGGCGTTGGTCGCGAGGAAATCGAGCATGACCGGGAAGAAGACGAAGTAGGCGTAGGCGATGCCGGCGAGAAAGAGCAGGGCGCCAAGCGTCCCGGGGAGGACGAGCTTCCAGCGGGGGATATCGTCGGCGGGCCACCAGCCCCGGGCCCGGAGGGCGTCGCGGCCGTAGTAGATCACGAAGGGGATCGCGATGATGACTCCCATCGCCATCCCGAGTTTCGCCTGCAGGAGGATGACGTCGAAGGGCGTGCGGGCGATGACCTCGGACGTGCCGACCGGGGTGAGGTCGTTTCGCACCCGGTCCCAGATGAACACGCGGAAGGCGTAGAACGTCCCGAGGAATCCGGCGACGAACACGAGAAAGACCTTGCGGGCGTCGTCGCGGGCGTTGGCGAAGACGGACCCGATGGTCGCGCGGCCGCGAGCGACGGTCCGCTTGGTGTCCTCGTCGATCGCGCTCGCCATCTCGCCGGAAGATTACCGAGTCGCTGTTATCAATCTATTCATCACGGGACGCGAGCGCCGGCGCGCGGGGCCCCGGCGGCGGATTTCGCGGTGTTCCGTCGGCTCCGGCGAAAAGAAAGCTTACAATAGGGGAGCGCAAACCCGGCGACGAATGGCCGACGATCCCGGCGACGCCGGCGACGACCCCGCGAGTAGCGACACTGCCGGGTCCGAGGCCGACAGCGACGACCCGTCCGGATCGGAGCGCGACGATTCGCCCGACCCGGAGCGTTCCGATTCGCCCGACCCGGAGCGTTCCGAGTCGCCCGACCCGGAGCGCGATGGGGCGACCGAAGGTGACGAGTCGTCCGATCCCGACACCGACGAACCAGCGGCGTCAGATACCGACGATTCCGGCGAGGCTGGCGATTCCGTCAACGTCGACGATTCCGACGGGGCCGAGGATTCCGCTGACGAGCTCGACGGGACGGACGCCGAAACCGACGGGACGGACGCCGAAACCGACGGGACGGACGACGGGGATCCGGACATCACGACGCCCGCGGACTTGGCGGAGGCGGGACTCGGCCCCGAGTCGTGGGCCGAGGACGACGACGCGTCCGACGAGGGTCCCACGTCGACCGGCCCACACTCGACGCCGGACGACGGCGGGAAAGTCAACCCGCCGCCGAGTCAGCCGGGGGACGGTCCTCATCCCTCGGCGGACCGCGAGGATGACAGCTCGTCGGCGGACCGCGAGGACGCCCCCGCGACCGGACCGTCGAACACCGTGGCTTCGGACGAGCCGTCGAGTCACCGGTCGGACGGGGGTGCCGGCGCGGCCGGCGCGGCCGACGAGGTTCCCGGTTACGAGCCACAGGAGGTGCCGACCGGCGGGGGCGTCAGCGCGCCCGACGACGAGGAGATGCCGCTGGCCGACCACATCGAGGAGATGGTCATTCGGCTCGGGTGGGTCATCGGCGCGATGGTCGTCGTCGGCGCCGTCGCCTTCCCCGTCGCCGACCGGCTCATCAACTTCCTGTGGTACTCCTTTCTCCCGGGTACTGTCGAGCAGTGCCCCAGGACCGGCGACCTGAGCGTGGCGTGTCCGTTCCTCTATGACCCGCTCGCGCTGATGTTCGCGCGGCTGAAGATATCCGGCCTCATCGGCTTCGTCGCCGCGCTCCCGGTGTTGGTCTACCAGTCGTACCTGTTCATGCGCCCCGGCCTGTACCCCCGCGAGCGGCGGTATTATCTCGCCTCGGTCCCGACGAGCCTGCTTCTCGCCGGCCTCGGGATGGCCTTCGCGTACTTCCTCGTCTTACCGACGCTGTTCGTCTACTTCACCGACTACTCCGCCGAGGCCGCCGACATCGCCTTCGGCCTGACCGAAACGTTCAACCTCATCGTGATGATGCTCGGCTTCTTCGCGCTGATCTTCCAGATCCCGCTTTTCATCATGCTCGCGGTGATGATGGGCGTCGCCTCGCGGCGCTGGCTGGCCCGCCGACGCATCTACTTCTGGGGCGGGTTCGCTACCATCGCCTTCATCTTCAGCCCCGACCCGACCGGGATGGCGCCCATCCTCGTCGCCGTGACGATGATCGCTCTCTTCGAGGGGACGCTCCTCCTGCTGTACTGGACGGGCGAGGCCTCGGCGTTCGCGACGCCGGAGTCACTCGCGGCTCGCCGACCGTTCGTCTGGCTCGGCGCCGCGCTCGCGGGCTACCTCGCCAGCACCGCGCCGCTACCCGACACCTACTACGACCAGCTCCCCGCGGCGTTCACGTCGGCGCTGGCCGATCTGGGAACCACGCGGCTCACCCCGCTGGTCGTCGGCGGCGCGCTGATCCTCGTGTACGAGCTGCTGTTGTTCGCCTACCGCAGGGTCCGGGGCCGTGACCGCCTCCGCCGCGCGCTCGCTCGCGCCCGGGTGTTCGTCTGGCCCGCCTCACTGCTGGTCGGCTACTTCGGCAGCCCCGACCCCGTCCTGCTCCGTCGGGTCGACGCCGTCGACCTCTCGACTGCCGAGGCTGCCGGCCTCACCGTGGGCCTGATCGTCGCCTACGAACTGCTCATCGCTTCCCGGCGCTGGCTCCGCGGCCGGTAAGCAGCGTCGTCCACGCGACAAGCGGCGTCTGTGTCCCGACCGGCATGCGTCCCGACCGGCATGCGTTCCGAACGGCACGCGTTCCGAACGGCACGCGTTCCGAACCGCAAGCGTCGAGAAACCGCGGCGCCAACGGACGGTCGATGGGCACCGTCTTCCTCGTGCGCCACGGCGAGACGACCTGGAACCGTGACGGGAAGATCCAGGGATGGGCCGACTCGGTGCTGACCGACCGGGGCCGCCGGCAGGCCCGGGCGCTCGGCGACCGCCTCGCCGGGGCCGTCGACCGCCTCGTCGTCTCCGACCTCGCCCGGACCCGCGAGACGGCCGCCGTCCTCGCCGATGCGGGCGTCGACGCCTCGCCCTCCGTCGCCGAGGCCTGGCGCGAGCGGGATTTCGGCGCGTACCAGGGCCTGACGAGGTCGGAGATCGCCGCGCGCCACCCGACGTTCGACCCGGACGGCTCGCTGATCGCGGTCGAGTCCGTGCCCGAGGGTGAGTCCCGGGCCGCGCTGACGGCGCGAGTCGAGGCGGGACTCGACGCGCTCGAAACGGCGCTCGAACCGGGTGAAACTGCGGTCGTCGTCACCCACGGCGGCCCCATCCGGGTTGCCCTCGCGAGCGTGACCGGACGGGCGCTGCCCGCGCTGGCGAGCGAGTGGTCGCCGGACAACTGCGGCGTGACGGCCCTCGACCTCGACGGGGCGCGCTCGGTAGTCACGCGGGACGATACGACGCATCTCGACCCGCTGTGAGCCGCTGCGGGCGCGTCCCGCACTGCTTGACGTCGCGCGTCACACAACTGAACAGTGGCTGGTGCCGGCCCAACGGCGGCTCCGCGGCTCAACAGCGGGCGACGCCCGTAAAAAGACTCATACGATGCGAGTTCGAACCGGCGAGTAACGATGTCGCTCCTGCCCTCCAGGCCGGACGCGTCGGCGGCCGACGACGCCGAGCCGCGGGTCGTCGGCGTCGACAGCGAGGACGCCGACGAGTTGCTCTCGGCGCTGTCCTCGGAGACGTCCCGCCGCCTCCTCGGGGAACTCCACGAGGACCCCGCCCCGCCCGCCGAACTCGCCGACCGGGTCGACACCTCGCTCCAGAACGCCCAGTATCACCTCGAGAACCTGTCGGAGGCCGGCGCCGTCGAAGTCGTCGACACCGCCTACTCGGAGAAGGGCCGCGAGATGGACGTCTACGCGCCGGCCGATCAGCCGCTGGTCATCTTCGCCGGCGACCGGACCGAGTCGACGACCATCCGAACCGCGCTGACCCGCCTGCTCGGCGGGGTCGGCGTCCTCGCCGTCGCCACGCTCGCCGTTCAGCAGGTGTTCGGCGACGGTATCGATTCCCTGTTCGGCGATGGCGGGGACGCCGCTCCGGCCGGGAGCGGAGGCGGCGGGGCACCGGCGGGCACGCCGACGTCCGGTGGCCAGGTCGGTGTGGCCGACGTGGCGACCGAGACGGCAACCGAGGCCGCCACGACGGCAACCCAGGGCGCGGGCGGGCTCTCGCCCGGCGCGCTCTTTTTCCTCGGCGGCGCCACGGTCCTGGTCGCCGGTTTCGTCGTCTGGTACGCTGGCCAGTGACCGTCCCCTTTCCCCGCCTTATCGCGTCGCTGGAAGGGTGAAACGGGCGTTTGACTTTCCGACGGCTCCTTTGTGTGTCCCGCCGAAGCGTGAGGTGGCCCCCGACACGCTCCGGCTCTCCGTCGTGCGCCCCGACACGCTTCGGCCCTCCGTCGTGCGCCCCGACACGCTTCGGCCCTCCGTCGTGCAGTTCCTGTGCGGTTCGCGTGCCCTCCCGCCTCGCCCGCTCGAACTTTGCACCCGTTCTCACGCCGAGTTCCGGCCGCCAGTAGTGACCGTGAACCGCCGGAACACCTCGCCGTCGGGCGCAACGAGGCGCCCGTCGAGTCCGCCGTCGACCGGGTCCAGTTCCGCGTGGGCCGGCCGGTTCCAGCGCGGGTCGGCGTAGCTCCCCGGGTTCAGGACGGGAACGGGGCCCTCAGTGCGAAACTCCGGCTTGTGGGAGTGGCCGACGACGGCGAAGTCGGCCGATTCCTGACGGGCGAGCAGCGAGAGGGCGGTGGTGTCGTGTTCGTGGCCGTGGGCGACGACGAACCGGGCCCCCGCGTGCTCGACGACCCGGGTGGCCGGCAGGCGCTCGCGGACCGCCCGCGTCGCGTTGTTCCCGTGGACGGCGGCGAGGGGCGTCTCGCCATCGGCGTCGGCTCCGGCCTCGCGCTCGACGGCGTCGAGGACCGCTTCCGTGGTGAAGTCGCCGGCGTGGACCACCAGGTCGGCCTCATGGACTGCCGCGAGTGTCCGCCCGGTCAGTCGATGCCCGTCCGTGCCGTGCGTGTCCGAGACGACCGTTATCACGGTCGGCCCTACGCGGCGCGCGCCCAAGTTGGTACCGGACGGGGGCGAGTCGGTCGGCCCCGGACGACGGAGCGGGTCGGGACCGGTCCGTCGGGGAGATTACCGGCCGAGGGAGCGGATCGGGACCGGTCCGTCGGGACGGGTCCGTGGGGAGATCGCCCGCCGGAAACCCAACCGTTTTGATGTATCCGGGCGAGGCCCGGACAATGGCAAGTAGCAAGTCGGTCGTGCTGGCGGCGCTGTTCGCCAACGGCGCCATCGCGATTCTGAAGTTCGTCGGCTTCCTGCTGACCGGGAGCGCGGCGATGCTCTCGGAGACGTACCACTCCGTTTCCGACACTGGTAATCAGGTATTCTTGCTCATCGGCATCCGCTACGGCGACCGCGCGGCCGACCGGCGCCACCCCTTCGGCTACGGCAAGGCACAGTTTTTCTACGCGTTTCTCGTCTCGGTGTTCCTCTTCGGTATCGCCGGGTGGGAGTCCGCGAAACACGGCTACAACGCCCTGACTAGCCACGGCGGCCACGGTGGGGGGAGCGAGACCGTCGATTTCCTCTTTATATCTTTCCAGGCGCCGGGCTTCGACCCCGTGCTGGTCAACTACGGGGTCCTGCTGGCCGCAATCGTCTTCGAGACGTACGCGTTCAAGAAGGCCTACGCGGCGATGAAACTCCAGATCGAGGAAAACGACTGGTCGGGCTTTCGGGAGGCCTTCCGCAAGACCAGCGACGTGACGACGCTGACGGCACTGACCGAGGACACCATCGCCCTCGCCGGTCTGGTCCTCGCGCTCGGGGGCGTCTTCCTCGAACAGCAGACCGGCGACCCGATATACGACGCCATCGCCGCCCTGCTCATCGGGATCATGCTGATGGGCTTTGCCGTCGCGCTCGCCTGGGAGAACAAGCGGCTCATCCTCGGCGAGAGCCTGCCCGCGTCCGACGAGCAGGCGCTCCGTGATGTCGTCGAGGGATGGGACGACGTCGACCGGATCGTCGACTTTCGGACGGTGTATTTCGGCCCCGAACGCATCGTCGTCTCCGCCGACATCGAGTTCCGGCCCGGCCTGAGTGGGACCGACCTCGACGAGCGCATCACTGCCATCGAGGACGCGCTTCTCGAAACGAACGACAGCGTCCGGAAGGTGTACATCGAACCCGAGACCTGACAGGCGCTGCTCGGGAGTCAGGAACTCACTCGCCCGTCGCGGCCTGCCGGTCGAGCATTGCGTCCCGACTCCCGAGGAGCGTCCGGAGGTGGTCCGTGTCCGTGACGGTCACCTCGGCGTCGGGGAGTCGGTCGGCGAGGCGGCGGGCGGCCGCGAGGGGGGCGTTCCCGTCGCGCTCGCCGTGGGTCAGTCGGACTGGGCACTCGACGGCGTCGAGCGGGATGTCCCACGCGCGGCCGAACAGCCCGCTTTCGGTGACGACGCCGTTGCGCGAGCGCGCCAGCGCCTCGCAGAAGTCACGCTTGACGAGCGCGGCAACGTCGTCCGGGATCGGTTCCACGGTGTCTGCGTCGCTCGTGTCCCCGCCGTCGCTCGTGTACTGCGAGACGACCATCGAGGCCGGGCCGCGCCGGGCGACCCACGTCTGGACGCGGAGGAGGCCGCCGAGCAGTCGGGGCGTCCGCGCCGCAAGCGCCTGGAGGACGCGCTGTGGTCGCGGCTGGGCGTCGACGCAGTCGGGCGGTGCCGCGCTCGCGACGAGGTCGACCGAGTGCACCCGCTCGTCGCGCGTGGCCGCGAGCGCCAGCGCGTGCGGCCCGCCGCCGGAGAAGCCGACGACGCCGGCCGACTCGACGCCCGCGTCGTCGAGGACGGGGTCGACGAACGCACCCGTGTCGGCGAGCGTTCGCCCGCGCCAGGGTGCCGACCGACCGTATCCCGGCCGGTCAGGAGCGATCAGCCGGATCCCGCGTTCCCGTGCCGGCCGGTCGTAGAGCGCGCCGAGCAGTCGCGAGCCGGGCGTTCCGTGGAAAAACAGGACCGGGACGCCGTCGGGGTCGCCGTACTCGGCGTAGGCGAGGCGCCGGCCGTTCGGGCCGTCGACCGTTCGAATCGGCGCTTCCTCGGCCGCCCGAGTTACCGCCGCGTCGACCGTTGGAGTTGCGGGTTCATCGACGCCGTCTCGTCGGCCCTGAGCGTCGGTCATCGTCACCTCGTCGTGCCGACGCCGGCGAGAATCTTGTGGAATCGGGTCGGCCCGGGTCGCCCGGGCGCCCGCGCCGGACCACTTCCGCCGCGGTGGGGGTAGGGCTTTTAGCCGGGCGGGCGAAAGACCCGGTAGTGGCGACGCAGTCAGACCCGGAGTATCTGCGATATTTTCCCTACGACGAGCCGTACGACCACCAGCGCGACGCGATGGCGACGGTCGACGCCGCGCTGTCCGAGGAGCGGGACGTGCTCTTCGAGGGGGCGACGGGAACGGGCAAGACCCTCGCGGCGCTGGCTCCGGCGCTCGAACACGCCCGCGAGACGAACAAGACGGTCGTCATCACGACCAACGTCCACCAGCAGATGCGCCAGTTCGTCCGCGAGGCGCGGGCGATCACCCGCCAGGAGCGGATCCGTGCCGTCGTCTTCCAGGGCAAGGCCTCGATGTGTCACATCGACGTGGGCTACGAGGAATGTCAGGCGTTGCGGGACACGACCCGCGAACTCGTCGACGCCGAGGAGGACCGCGCCGAACTCGAAGCCAGGCAACGCGAGTTACTCGAAGACAGCCAGGAGGGCGCGAGCGAGGCCGCCGACGCGCGCTCGGCGGTGCTGGAGGAACTCGAGAGCGTCGAGGAGGAAATCGAGACCATCCAGGAGGAGCGGTCGGTGTGTGACCACTACCACCGGAACCTGACCGCCGATACGGACGAGTTCTACGGGTGGCTCTACGACGACGTGCGAACTCCCGAGGATGTCTACGGCTACGCCGAGCGGGAGGGCTTTTGCGGCTACGAACTCCTCAAGGAGGGAATGGACGGCGTCGACCTCGTCGTCTGTAACTACCACCACCTGCTGGACCCGATGATCCGCGAGCAGTTCTTCCGGTGGCTCGGCCGGGACCCGGAGGACGTCATCGCCGTCTTCGACGAGGCCCACAACGTCGAGGACGCGGCCCGCGACCACGCCCGTCGCACCCTCACCGAGACGACGCTCGACCAGGCCATCGACGAACTTGACGACGCGGACGACCCGCGGACCGAGGCCGGACTGAACGTCCTCGGCACCTTCCGGGACGCGCTCGTCGAGGCCTACGACGAGGCTCTCGCGTTCGGCGAACGGGAGGCGGTGGATGGCGACTGGCACGACCTGGCCATCGACAACGACGACGCCCGCGACGACCTGACGCTCGCCTTCCTCCAGGGGTACTCGGGCCCGGGATTTCGCGAGGAGCTGGAACGGACGCTCCAGCTGGCGAACGAACTCGACCGGAGTTACGAGGAGGCGTACAAGGACGGCGAGACGGCCACACGCCAGGAGTGTCAGACGCTTCAGGCCGCGACGTTCGTCGAATCGTGGTTCGACGAGTCCGCCTCGCAAGGGCAGTATCCGGTGGTCAGCGTGAGGCGCGAGGCGCGAAGCGCCTCGGACGGGTCGAGCGGGCGGAGACCGCGAGACGGCGCCGACGAGGGAGCGGGCGGACCGCACGACGCCGGCGAGATGTACGGCCGCGCGGAGCTGTACACCTGCATCCCGAGTTCGGTCACGAGCGACCTGTTCGGTGACCTATCGGCGAGCGTGCTGATGAGCGCGACTCTGCGGCCGTTCGACGTGACCGAGGACGTTCTCGGGCTGGAGGACCCGGAGACGCTGGCCTACGGGCCGCAGTTCCCCGAGGACCGCCGGCGGACCTACGCCGTCGGGACGCCCGCGCTCTTCGCCAGCAAGCGCGACGACCCGGCGGTCCAGTCGACGGTGACCGACGCGCTCGAGGACGCCGTCCGGTTCACGCCGGGCAACACCCTCGCGTTCTTCCCGAGTTACGCCGAGGCCGAGCGCTATCACGACCGGTGTACCGTCGACGGGGCGACCTACCTCGACCGGCCGGGGACGAGCGCGCGGGACCTCCGCGAGGAGTTCACCGACGACGACGGCGCCGTGCTGTTCACGTCGCTGTGGGGGACGCTCGCGGAGGGGGTGAGCTTCGACGACGACGACGCACGGACGGTGGTGGTTGTCGGCGTGCCCTACCCCCACCTCGACGAGCGGATGGACGCGGTCCAGGAGGCCTACGACGCCGCATTCAACACGGACGCGCAGGGGAACGCCGTCACCGACGAGGACGCGGGCTGGCGCTACGCCGTCGAGATCCCGACCGTCAGGAAGACCCGACAGGCGCTCGGGCGCGTCGTACGCTCACCGGCGGATTTCGGCGCCCGCATCCTGCTCGACGAGCGCTACACCGAACGGGCGGAGGTCGAGATGGGCGACTACGCCGTCCGCGGGACCTTCCCGCCCGAGGAGCGCCGGGAGATCCTCGACGTCGCCCCCGAGAAACTCAAGTTCGGCCTGCTGAACTTCTACCAGGACGTCGACGGCTACGACGGCGACCCGCCGCGGCCGTGAGACGGCGTTAGGGACGGCTCGCGGATGGATCGTCTGTCCGGTCGAACTTCGAAATCATTGCGTTCACGGCTCCTGGCGTTACATCTATTGCGTATCGTAACGTACTGGTTCGTAACGATGAAAACGGTCACGACGCGCATTCCGGAAGACGACGAGGAGGCACTCGCCGAACTAGAAGAGGAGATGAGCGCCGACCGGTCGGAGGTGCTTCGTCGGCTGATCCGACAGGGGCTCGACGACTGGCGGACGGAGCGGGCCCTCGACAGGCTCCGTGATCACTCCATCACGCTCCGGAAGGCGGCCGAACTAGCGGGCGTCTCCTACGTCGAGATGCTGACCCTCGCCGCCGAGGAGGGCATCGACGTCGGCTACACGACCGACACCCTCGAACGCGACCTCGACCGCATCTGATGGTCGTCGTCGATTCCTCAGCGCTGATCCCCCTCGCCTGGGTCGGTCGCCTCGACCTCGTCTCGACTGCCTTCGAGGACGTCCGAACGACCGAGAACGTTCGTGACGAGGTTCTCACCGAGGGCAAGCGCGGTACGGCGGCGCTCGACGAGTTTCTGGCGGACGTGACCGTTCACGACACGCCAGCCCGAGCCGAGGCGGTGGCGTCGATAGAGGGGATCGCGGTGGCTGACGCGTCGGTGATCCTGGTAGCGGAGACCGACGAAGAGCTCCTCCTCGCCAACGACAAAGGGCTGATCGAGGCCGCGCGAACCCACGGCGTCGAGTGCTGGTGGGTGACGACGCTGGTACTCAGCTGTACCAAACACGGGGAGCTGACGGCCGAGGAGGCGACCGATCTCCTGTACGACCTCGTGGACGAGGGAATGAACCTCCATCCGCGTGTCTACGCGCAGGTGGAAAAGAAGCTCCGGGAACTCGGGAACTGACTGCGAGGTCGTTCTGTCTATCCGTTATACTGACCGAATCAGGGGAGAAAAACGGGAGTCAGTTCCGGTACCACTGAAGCCCGTTCGAGACGACGAGTCCCGCGACGACGGCGACCACGATCCGTGCGGTTCCGCCGACGACGCCGGTCAGCCCGAAAAACAGCGCCAGCGTGACGCCCAGTCCGACCCCCGTCTCCACGAGGTAGAACTCCCGGTCCCGCAGGGGCGTGCCCTCGTTTTCATCGGCCATACCGGGAGGTACACGTCGCGAGGGATAAATCGAGGGGTCACCGCGAGTGTTCGATGCCGATTCCGGGTGTTCATCACGGAATCCGAGCATCCACCGCGGATTCCGAGTGTTCATCACGGATTTCGAGCCACGAGGCCGGGATTCACGGACCGACGACCGGTCGTTTCGAAAACATTGATTTGTCAGGCGACGTGGAGGCTGGCAATGAGTCGGTACGGGACACTCGGGGGGAGACGATGCTAAGGACTGACGGGCTCACCAAGCGCTACGACGAGGTGACGGCGGTCGATGGGCTGGACCTGGACGTGGCCGACGGGAGCGTCTACGCGTTTCTCGGGCCCAACGGCGCGGGGAAGACGACGACCATCGAGATGCTCACGGGGATGACCCGTCCCAGCGCCGGCGAGGCACACGTCGCGGGCGTGCCCGTGACCGACCGCGACCGGCTGAAGGCCCACATCGGCTACCTGCCGGACGAACCGCCGCTGTACGACGCCTTCTCGGCGCGCGAGCAACTGGAGTACGCGGCGGTCCTGCGCGGGATGGACGCCGACGCGGCCCGCGAGCGCATCGAGACGCTGCTCTCGCGGGTCGGGCTGGCGGGCGAGGCCGACCGACGGATCGAGGGGTACTCCACGGGGATGCGCCAGAAGGTGGGGCTGGTTCAGGCGGTGCTCCACGGCCCGGACGTGCTCGTGCTCGACGAACCGACGGGCGGGCTCGACCCCCGCGCCGCCCGTGAGGTAGTCGACCTGGTCGACGGACTCGCCGACGACGGGACGACTGTCTTCCTGTCGACGCACGTCCTCCCCGTCGCCGCGGAACTCGCCGACGAGGTGGGCGTTCTCCACGAGGGGCGCCTCGTCGCGGAGGGCGCACCCGACGAACTCACCGCGCGAGCGGGCGACGGCGACGACACGCTTGAGACGGTGTTCCTCGACGTGACCCGCGAATCGGACGCCGTTGCGGACGACGGCCGCGGGGTCGCCGGGGCTGACGAGGGTGCCGAAGCCGGCGAGGACGCCGAGGCCGATGCCGACGCCGCAGTCGACGCCGAGGCCGATGCTGAGGACAACGAGGACGCCGGGACTGCCGCCGAAAACACCACGGTCGACCGATGAATGGGGGGCTCCGCGTCGCGCTGGCGGTGGTCCGCGCCGAGCGGCGCGACCAGCGCTACCAGGCGACCGCGACCCGGCGCAAGCGGGCGCTGTTGCTCGTCGGCGGGGTCGCACTCCTGCCCGTCGCCGCCGTCATCCTGATCCTCGCACACGCCGCGGGCGAGGCCGCGGCCAGCGGCGACCTCGCGGCGCTCCCCCACGTTGCGCGGTGGTGGCTCCCGATCGTCTTCGGGATGGCCGCGCTCAACAGCGCCGTCGCGCTCGCCAGTGGCCTCACGTCGTTCGGGGCGCGGGACCTCCTGCTCTCGACGGTCCCCGACCGCACGCTCGCGGCCGGCCTGCTCGCGAACCTGCTCGCCGGGGCCGCGCTCGTCTCCGGTCTGCCGGCCGTCGGGGTGTACGGCGCGTTCGCGCTCGGGGCCGGATCCCCGACGACGGCCGTCGTTGGGACCGCCGCGCTGACGCTCGTGCTCCTCGCGAGCGCGCTGTTCGGTATCGCCGTCGGCGTCGCCGCCCGGGTGGCGCTGTTGGAAGTCCCGCTCTCGTCGGACGCCCGGGACCTGTACGGGACCGTCGCGAAGGGCGGCCTGATGGTCGGGTTCGGCGCCGCGGGCGCGGTCGGCGGCGCCGCGCTGGGCGACGTCGAGGACTCGGCGCTCGGGCTCTCGATGCTGGCGCCGTCGGGGCCGGCGCCGGTACCTGGCCACGCCGCGGATCTCCTGTTCGTCGGCACGCCGCTGGTCGACGGTGTGGGCGCTACGGCGGCCGCGAGCGCCGTCGGGGTCGCGGTTGTCGCCGTGGCCTCGACCGCCGCGATTCTCGAACTCGTGCCGCGGCTGTGGTACGCCGACCCGGCGAAACCCGACCCCGAGTCTGACCCTGCGGCCGGGCGCACGAGCGGAGCCGCTGACGCGGCCGACGGAGCGGCGACCGCCGACCCGCACGCGACAGAAAGCCGCGACACTGGCGCTCCGCCCGCCGACGCTGTCGCCCATCCGCCGTCGTTGCTCGATGGGGGTCGACTCCCGTCGGCGGGTCGGTTCGGTGTCGTCCTCGACGCGCTACTCCGGCGGACCGCCCGCCAGCCGACTCGGCTCGCTCACGTCATCTACTACGTCTTCGTCCCCGTCGTCGTGGGCGTGAGCCTGCTGACCGTCGGCGCCCCGGTCCCGACCGCCGTCGGACTCGCGTTCGTGGTCCTCGGGCTCTGGCTCGCTGGGGGCGTGTTCTGTCTCAATCCGCTGGGTGAGGAGGGGACGATGCTGGGGCAGGCCGTCCTCGGGGACGTGCCGGCGCGGACGCACGTCCGGGCGCGCCTCGCGGCCGGGACGGCGCTCGGCGCGCCGCTGGTCCTCGTCGGTACGGGGCTTCTGGCCGTCGAGACGCTGCCGCCGCGGCGGGCGCTCGCGCTCGGGGCCTACTGGCTGGCGCTCGTGCCCGCGAGCGCCGGCCTCGCGCTCGGCCTCGGGACCCTGCTCCCGAACGCCGAGACGCGGACGGTTCTCGACGCGGTAGAGACGCGCGCGCCCGAACTGCTGGCTATCGTCTTCCACGCCCTGCTCGTCGCGGCGCTGGCCGACGCCGGGCGACGTCTGACGGGCGCGGCGCTGTCCCTGCCGGTCGCCGCCACCGTCGCGGCGGTGCTGGCGGCCGTCCTGGTCGTCGTCGGCCACGGCGGCTACCGCTTCGCCGTCGGCGGCCTGGCGGACTACGGCCGGCCGCGGACACCCGATCCGGTGTTCGCGGTCGAACTCGCCGCCGGCCTCGCGCTCACGGGAGTCGTGCTCTCGAACGCCGCCGGCCTCGGCGTGGCCATTCTCGTCGACGCTGAGGGGTTCGCGGGCTTCGTCGTCGACTTCCTCGGCCAGTACGCCGGCTGGGCGACTGCCGTCGCGGCCTACCCCCTCGTGACCGGCCGCACGGACTTCCTCGACATCGAGCGGCCGACGCGTGCGGACCTGCGGACCGGCGTCGCGGGCCTCGCCGCGCTGGCCGGCGTCTGGGCGCTCGCGGTCGGCGCGACGGAACTGCTCGGACTGCCGCTCGCGCGCCACTCGCTGGACGAGACGCTCTCGGGCGGGGGCGTCGCCGTCGTCGCGACGCTGGTCGTCCTCTCGCTGGCGGTGGTCGGTCCCGTCGAGGAACTGCTCTTTCGGAACGTCGTCCAGAAACGGCTCGGTGAGGCGCTCGACCCGCTCGCGGCCGTCGCCGTCGCGAGCGGCCTGTTCGCGCTGGTCCACCTGCCGGCGTACGCGACCGGGGGCGCCGCCGCCGTCGCGGCCGCGATAGCGCTACTCGCAGTCCTCGGTGCGGTCCTCGGCGTCGTCTACGAGCGGACCGACACCGTCGTCGTCCCCGCGCTGTGTCACGGGTGCTACAACGCCGCGCTGTTCGTACTCGCCTTCGAGATCGCCTGACGCCGGCGGTCGTCCGGCGTCCGAGGACGGTGGCTGTCGCGTCACTCGGTCGCCGTAGTGATGGCCTGTTCGAGGTCGGCGACGATGTCGTCGGCGGATTCGAGGCCGACCGAGAGGCGGACGAGGTCGTCGGTGACGCCGGCGGCTTCTTTCTCCTCGTCGCTCAACTGCTGGTGGGTGGTCGAGGCGGGGTGGATGATGAGCGTCTTCGCGTCGCCGACGTTGGCGAGGAGACTCGCCAGTTCCGTCGACTCCACGGTCTTTCTGGCCGCGTCATACCCCGCTTCGAGGCCGAAGGTGATCATGCCGCCGTAGCCGTCGTCGAGGTACTCGCTGGCCGCGTCGTGGGTCTCGTGGTCCGCGAGGCCGGGGTAGGTGACCCAGGAGACGCGCGGGTCGTCCTGGAGGAACTCCGCGACGGTCTGGGCGTTCCGGCAGTGGCGGTCCATCCGCATCGGCAGCGACTCCAGGCCCTGCAGGGTCGTCCAGGAGTCGAAAGGCGCCTGCTGGGTGCCAAGGTCACGCTGGCCGCGGGCGATGGCGGCGTAGGTGAACGCGGCGTCGCCGAAACGCTCGCGGAAGTTGACGCCGTGATACGCGGGGTTGTCGCCCGCGATCTCGGGGAACTTCTCGGCGTGCTCGTCCCAGGGGAAGGAGCCGCCGTCGACGAGGACGCCGCCGACGGTGGTACCGTGGCCGTGGATCCACTTCGTCGTCGAGTTCCACACCAGGTCCGCGCCGTGGTCGAGCGGCCGGCAGAGATGCGGCGTCGCGAACGTGTTGTCGACGAAGAGGGGGACGCCGTGGTCGTGGGCGATGTCGGCGATCCGCTCGATATCCGGGGTCACGAGCGCGGGGTTGCCGATGGTCTCGAAGTGGACGTAGGCGGTGTCCTCGTCGATGGCCTCGGCGTAGGCGTCGTAGTCGAGCGTGTCGACGAAGCGCGCCTCGACGCCCTGTCGGGGCGCCGTGTGGGTGAAGTAGGTGTAGGTGCCGCCGTACAGCGACGACGCGGTGACGACGTTGTCGCCCACGTCCGCGAGCATGAAGGTTGCGAGGTTCAGGGCGGCCATCCCGCAGGAGGTGGCGATGGCGCCGACGCCGTTCTCGAGGGCGGCGAGTCGCTCCTCCAGCACGCCGTTGGTCGGGTTCATCAGCCGCGAGTAGATGTGGCCGGGCTTCTCCAGTGCGAACTGCGCGGCGGCGTCCTCGGCGTCGTCGAAGACGTAACTCGTGGTCTGGTAGATGGGCGGCGCCCGCGCGCCCGTCGCGGGATCGGGCTCTTCCTGGCCAACGTGCAGTGCTTCGGTCGCCGGGTCCCAGTCGTCGGACATACCCCCACCTGCACACGCCACCCACATAAGCCCCGGTCAGTGGGCCGAACTCGCCCGGAAACCGTGATTTCGGCAGGATTTGCTGCCGTCCCGAACGGGTTCGTCGGTCGGACGCGGCACACCGACGTGACGGTTCGAGCACTCGGCGGACACCGCCACGTTCGATCGTTCCGCGAACATCGTCGCCCGTCAGACGCGCGTCGGACGCCCCCGTGCGGTTATAAGCCGGCGCGGTCCATTGGTTCGGACGATGGCTACGTTCGGACTGGGAGCGCGACTCGTCGCCGGGGTGAGCGCACACTCGATGCGCATCGTCGGCGCCGTCGCACTCCTGTTGTCGACTGGCGTCACCGTGTTGAGCGTCACGACCGACCGGGGATTCGCCGCGACCGGCGACGCCGCCGGCCGCTCCGCGACCGTCGCCGCGGACGCGGGCGCCGCGGTCGCGTTCGCGGAGTTCGCCGCGGCCCATCCGGCCTATCCGGTCGCCGCCGCGCTCGGCCTGTTTCTCGTGGTCGTCGGCGACGACGCGCCGCTGGTCGGCTGACCGCCGGATCCGGCGTCGGAACTATGGCACTTGGCGTCCAGCGGTGGCGTATGAACATGGAAGCCGATAGTGTCGTGGCCGAGCGCCCGGTCGTCGCGACGGTGCTGGTCGCCGTCGTCGCCACCGTCGCCTACGTCGCGATCCAGCTCGCGCTCGACGGGTCCGTCTCGCCGGTCGAGACGGCCGTCTTCACCGCCGTCTTCACGCTCGTCTACGTCGGTGGGAACTACCTCCTGCAGCGCAATGGGAGTGAGGAGGAGGTAGCGGCCGAGGCTGCCGAGAACGCGACCGACGAGAACGCGACGGAACGCGACGAGAAATAGCCACGTTTCGTCACTCGCGGCCGCCGAATCGGTCGAGGCCGACCTGTCGCCGGGCGAGTCCCTCGGGGTCGGCGTTCCAGCCGCTGCGCTCGGCGCGGACGGCGCCGGGGTCGACTTCGGGCGGGTCGCTCGCCGCGAACCCCGGGCAGTCGGAGCCACACTCCGACGACGGGCGGACTGGGCGCTCGTGCCAGGTACACCACGGGAGCGCGGCGCCGGCCAGGTCGGCGGGCGTCGCCGCCGCGGGGTCACAGCGGGCGCAGGCGGGGTAGGCGTCGGGCCGCCATCCCTTGCCGTAGGCCCGTTCGGCGATCCGGCGGCGCTGGCGGGCCTTGGCGGCGGCGGTGACCGGGCGGACCTGCGCGGCGGTCGCGTCGCGGTCGAGGAGTTCGATCCCGGGGCTGTCGGCGTCGAGACGGGTCGGATCGCGAACGACTTCGCGCTCGCCGGTCTCGGGGTCGAACCGCCAGACGCCGACCTCCTCGGGGAGGCGGTTGAGGTGGGCGCCGGTGACGTAGCTCACGGTGGCGAGGACCACCTCGTCGAAGAGGCCGAGCGAGACGTCGGTGCGGAGCTGGTCGGCCAGCTCCCCGGGGCGGTCGAGGTCGGGCTTGTTCTCGATGCCGACCAGCGAGCCGACCCAGTCGGGATAGCGGGTGGTCTGACGGACGTAGGTCCGGCTGCCGCGGCGCTCGCGCTCGAAAAAGCCCACCTCGGCAGCCCGCTCGGCGATGGCGCGGGCGCGGTCGGGGCGGCAGTCGAAGGCGTCGGTGACCGGTCGCGCGCGGCCGGGGCCGACATCGCTCTCGATGGCCAGGGGCGGGATGGTGTCGGCGGTGATGGCGCGCCGGCGGTCGAACTCGGGGCCGGGTTCGACGCGGACAACGTCCGCGACCCGGCGGCCGTGGACGGCGGCGCCGAGCTGGCGGGCGAGGACGCCCCGCGACGGCTCGAGGGCGCCACACAGCGCGAGTTCGAACGCGTACTCCTGCACGGGTCCACCACGGGCCGGTCGACCATAAGCCCGACGCGGCGGGGCCTCAGTCGCTCGCTATTCGTCGGGCGGCCACCGGCACATCACTCGTCGGGCGAGCACCGGCACATCACTCGTCGGGCGAGCACCGGCACATCACTCGTCGGGCGACCACCGGAGTTCCATGCTCACGGAGTCGGAGACGAACGGGAGCGCGGACGTTCGGAGGTCGACCGAGACCTGTTCGGGCGGGGGGAGTTCGACCGTCTCGCCGTCGACGGTGACGGTCACCGTCTCGCTGGCGGGCAGGTCAGTGCGGAGCAGTCTGACCGCGGCGACCAGCGTCTCCCGGTCGACGGGCTCGGCCGGCCGTCCGTCGGTGCGGGTGCCCGTCGGCGACACGCCACCGACGACGGGGCGGATGTTCACGTCCCGGCTCCGGTTCGAGAGCACGGCGTTGACGGCGACGCCGATCAGGAGGACGAACCCGCTGAAATACAGCCACGTGAGAAAGACGAGGATGCCCGCGAGGACGTTCCCGGAGGAGGCCCCCGCTCCCATCGCGAGGTAGAAGCGGAAGGCCGATTCGAAGACGGTCAGCCCGATGGCCGCGAAGGCGACGCCCGGGAGTACCTCGCGGACGGGCATCCCCGGCTGGTCGGGGAAGATGTAGTACATCGGCAGGAACGCGAGCGCGAGCCCCACGACGAGAACGAACCGGCCGGCGACCCAGCCCGCGGTGCCCTCGAAGGCAAGCGCCTGGTCGAGGCGCGCGGCGACGAGGAGCGCCGCCGCCACGCAGACGAAGACGACGATGCCGTCCCGTAACTGGTCGACGAACGTGTTGCGCGCTTCGGACTCGTAGATGTCCGAGAAGGCAGTATCGAGCCCGCGGAAGATCCGGAGGGTCCCCCAGACCAGGATGAGAAGCCCCAGTACCGACACGCCGGGGGAGGTCGACTGGAGTTCGCCGACGAGTACGTCGCCGGCACCTGGGGTTAGCGTCGCGCGTGCCAGCGAGATGATACCCTGTTCGATGCCCGGTTGGCCGATGGCGGAGACGACTGCCAGCACGAGCAACAGCAGGGGCAACAGCGAGACAAAGGCGTGATAGGCGATGCTGCCGGCCATGAAGGAGATGCGTTCGGTCCGGATTTCGTGGACGATGGCCCGAAGGACCGTCACCGCGCGCCGTGTCCGGGGGTTCATACGCGACTGTCGCCAGGCGGTCGGATAAAGCCGCGCCCGGTAACAGTCGCGGACACCGAAACACGGGGGCGCAAACCGAGCGCGGAACGTGAACCGAGCGCGGGACGTGAACCGAGCGCGGGACGTGAACCGAGCGAGGGGCGCAAACCGACCGCGGGGCGCGAACCCTTTTGATGCGGCGCGCCGAACTCCGGACAATGACTGACACGGATGCCGGCGCCGGGCCAACGGCGGTCGACTGCGAGAGTGGCCGCGAGGGGTGGCCGTAGCGGTGGCTGGTGTCGAGTTCTGGGTGCTGGTCGTCCTGGCGACGGGGACCAGCCTCGCGACGGCGTGGGCGCTCGGCGCCAACAGCAACTCCCCGCCCTTCGCTCCCGCCATCGGCGCGAACGCCATCTCGACGATGCGAGCGGCGTTTCTCATCGGTATCCTCGCGGCCGCCGGGGCGCTCACGCAGGGCGGGGCCATCTCCGAGACGGTCGGTGCCGGACTCATCAACGGCGCCACGATCACCTCGCTTGCCGCCACCGCCGGCCTGCTGACCGCGACGGGATTCATGGCCTTCGGCGTCTACACCGGCTATCCCGTTCCCGCCGCGTTCGCGACGACCGGCGCGATGGTCGGCGTCGGTCTCTCGCTTGGTGGCGACCCCGCGTTCGACACGTACCGCCGGATCGCGCTCTTTTGGATACTCGTTCCGCCCGTGTCCGGCGGACTGGCCTACATCACCGCGACGGTCCTCCGGCGCGACGACATCCCCGAAACGGTCGGGGTGCCGCTGCTTGCGGCCGTCGTCGGCGGTATCATCGCCAACGTGCAACTGGGGATCATCCCCTCCCCGCCGGGCCGGAGTCAGAACTCCATCGCGGGGTTCGTCGCCGATCAGGTCGGCGCGCCCGCCGTGGCCGGGATCGACCCGACCCTCGTCGCCGTGAGTCTCGCCGCCGCGGGGGCGAGTTTCTGGTACATCCGCCGGCGGACACAGGCCTCGGTCGACGCCGGGATCCGGACGTTTCTCGTGGTTCTGGGGAGCGTCGTCGCCTTCTCCAGCGGCGGCAGCCAGGTCGGCCTCGCGACCGGCCCCCTCGAGAACCTCTACGGCGCCGAACTCGGCCTGCCGGGGCTCGTCCTGCTCAGCGTCGGCGCGGTCGGGATCCTCGGCGGCGCCTGGATGGGCGCGCCGCGACTCCTGCAGGCCACCTCGCGGGAGTACGCCCAGCTCGGCATTCGCCGGTCCATCGCCGCGCTGGTCCCCGGGTTCATCATCGCGCAACTCGCCATCGCGCTCGGGATCCCAATCTCGTTCAACAATATCATCATCTCGGGGGTCATCGGCGGCGGCCTCGCGGGCGGGTCCGCGGGCGTCTCCCGGCGAAAGATCGGCGTGACCCTCGCCTTCTGGATCATCACGCTCGTCGCGAGCATCGCCATCGGCTACGGCCTCTACCAGGGCTTCGCCGTCGCGCTCGGACGGTGAGCCCTGCCGAATGCCCCGTCGTCAGCGGACGACGGTGACGGTGACCGGCGCCTCGCTGACGACGCTGGTCGCGACGGTGCCGAGCAGGCGCCGGCCCAGTTCGGACCGGTCGCCGCCGTGTCCGCCCATGACGACCTGGTCGATGTCGTGGCTCTCGACGTACTCGACGATGGTTTCGGCGGGATCACCCGTTTCGACGGCCGTCTCGACGCGGTTGTCGGCCCCGGCGTCGGCCATACGCTCGCGAACGCGCTCGACGAGCGTCGTCGTGCGCTCCTCGGCCGCCGTCCGTCGCTCCTCACCGGCATCGAGAATCCCCCCTTCACTCATCGACGTGTCCAGCGGCGTCACGACGTTCAGCGCCGTCACGCGGCAGTCGAACGTCGCCAGTGCGTACGCGAGCGCGTCGTCGGCCAGCGGCGACCCGTCGAGCGCGACGAGTACGTGTGACCCTTTCATGTGAAACGGTTGCACCCACGCACACAAGTACCTCGTGACGGGCCGGGGGAGTCCGTACGTTTTTCACCGGCGGGGACCGACCGGTCGACAATGAGTCGCGCCCGCAAGCCCGAGTGGCTCAAGACGCGGCCGCCCTCGGGCGAGCGTTTCACCGATATCAAGGAGACGCTCCGGGAGCGTGACCTGCACACCGTCTGCGAGGAGGCCAACTGCCCGAACCTGGGCGAGTGCTGGTCGGGCGGCGCGAACGCGGCGCCGGACGACGAGGCGGGAGACGCCGCCGGGGAAGACGCCGCCGAAGGGGGGCCCGGCACGGCCACCTTCATGCTGCTGGGCGACACCTGCTCGCGCGGGTGTAACTTCTGTGACGTCGAGACCGGTGGGATGGCGCCGCCCGACCCCGAGGAACCCGAGAAGGTGGCCGACGCCGTCGCGGCGATCGGACTCGACTACGTCGTGCTCACGTCGGTCGACCGCGACGACCTGCCCGACCAGGGCGCCGGCCACTTTGCCGAGACGATCCGGGCCATCAAGGAGCGCCACCCCGGCATTCTCGTCGAGGCGCTCGTCCCCGACTTTCAGGGGGAGGAGCACCTCGTCCGCACGGTGCTGGACGCCGGGCCGGACGTGTTCGCGCACAACGTCGAGACGGTGGACCGCCTCCAGTGGCCGGTCCGGGACCGCCGGGCGGGCTACGAGCAGTCCCTCGGTGTGCTCCGCCAGGCCGCACGCGAGAGCGAGGCGTTCGTCAAGACGAGTCTGATGCTCGGCGTCGGCGAGTACGACCACGAGGTGTACCAGACCCTCGCGGACCTGCGCGGGGTGGGCGTCGACATCGTCACGCTGGGGCAGTATCTCCAGCCCTCCCGTTCGCACCTCGACGTGGACGAGTACGTCCACCCCGACGCCTTCGACACCTGGGAGCGCGTCGCCGAGGCGGAACTGGGCTTTCGCTACTGTGCCGCCGGGCCGATGGTCCGGTCGTCGTATCGTGCCGGCGAACTGTTCGTGGAACGCGTCCTCGCGACCGACGGGAGCGAGGACGGAACGACGAGCGGGGAGCGATGAGCGACCCGCGAGACTTGGAACGCGTGCTCCGACCGACGGAAGAGCACGGGACGGACCGCAAATGAGCCACGAAACCGGCGGTGACGGCGGCGGACTCGGCGAGGGGGACGGCGACGAGGACGGCGGCGGACTCGGCGACGGGGACGGCGCTGACGAGAGACAGGACGCCGAAACGGAGAGTTTGACGCTGGTCCAGGCGGTCCGGGACGGCCTCCACGGGGAGATGGCTCGCGACGACCGCGTGATCGTGATGGGCGAGGACGTGGGCAGGAACGGCGGCGTCTTCCGCGCGACCGAGGGACTGTTCGACGAGTTCGGCGCCGACCGCGTGGTCGACACTCCGCTCGCCGAGTCGGGCATCGTCGGCACCGCCATCGGGATGGCCGCCTACGGACTGCGGCCGGTGCCCGAGATCCAGTTCATGGGCTTCATCTACCCGGCGTTCGACCAGATAGTCTCCCACGCTGCGCGCCTGCGGGCCCGCTCGCGGGGTGAGTTCACGTGCCCGCTCGTCGTCCGGGCGCCCTACGGCGGCGGCATCCGCGCGCCCGAGCACCACTCCGAGTCCAAGGAGGCGTTTTTCGTCCACGAACCCGGTCTGCAGGTCGTCGTTCCGTCGACGCCCGCCGACGCGAAGGGGTTGCTCGCCGCGGCGATCCGAGACCCGGACCCCGTGGTCTTCCTCGAACCGAAGCTCATCTACCGGGCGTTCCGCGAGGCCGTGCCCACGGATCCCTACACCGTCCCACTGGGCGAGGCGGCGGTCCGTCGCGAGGGGACCGACGTCACCGCGTTCACCTGGGGTGCGATGACTCGCCCGACGCTCGCGGCCGCCGAGACCCTCGCCGGCGAGATAGACGTGGAGGTCGTGGACCTGCGGACGCTCTCGCCGCTGGACGAGGGGACCATCGTCGACTCGTTCAGGAAGACGGGGCGAGCCGTGGTCGTCCACGAGGCGCCCAGGACCGGGGGGCTGGCCGGCGAGATCGTCGCCACCATCCAGGAGGAGGCGCTTGGCTACCAGGAGGCGCCGGTCGAGCGGGTCACCGGCTTCGACGTGCCCTACCCGCCGTACGCCCTGGAGGACTACTACCTGCCCGAACCGGCGCGCATCGAAGACGGCATCCGTGACGCCCACGATTTCTGAGCCATGGTCCGCGAGTTCACACTCCCCGACATCGGCGAGGGCGTCGCCGAGGGGGAACTGCTGGCGTGGCACGTCGACCCCGGCGACCGGGTCGAAGAAGACCAGGTCATCGCCGAGGTCGAGACCGACAAGGCCGTCGTCGACGTCCCGTCGCCGGTGACCGGCACCGTCCGCGAACTGCGTGCCGAACCCGGTGACGTGATCCCCGTCGGTGACGTCATCGTCACCTTCGACGTCGATGGCGAGGCGCGGAGCGCCTCGGACGATATGAGCGGCGACGAGTCGCGAGCGGGCGAGGACGCGACGTCGGCCGACGAGGGCGCGCCCACCGCATCCGGCCGCGTCTTCGCCGCACCGAGCGCCCGTCGCCTGGCCCGCGAACTCGGCGTCGACATCGACACGCTCGACGGGTCTGGTCCCGCCGGTCGCGTCATCGAGGCCGACGTTCGCGCGGCCGGTGAGGAGAGCGGGGACGAAAGGACGGAGTTGAAATCGGCCGTTTCGCGGATCGATTCCGAGAGTGAGGAAGACGAACCCGAACTGAGATCGGCCGTCTCGCGGATCGAGAAGAGTGCGGGGAGTGCGGAGAGTGCGGAGAGCGCGGAGAGTGCGGAGAGCGACCCAAGTCGTGAGCGGACGCTGGCCGCCCCGGCCACCCGAAACGTGGCCGCGGACCTGGGCGTCGACATCGACGCGGTACCGACCGACGAGACTCGCGACGGCGAGGCGTACGTCTCCGAGGCCGCCGTCCGAGAGTACGCCGCGGCCCAGCAACGGGCACAGGCGGCCGACACCACGGCGATGGCAGCGGGCGGCGCGGGCGGCGCGGATGAGGCGGGCGAGGCGGACGGAAAGCCCGTGTCCCGCGAGCCCTACCGCGGCGTCCGCCGGACTATCGGCGAGGCGATGGCGCGCTCGAAGTCCGCCGCGCCCCACGTCACTCACCACGAGACAGTCGACGTTTCGGACCTCGTCGCGGCCCGCGAGCGACTCCAGCCCCGTGCCGAGGAGCGGGGCGTGAAACTCACGTACCTGCCCTTCGTTCTCAAGGCAGTCGTCGCCGCGCTCCGGGAGCATCCGATACTCAACACCAGTCTCGACGAGGAACGCGAGGAGATCGTCTACAAGCACTACTACGACATCGGCGTCGCGACGGCGACCGACGCGGGGTTGATGGTCCCGGTCGTCGAGGCCGTCGACGGGAAAGGTCTGCTCGAAATCGCTGCCGAGGTGCGCGACCTCGCGGCGAAGGCCCGCGACCGCTCGATCGCCCGCGAGGAGTTACGCGGGAGCACCTTCTCGGTCACCAACTTCGGCGCCATCGGCGGCGAGTACGCCACGCCGATCGTCAATCCCCCCGAGACCGCCATTCTCGGCCTCGGGGAGATCAAGGCGCGGCCGGTCGTGCGGGACGGCGAGGTCGTCCCGCGGGAGGTGTTGCCGCTCTCGCTGTCGGTCGACCACCGCGTCGTCGACGGCGCCGACGCCGCCCGCTTCGTCGACACGCTCGGGGCGTACCTCGAAGACCCGACCCTGCTGTTGCTCGAGTAGGCGACCTCTCGTAGAAGTTGAAAGCGTTTGCACGGCTGTCTCGGTCCGCGGCCCCGCAACGAAACTCTTTCGTCGGTCCCCGGACAATCCTAACTCGCGGGACCGTGGGGTAGCTTGGTATCCTTTCGGCCTTGGGTGCCGATAACCTCGGTTCGAATCCGAGCGGTCCCACTCTTCTGCGACGAGCGGACGCGAGGAGCGAAGCGCGTCCCCGCCGGATCCGAACCCCGGCAGTCACAGCCCGGAACGGCGCGACGCGCCGCATGCCCGGACTGTCTGCATACGGTTCGAATCCGAGCGGTCCCACTCTTCTGCGACGAGCGGACGCGAGGAGCGAAGCGCGGAACTCGTTCCGGCCAGATCCGAACGAGCGGACACACGGCAAAGCGGCGGCGACGGTGACTGCTACTCGTCGGGGCGGACTCGGTACAGTTCCTCGACCGAGAGGGAGGTGCTCACCCTAACTGGTTTGGTAGAAGCGTCTTTTTTACGCGCGGTAACCTGATCGTATGAGCACCGACGGTGGCGCCCCCTCGACTGACGGCCCGGAGGTGGCCGGCGACCTGCTGCGAGCGGTCGTCACCGGCGTCGAGCAGTTCTCGTCGGACGCTCGTGGCCCCGCGATCGCGGCCCTCTCCGAGCACGGCGTCGCCGAACCGTCTCCGGGGGAGTGGTACCCGCTGGCTCCCGCGATCGCGGCCATCGAATCGGTCGACGGTCTCGTCGGCGTCGACGGCACGCTCGACCTCGGGAAGCGGGTCTCTCGCACCTTCGCGTTCCCGGCGGCGACCGACGACGTACCGGCGGCGCTGGCGGCCCTCGACCGGGCCTACCGCGACCACCACCGCGGCGACGCCGGCGGTTACACGTTCCGGCAGATCGGCGACGACGACGGCCGGATCGAGTGTCACACCCCCTACCCCTGTGCGTTCGACCGCGGCGTCGTCGAGGGGGTCACGTCCCGGTTCGCCGACGGGTTCGTCTGCCTGCGCGAGGTGGGGGTCTGTCGCGCCGACGGCGCCGAGCGCTGTACCTACGAACTCACCTGGTAGCGCTCGCTCGACCGACGACCCGACCGACGACCCGACCGACCACACCCCTTCGTTTCGGGGTCGAACCGCAACGCCGCGGCGCGGTCGAGTAGTGGTTCGATCACTTTCGCTCCCCTTTGCGAAGGTTCTTACCCGGTGGCGGGCTAACCTGTGGCCACCCAATGGCCTACGCGGAGGACACCGAGCTGGTCGACTCGTTTGAGGAGTTCTACCGCGATTACTATCGCAACGAGATCGGCGAGCTCGCCCAGAAGTACCCGACCGAACAGAAGTCGCTGTACGTCGACTGGGAGGACCTCTACCGGTTCGACCCCGACCTGGCCGACGACTTCCAGAACCACCCCCAGCAGTTCCAGGACTACGCCGAGGAGGCCCTGCGGCTGTACGACCTCCCCGTCGACGTGAAACTCGGGCAGGCCCACGTCCGCGTGCGCAACCTCCCCGAGACGACCGATATCCGCGAGATCCGCGCCGACCACCGCGGCCAACTCATCAGCGTGCAGGGCATCGTCCGCAAGGCCACGGACGTCCGCCCCAAGATCACGCAGGCCGCCTTCGAGTGCCAGCGCTGTGGCACCCTCACCCGGATCCCCCAGCAGACCGGCGACTTCCAGGAGCCCCACGAGTGCCAGGGCTGTGAACGGCAGGGCCCGTTCCGGGTCAACTTCGACCAGTCCGAGTTCGTCGACGCCCAGAAGATCCGCGTCCAGGAGTCGCCCGAGGGCCTGCGCGGCGGCGAGACCCCGCAGGCTATCGATGTCAACATCGAGGACGACATCACCGGGGCGGTCACCGCGGGCGACCACGTCCGCGTCGCTGGCATCCTCCAGCTCGACCAGCAGGGCGGCGACCGGGACAAATCGCCCATGTTCGACGTCTACATGGACGGCATCACCGTCGAGATCGAGGACGAACAGTTCGAGGAGATGGACATCACCGACCAGGACAAGCGAAAGATCGTCTCCCTCTCCGAGGAATCGGACCTCTACGACGAGATGGTCGGCGCCATCGCCCCCTCGATCTACGGCTACGAGCGACAGAAACTCGCCATCATCCTCCAGCTGTTCTCGGGTGTCACCAAGCACCTCCCCGACGAATCGCGGATCCGCGGCGACCTCCACATGCTCCTGATAGGCGACCCCGGAACTGGCAAATCGCAGATATTATCGTATATCAAAAATATTGCACCGAGATCGGTCTACACGTCAGGAAAAGGAAGCAGTTCCGCCGGCCTTACTGCGGCAGCTGTTCAGGACGACTTCGGAGAGGGGCAACAGTGGACATTAGAGGCTGGTGCGCTCGTTTTGGCCGATCAAGGGATCGCCGCGGTCGACGAACTCGACAAGATGGCCGCGGACGACCGGAGCGCGATGCATCAGGCGCTCGAACAACAGGAGATAAGTATCAGTAAGGCAGGCATAAACGCGACGCTCAAGTCGCGTTGCTCGCTGCTCGGGGCGGCAAATCCGAAGTACGGCCGCTTCGACCAGTACGAACCCATCGGCGAGCAGATCGACCTGGAGCCGGCGCTGATCTCGCGGTTCGACCTGATCTTCACGGTGACCGACCAGCCAGACGAGGAGGAAGACCGTAACCTCGCCGAGCACATCCTCCAGACGAACTTCGCAGGGGAACTCCACACCCACCGCGTCGAGTCGAACACGTCCAACTACAGCGACGACGAAGTCGAGAACGTCACCGACGAGGTGGCGCCGACTATCGAGCCCGAGTTGCTCCGCAAGTACGTCGCCTACGCGAAACGCAACTGCTTCCCGACGATGACCGAGGAGGCCCGCGCGGAGATCCAGGAGTTCTACGTCGACCTGCGCGCTGAGGGTGCAGACGAGGACGCCCCCGTCCCGGTCACCGCGCGGAAACTCGAGGCGCTCGTGCGACTGGCGGAGGCGAGCGCGCGGGTACGACTCTCGGACAAGGTCACCGTCGAGGACGCCCGGCGGGTCATCGACATCGTCCGGTCGTCGATGGAGGACATCGGTGTGGACCCGGAGACCGGAGAGCTCGACGCGGACATCGTCGAGTCCGGGACCTCCAAGAGCCAGCGCGACCGGATCAAGAATATCAAGGGACTCATCGACGACCTCGCAACCGAGTACGACGAGGGTGCGCCGATCGACGTGGTGATCGAGCGCGCCGAGGAGATCGGGATGGACGAGAGCAAGGCCGAACACGAGATCGAGAAACTCAAACAGAAAGGCGAGGTGTACGCGCCCAGCACCGACCACCTGCGCACGACCTGACCGACACCGATGGACCGCATCTCCGCACTTCGGAACGTCGAGGAAGCGCTCGCGGCCTTCGAGGCCGGCGAGACCGACCTGGCGGGCCTCGAACGCGAGGTTCGCGGCGTCGTCCGCACCTACGCGACGGAGTTCGAGGGCGAGTTAGCGCCGTATCGTGCCACAGGCGAGGGGGCGGCCGACGGCGTGGTCGTGCTCGCGCCCGACCGGACCGCGGCCCGCGAACGGGTTCGTGACCTGGTCGCCTCGCCGGGCGAGTTCGAGGTCGCGGCCGTCGAATAGGGCATCGCGGCCGCCGAACAGGGCGTCGCGGCCGTCGAATAGGGCGACCGGGGCCGTCGAATACCAGTCGCGGTCTATCGCTCGCCCCAGGCGAGACGGAGGTAGCCGCCGGCGAACCGCTCGGATCCCGTGGTCGCACAGCGGGTCGCCACCTGGTCGCGAGCGGTCGCGACCCGGCGCTCGAGGCTCCGCGTCGGGGACCCTGCCCCCTTACCGGGCGCGGCCGCCCGAACGAACAGCCGGAAGGCAAGATTGACCGGGCGGGCGAGGCGGCGGTCGCTCCGGCCGGCGTTCAGGAGGGCGATCCGGCCGCCGGGCGCCAGCGCGTCGACCCATCGGTCGACCGCGGGTCGCGGGTCGGGAAACATCCCGACGACGAACGTCGCGAGCACGGCGTCGACGGGGCCGTCGACCGGCGGGCGCGTCGCGTCGGCGTGGACGAGGTGGACGTTCTCCCAGCCGGCGCGGTCGACGCGCTCGCTCGCCCGGCGGAGCATTCCGCGGGTCAGGTCGACACCGACGACCTGCCCCTCCGATCCGACCCGCTCGCGCAACTGGGCGAAGTTCGCGCCGGTGCCACACCCCATCTCGACGACGGTGTCGCCGGGGTCGAGCGCGAGCGCGTCGGCCGCCCGCGCCCGCCAGGACGCGACGCCGGGTGCCGTCGCCAGCCAGTCGTAGCCCTGCGCCCACCGCCCGTAAAAGGACTGCGTGGCGCCGACGTCGTCGGCCATCAGACCAGCTCCCGAACGGTCCGGGCCGCCGTCGGCGCGTCCGCCGCCAGCACGTAGCAGACCGGTTCGACGCCGAACCCGCCGGTCTGGTAGAGCACGTCCGCGTCGGGGTCGTCCGCGAGCGCCGCGCCGATGGCCTCGTCGAGGTCGGCCTCGGCGTCGAACTCGACGGTCGAGTGACCGCCGGCCTCAAGCGTTGCGACCAGGTCGGGGTCGTACCGGACGTTCAGCGCCGCGCGGGCGCTGCTCCCGTGCCGGCGCGCGGCGAGCAGGACGCTCGCGACGTGTTCGCTGACGCCGAACTCGGGTTCGGCCGGGACGGCGGTCGTCCCCTCCAGATCGAGGATCCGCCCCGGGACGGCGGCGACGTCCTCGATGCCCTCGGCGCCGGGCAACGCCGCCACGAGGTTCGACCCGACGGCCGGGATCAGGTCCGCAAAGCCCTCCGTCGTCTCGAGGACGCGCACGCCCCGCCGGACCGACGAAAGCACCTGCTCGGCCTCGCGAACGGGACTTTCGGGGTCGTGGATGGCGAACCGGTCCGCGCCGTATTCCGCGAGTTCGGGCATCGATTCCTCGTGCAACTGGGCGAGCACGTCGCCCCGTTCGAGTCGGCGGACGAACACCTCGGCCTCGACCAGCGCCTGCACGCGGCTGGTCTCGCCGGTCGCCAGCCCCTCGGCGAGTCGGTCGACGAGGTCGACCATCCGGTCGTCGGCCAGCAGGCGCTCGTTGCGCTCGACCTCGCCGTGGACGTACTTCGAGACGGCGCTCTGGCTGATCCCCAGCGACGCCGCGACCTCGGTCTGGGTGAGCCCGCGCTCCCGGAGCGCCTCGGCGAGCATCGACCGGAACGTCGGGAGGAACTCCTCGACGACGATCTCCTCGACGAACTTCATCGTCTCATTGATCCCCTCCGAACTCGCGATCACCCTGGATCTTCGACGCCTGCGGCCCTGACTGACCCTGGTACTTTGACCCACGCTCCTCGCCGTAGGGGCGCTCGGCGGGCGTTTTCAGCTCCGTGAACGTCAGCTGCGAGATCCGCATCCCGGGCGTGAGCGCCACCGGCGCAGTGCCGAGATTCGAGAGTTCGAGCGTGATCTGGCCCTCGTAACCGGGGTCGCACAGGCCGGCAGTGGCGTGCACCACGATGGCCAACCGTCCCAGTGACGAGCGTCCCTCGACGTGGGCGATGAGGTCGTCGGGAATCGCGACGCGCTCGCGGGTCGTCCCGAGGACGAAGTCGCCGGGGTGGAGGATGAATTCGCCGCCCTCCTCGACGACCGTCTCGTCGACGTACTCGTCGACCTCGCGTTCGCTCGTCGGGTGAATGCAGGGGATGTTCGCGTGCTGGAACTCCAGAAACTCGCGTCCGAGCCGCAGGTCGATGCTGGCGGGCTGGACCTGCAGGTCGATATCCTCGAGCGGCTCGACCACCAGATCCCCCGTCTCCAGCCGCCGCAGAATGTCCCCGTCCGAGAGTATCATACCGGCCACTGGCCCCGCCGTGAATAAAACACTACGGTTGTCCACGGATGGCGCGAGGTCGGCCACGCCCCGCGTCGACGCTGCCGGCGGATCCGCGTTGCCTCCGGCGGCGGATCTACGTTGCCTCCGGCGGCGGATCTACGTTGCCTCCGGCGGCGGATCTACGTTGCCTCCGGCGGCAGATTCGCATCGCCGACGCCGGCGGATCCGTCCCGGCTTCACGGCCGGCATGTTCGACGCTGGTCTCACGGTCGGCACATCCGGTTCTTTTTCTCCGCTCGCGCCAAGATCCGGTATGAACAGAGACGAACTCGTCGAGCTCGTGCCCCACTACGTCGCGCTCCTGGTCGTGATGTTCCTGATCCTCGGGGTCTTGCGCGCGGCCATTCCGGGCCTGGCGTTCTGGGCGGAGGTCATCGTCATCTTCGTGATCGTCGTCGCCTACCGGATGGCCGTCAAGCGACTGGGCTACGCGCCCTCGGCGTGGGAAGTCGACCGATAGCGCCGCTCAGCAGTAGTGGTCGGTGTACTCGTCGAGCACCGTCGAGGCGTGGCCCAACTCGGCCACGGGGTCGACCGGCTCGTCGTTCTCGAAGATGACCCACTCGACGCCCGCCTCGCGGGCCGTCGCGACGCAGTCCTCGATGTCGAGGTCTCCCTCGCCGAAGGTGACGAACTCGCCGTCGGCCGCTTCGACCGCGAGCGGGTCCGCCTCGGTGTCGAAGGCCATGTCCTTGACGTGGACGAGCGAGACGCGGTCGGCGATGTCCTCGAGCAACGCGGCGGGATCCGCACCGCCGGTCCCCGCCCACCCCAGGTCGAGTTCGAAGTCGACGCCGTCGGTCTCTTCGACGAGCGCCTCGTAGCCGTTCGTGTCGCCCAGGTCCGCGAACTCGTGGGCGTGGTTGTGGTAGTGCAGTTGCAGGCCGCGGTCGGCCAGTTCGTCGGCCCACTCCGAGAGGCGGTGGGCCGTTGCCTCGACGGCTTCGCGCGTCTCGAAGCCCTCCGGATCGATCCACATCACGACCACGTCGTCGGTGCCGAACGCCTCGCTCGCGGCGACGTGGGCCTCCAGGCCGTCGTCGTCCTCGAGCGTGTCGAGGCCGGACCCGATGCTCGACACTGCGAGGTCGTGTGTGTCGAGCGCGTCGAGAACGGCGTCGGTGTTCGCGTCGGGGCCGAGTTCGATGCCATCGAAGCCAGCGCGGGCGACGCGGGCAATCTTCTCCGGGAGCGGTTCGTCGATGTCGCGGATCGTGAACGGCTGGATGCCGACCTGCATTGTCCTCACTGCGCCCGCGACTCACAAGGTGGTTACGACGCCGGCGCGTCTCGCTTGGAATCGGAGTCGTAACCCGGTGAACTCTCACTGGATCAGGGGCCACGAACAGGGCAGGGATTCCACGGTAGCTGTCACACCCGTCGACCTGTTCACTCACACACCGACCGAGGCGAACGCTGAAAGGGACCGGCGTCGTGAACCACGGACATGGAACTCTCGGGGGACGAACTCGCCGGCGTGGTCGACCTGTTCGGCGGTCTCACGCGGGCGGAACTCGACCGTGCCGTCGAGGAACTGGCGTTCAAACGCGGCGCGGACACCGAGGGCGTCGGCGCGGCCGTCGATGACGCCCTCGAAGCCTACCACCTCGTCGCGGTCGACAGACCGGACGACGAAGTCGCGGCCGGCGAGGACGCCCTGCTGGTCGCCGGCCCGGCCGCGTTCCCGACGCTACCCGAGGGCGCCGAGGACCTCCCGCACATCATGGACGTGCCCGAGCGGACGGTCGACCGCGAGCGCGCGGCCGCCGCCGCTCGCGACCGGTTCCGCGCCGACGCCGCCGCGGCCGTCGACGCAGGTGATGCCGACCGCGTCGCCGAACTCGTCGACGTCTCCTACGACCTCGAAGCGTGGGGCCCCGTCGACGCCGCCGCACTGCGGGACCGACTCGACGACGCGTGAACGGGGGCGGGTCCCGGTTACAGCACGTCGGGTCGCAACCGTTCGCGTTCGTGTTCGCGGAGGCGGTACGGTTCGAGTTCGGACCGCAGGTCGCCAAGCGTCGCCCGGCGCTCCTGATGGGCGGCGAGGAAGTCCGCGATCCGTTCGACCGCGAGTTGTTTTAGTTTCCCCGAGAGCAACGCGCCGTCGCGATACCGCCGGGCAACCTCGGCCACGCGCTCGTCGTCGGGTTCGAAGAAGCTGTGGAGGTACTGGTAGGCCACGTCGACCTCGGGGTCGCCGCCGTGTGTTCGGTGTGCGGCGGCGTCGACGCGCCCGCCGGAGTGGGCGTGTTGCATCACTTTCTCGCGGACGGCATCACGGTCGTCGGTCAACTCGATGGCGGGGGCGTCGTCGGAACTGCTCATCTTCCCCGGCCCCTCGAGCGCGGGCAGGAACTTCCCCAGGAGCGCGCCGGGTTTGGCCGCGTCGAAGCGCTCTTTGGCGGCGGCGTCCCGGCAGACCCGGACGTGGGGGTCCTGGTCGACGGCGACGGGGACGAGCGTCGGATGTCGGCCGTGGACGAGTTGCGGGAGCAGGAGGTGCGTCGCCTGCATCGCGGGGTAAAACGAGCGGCCGATGTTTTCGGGGTCGCCGTAGGTCGCGTCGACGGTCGACTGGGTGACCCCGCCGGCGACGCGGGCGGCCTGCGGGTAGAGCGCGCCGGCGTCGAGCCGGTCGACGACGATGCGGGTGCGCTCGGGTTCGAAACCGACCGCGAGCAGGTCCCGGAGGTTGTCGCGGGTCGCCGCCGCGATCTCCGCAAACGAGAGGTCTTTCGCGTAGAACTTCTCGTCGTCCGAGAGTGGGACGTAAACGTGTGCGCCCGTCGCCGCCTGGAGTCGCCGCGCGAGGTAGAAGACGAGAACGTGCCCGAGATGCATCGGTCCCGAGGGTCCGACGCCGGTGACGATGGAGTGGGTGTCGCCCGACTCGGCGGCGTCGAGGTAGCGGTCGACGTCGCGCCCGGCGTAGAAGACGCGACGGCGGAGCATGGGGTGGTCGGGAAACCGGCGGATCTGATCGTCGGTGAGCGGGTCGGCACCGAACCGCTCGAGGAGGCGCTCGTAGTCGACCTCCCCCGCGACGGCGTCGGGCGTGACCGTCGGCTGGTCGGGTGGTGAGCCCTCCGTGGATTCGTCGGTTGCGGGTTCGTGCGAATCGTCGGTTGCGGGTTCGTGCGAATCGTCGGTTGCGGGTTCGTTCGAATCGTCGGTTGCGGGTTCGTTCGAGTCGTCGGTTGCGGGTTCGTGTGAGTCGTCTGTCGTGGCGTGATCGGTCATAGGTGTGCTGACGTGGATGTGGCTGGCGAGCGAAGCGGGCGGGAGAACGAGTGAGCACCGCGGCCGCGGGCGCCGGGTTAGGCCCGGTCGACCGCGGCTTCGATACTGTCCGCTCTCCGAGTGGGCGAGCGCCAGCGCCACGCGGGAGCGGACTGCATTCGTCCGTCCGTACCCCGCTCGCTCGAAAAAGGATTTCGGAGCCGGTGTGCCGTCGGTCGAGTCGTGGCTACGCGGTGGGCGTCGCGCTCGTCCGAGTCGGAAGTGGCTCTGGCGTTCGGGTTGGCGACGGCGTCGTCCGGTTCCAGTTGCGGACCCAGTCGGGCGGGTCGACGGTCGTTGTGCCGACGCGGTCGTAGGCGAACCGATAGCGGACGCGGTGGGAGTCGCCGAGGCGCGTCTCGCGATAGCCGACGTCCAACGAGCGGACGAATCCCGCCGGGGAGACCAGCGCCGAGATGGTGACGTTCGAGGCGTTCACGACGGCGGTGATGCCGCCGCCGCGGCTCTCGACGCGGTAGTACGGCTGGCCGTCGACGCGGGTGCTGTCCACCGTCGTCCGGCCGGGCGACCGGTCCAGGTACCGGCGGATCGCGGCCGCGGCTTCGGAGCCGATGCGCGCCGTCGCGTTGCTCGATCGAATAGAGCGCCTGAGAGTCCGGTTGGTCCCGAGGGCCGGCACTTCGGCGAACCCGTCGCCGTCGACGACGTACTGGCTGTAGTTGGCCTCCCGCGGGAGCCGGGAGCCAACGGTGTTCACCGCCCAGCGCGAGTAGGTATTCTCGGACTCGACGCGGGCGCGGTGGTCGAGGGACATCGGGACGGTCCCGTTGGATGCCTCGCTCGTCCCGCGCCGCTCCGTGAACTCGTAGGACTGGCCGCGGACCGCACGCAGGTGGGCGTCGACGAGGGTGTCGACGTCGACGACGCCCGCCCCCGAGATGCCTGGCGCGACCGGCCACGGGTCCGGCGTCGGCGTTACCTCGGGCACGGGCGCGGGCGTCACGGTCGGTTCCGGCGACTCGTCGCCAGCCACGCCCTCGCTGCCGACGAACGAGCTACACCCCGAAAGGAGGACGAGCGCGACGAGCGCGAGGGCGTGCCAGCGCGTCACGGGAGCCCCTCCGCGCGCGAGTCGGTGTCGGTCCCCGGTTCGGTGACTGGTGTCGGTTCGGTCTCAGTGTCCGATCCGGTGTTCGGTGTCGATTCGGTGTCGGGGTCCGGTTCAGTCTCGGGGGCCGGTTCGGTTCCGGATCCCGGTTTCGCCCCGGAGACTGACTGGTTCTGGTCGCGGGCCCAGTCAGGTGCATCGAGGGTCGTTGCGCCGACCTTCTCGTAGGCGAAGCGGTAGCGGAACCGGCGCGGCCGGTCGACGCCCGCAGCGACGTAGGTGGCGTTCAGCGAGCGGACGAAGCCGTCGGGCGAGACCAGCGCCGACACCGAGAGGTTCCGATGTCCGGGGACGCCGGGCGAGCGCTCGAAACCGCTGACGGCGTAGTAGCGCTGGCCGTCGACGGTCGTCCGCGCGACGGAGGTGTTCGCGACGGTGAGATACTGGAGGAGTGCAGTGGCGGCGCGGCCGCCAACGAGTTCGTTGTAGCCCGCGTCGACGGCGAACTGCCTGGTCACGGTAGGGGAGATCTGTCCGACGAGCCGATAGCGGACGAGGCGGGTGGGGGCGTCGACGTACTCGGTGTAGTTGCCGACGTGCGTGATGGCGCCGTCGATCCGGACCATCTCGCTGTTCGTCCAGACGAGATAGCGCGAGGGCGCGGCGACGGTCGCGCGCGTCTCCGGGAAGAGTCGGACGGAGGCGTTGGGCGGACTCGCGCTGCCGCGCCACTCGGTGAACTCGTAGGACGTGTCGTTCAGTGCTGCGAGATGGGCGTCGACGAGGACGTTCACGTCGACGACACCCCGAGCCGAGAGGCCGGGCGCGACCGGCCACGGATCCGGTGTCGGCGTCACCTCGGGGACGGGCGCGGGTGTCACCGTCCGTTCGGGCGACCTGTCGCCTGCCCCGCCGTCGGATCCGACGAACGAGCCACAGCCCGCGAGCACGACGAGCGTGGCTATCGCGAGTGCGCGCCAGTTCATCGCCATCCCTATGGGCTGGGACCGCAAAAAACGTCGCTTCGGTCGCCCGTTCGTGTTCGTGGGGAATGCTTTTGCTGAGGAGGTGGTGCAACGCGGATTCGAGCGGGTCGAGCGGGACGACCGACCGTGGCGACGCGTCGCCCTGCGGTCAGTCGGACTCCCCGGGACGGAACACGTCTGCGGTGTCCGACTCCACGGGGTCGGCCTGGTATCGCCCGCTGGATTTGATTATCGTGAGCGCGCTCATCACGTCCGTCCGGGTGATGAGGCCGACGAACTCGTCGTCGGCCATGACGAGCAGGCGGCCGACGCCGTGGGAGTCCATCTCCTCGAGTGCGGTCATCACGTCGGCGTCGGGCGCGACGGTGTAGAGTTCGGTCGTCATGACCTCCTCGACGCGGAAGGCGTCGCGCTCGACCTCGCGGACTGCGCGAGCGTCCTCCAGGGTGACGAGGCCGACGATGTCGCCGCTTCGCTCGACCGGGTAGCCGGTGTGGCGCTCGCGCATCATCACCTCGATCAGGTCCGCGACCGACGCGTCGGCCGGGATGGTCGTCACGCGGTCGGCCGCGGTCATGATGTCCCGGACGACCACGCCCTCGAAGGCCGCCCGCATCACCGTCTGCTGGGCCTCGCTGGAGGCGCCGATGTAGATGAAAAAGGCGATAGCGACCAGAAAGAGGCCGCCGCCGCCGAAGAGACCGAACAGGCCCAGGAGGATAGCGAAGAGCTTGCCGACCTCGGCGGCGATCTCGGTCGCTCGCGCGTACGGTCGCGTGCGGTGGAGCAGGGCTCTGAGGACCCGGCCACCGTCCATCGGGAAGCCCGGGAGCATGTTGAACACGGCCAGCGCGACGTTCATCAGGGCGAGATAGCCCAGCAGGAACTTCGCGGCGGCGATGCCGGTCGTCTCGCCGGCGGGCACCGCCAGGAAGGCGACGTAGGAGACGACGCCGAGCGCGACGCTAACGATGGGGCCGGCGACCGCGATAGTCAGTTCCTGGCGCCAGTCCTCGGGCATCTCCTCTAGCTGGGCGACGCCGCCGAAGATCCACAGCGTGATCGAGGAGATCTGATAGCCGTAGTGCATCGCGACCAGCGCGTGGCCGAACTCGTGGAGAACGACGCCGAGAAAGAGGCCGAGCGCGGCGACCAGTCCGAGCGCCAGCGACGTCTCCGTCGACGCGGTCAGCAGGTCGGCGGGGATCGACGCCCCCCAGATGTCGTTGAGCAACTCGACGTAGTCGCCCACCTGCGAGCCGATCGCCCACGCGAACAGGGGCAACACGAGCAGGAAGGTCAGGTCGACGTTGATCGGGATGCCGAACGCGCTCCCGATGCGAAACCGTCGCATGTCCTCCCGTACTGGCGGCACGTTCTTAAGACCGCGTGTCCCGGCCACTGATTTCCCGCGCTGAGTCCCCCGGCCCCTGGTTTCCCGCGCTGAGTCCCCCGGTCCCTGGATTCCCGCGCTGAGTCCCCCGGTCCCTGGATTCCCGCGCTGAGTCCCCCGGTCCCTGGATTCCCGCGCTGAGTCCCCCGGCCCCTGGATTCCCGCGCTGAGTCCCCCGGTCCCCGCTCCGTGCCCCGCCTGACCCGGATCCGGGTCCCGCGGCGGGCAAGCCAGCGGGACGCCGGCGACGGAAAACCCCGCCGGGAGGGCAACCCTGAAGCGGGCGACAGCCGAGCATCGAAGGGACACCAATGTACACCTCGCTCGGACCCGGCGCCATCGGCATCGACTGCTCGTTCCCCGACGCGGCCGCGCTCGCCGCCGACGCGGGGTTCGACGCAATCCAACTCGACCACGGCTATCTCGCTGCTGAGGGGCCCGAGGCCTACCGCGAGATCCTCGACGAGCACGGCCTGCGCACCGGCAGCGCCGGCGTCCCCGTCGATGTCACCGGCGACCGCGACGACTACGAGGACGGCCTCGCCGACCTCGACGCGTTCGCCGCCGACGCGGCCGCCGTCGGCTGCGAGCGGGCTTCGACCTACATCTTCTCCTTTCACGACGAGCGGGAGTTCGAGGCAAACTTCGCGTTCCACCGCGACCGCCTCGAACCCGTCGCCGACGTCTTCGACGACCACGACATTCGACTCGGACTGGAGTTTCTCGGCCCGGAGACGCTGCGCGAGGGCCACGAGCACGAGTTCGTCCACACCAGCACCGGGATGCTCGACCTCTGCGAGAGCGTCGGGGACAACGTCGGCCTCCTGCTCGATAGCTGGCACTGGCACACCGCCGGCGCGTCGGTCGAGCGCCTCGAATCGCTGGACAACGACGACATCGTGGACGTGCACGTCAACGACGCGCCCGCGGGCCTGGCGATGAACGAGTACGTCGACAGCGAGCGCGCGATGCCCGGCGAGACGGGCGTCATCGACATCGCCACCTTCCTCGGCCACCTCGACGCCGTCGACTACGACGGCCCGGTGATGGTCGAACCGTTCAGCGACGACCTCCCCGACCTCGACGACCGCGAGGCCGCCCGCCGGACCGCCGACTCGCTCGACCGGATCTGGGACGTGGCGGACCTCTGATCCGGGCGCATCGCTGAGTCGGGCGCCGCCGAGTCGGGCGCCACCGAGTCGACCGCGCCGCCGAGGTGAGCGCCCGCGGAAGCGGAGGCGCGTTCCCCGAGGCACAGATTCAAACGCGCGCCGGCCGACTCGCGGGCCATGGGACCGGAGTACGACTTCGACCTCGACGATGAACCGCGCCAGCTAAACATCACCGACCTCGAGCGAATCGAGCGGTTCAGGGAGGCGGGTTACGGCGGCGCGGTAGCGGACGCCCTCCACGACGTGGGCTGTCGCGAATTCGTCTTCGACCAGGACTTCTTCGCCGTCGACGACGACGAGACCCTCGTCGGCCGCGCGCTCCCGGTCAAACTCCACACCTACCCCAAGACCGACGAGGTCGAGTCGTTCCTCGACGACAAGTGGGAGGAGCAAAACGACGGCGTCCACCCCCAGAAGCTCATGATGCGCGAGGTCAAATCCCAGCCCGACGGGTCGGTCCTCTGTTTCGACACCGGCGGCGACATGCAGCCGGCCCACTTCGGCGAGATGAGCTGTACGCTCGCGAAGGCCCACGGCGCCCGCGGGATGCTCTGTGGCGGCAACGTCCGCGACACCCGCTACGTCCGTCAGCTCGACGACTTCCCCATCTACACGCAGGGGACCGTCCCGAACTGGCACGGCGGCTGGGAGATAATCGAGGTCAATCAGCCCATCCAGTTGCCCGGCCACCTCTCGCACTACGTCGTCGTCCGCCCCGGCGACTTCATCTTCGGCGACTTCGACGGCGTCCAGCTCATCCCCCGCGAAGTCGTCGACGAAGTCCTGCTCCGCGTCGAGGACATCTTCGAAGAGGAAAACGAGGAGCGGCGAAAGATCGAGGAGGGAATGCCCATCGACGAGGTCTACGAGGAGTACGGGGTGCTGTGAATGCCCGGGCCAGCGGACAGCGCCGCGACGGTCACCGCCCGCGGCGTCGAGGTGCCGGCGCTGGGCTTCGGGACCGCCCGGATGGACGACTACGAGACGCAGTACCGCGCCGTCGCGGCCGCCCTCGATGCCGGCTATCGCCACCTCGACACCGCCCAGATATACGGCAGCGAACCCGCCGTCGGCGATGCGCTCGCCGATTCGGACTGTGACCGCGCGGACGTCTTCGTGACGACGAAAGTCGCCGGCGAGCACGAGACCTACGACGAGGTGGTCGACTCCGTGCGGGGAAGCCTCGACGACCTCGGCCTCGAGACGGTGGATCTCTTCTTGCTCCACTGGCCGGTCGACGACGCCGACACGGAGGACCGACTGCGCGCCCTGAACGACTGCCGCGACGACGGCCTGCTGGATCACGTCGGGATTTCGAACTTCTCGGTCGACGGGACCCGCGAGGCCGAGGGGCTCTCGGACGCTCCCATCCTGACCAATCAGGTGGAGTACCACGTCGGCGAGCGCCAGGACGACCTGCTGGCGTACTGTCTCGACGAGGGGGTGATGCTCACCGCCTACAGCCCGCTGGGCGTCGGTGACCTGCTCGACGACGAGACGCTGGCCGCGGTCGCCGAGCGCCGCGACAGGCGCCCCGCACAGGTCGCCATCCGGTGGCTCCTCCAGCAGCCGCAGGTCTCGACGATCCCGATGTCGTCCACGCCGGCGCATATCGAGGAAAACGCCGCAGTCTTCGACTTCGAACTGACCGACGAGGAGATGCGCGAGCTGTTCGGCGTCACCGGCGGCCTCGGCGACGACCTGGCTGCGCGACTGGGGCTGTAACCGCGGTCATTTTGGCTATTCTCACCCGGCTTCGAGGTCGGCGGCTAGTTGCCGGAGTCGCGCGACCCGCTCCTCGGTCGGCGGGTGGGCCGTCGTTCGTACCGCGAGGGGCCCGCCGGTCGCCGCGGCGTCGCGTCCGCCGGAACCCGACGCCGCGCCACGGTCCTCGCGGCGCTCGATCCCGCCGGGAAGCAGACACAGCGCGGCGACGCGGTCATGGCGGATGTCGGCGGCGCGGCCGTGCTTGGCATCGGTGGCCGCTCGGTCCCGAGCGTCGTCGCCCGGTCGGTCGGCCGAGTCGGGATCGAGCCGTTCGAGCGCGCTTGCCAGCGCGGCCGGGTTCCCGGTGAGTGCGGCGCCGCCGCGGTCGGCGGCGAACTCGCGGATCCTGACCAGGCGCCGCGAGAGCGCGGCCATTGGTACGGCGAGCGCGCCGAGAACGGCCCCGCCGAGCACCAGGACGACCACCACTAGTGCCAGGAAGGCGACAAACGACGCCGGGCTGAACGGCGGCGCGTCGACCGCACCGACCGCGAGCGGGTATCCGACGACCACGAGGGCGACCCAGGTGACCGGTCCCGACACGCGGTTGAGGACGCCCGTGGACTCGCCGGCCGCGACCGTCGGGAGGAACGACCCGAGCGTCACCACGACGGCGTCACGGTTGACGAGGTGGGCGAGTTCGTGGGCGAGTACGGCGTCGAGGCGGTCCCCGTCGAGCGTCGCGAGTAGTCCCTCGGTCACGACGAGCGTGCCGCCGCCGAGGCCGCCGAGCGTGAAGCAGTTCGGGACGTCGCTGTCGACGACGGCGACCTGTGGCGCCGCGCGGTCGGCGAGTTTCGCGAGACGGTCGACGCGCGCGAGCAGGTCCGGGTGGGACTCGCGCGTGGCGGGCGTCGCGTCGGCGTCGGCGAGCAGTCGTCGTCGCGTGTAGCGGAGCTGTGCCCAGACGAGCACGACGACGCCGACCAGCGCCAGCGCGCCCAGCCGGACGGCGGGGCCGACGGAGTCGACGCCGATGGCGCCGACCAGTGCGTCGAGGATCGGCGCGAGCCACGGGGCGAGCAGACCCGCGAGGACGGCGGCGAAGACCAGGTCGAGGGCGAGCACGCCGGCGAGGACCAGGGCCATCTCACGAACGAGGGAAGCGTCTCGTTCCATTCACGTGAAAACACATATGACAATGGGATAAGTAACATGGGTATCGTGAACGGCTCGACACGACGCGTCGCGGTCCTCGCCCTCTGCGTCGTTGCGGTCGCCCTCGCCGCCCTGCTGTTCCCCGCGACGGGTCTCGACGCCGCGCCCAGCGACCCCACTGGCGCCGGCGACGCCGGGTCCGGCCCCGACGACGCGCGCGAAGCGCCGTCCGGGTCGGCCGCGACACCGAGTTCATCCGGAGGGACGGAGAGCGGGACGGGCGGCTCGACCGGCTCCGGGACGGCGACGGCCGATCGGACCGCCACACCGGGACGGACGGGAACCTCCGACGTGACGCCGACGGACCGCGACGGGGGCGCGCCGAGTGACGAAGGCGGCGGCGCCCTGGCGCGACTCGGGACGTGGGTCGCCACGCTCGTGGTCGTCGGTGGGGTGGCGCTCGTCGCCGCGGGCGAGGGGAAAACGCGCGACTGGCCGGTGTTTCGACAGCTTCCGGTCCCCGCGGTGACGGTGGCCGGTCTCGGGCAGGCCGCCTCGGCGGCGTCGATGTCGTTTCTGGTCGGCCTCTCGTCGTCGCTGCCGACCCTTCTCGCGGGGCTGTCGGCGGCTGCCGGCGCGACCGGGTCGGCGCTCTCGGTCGCACTCGCCGGTGCCGGCCGCGGCCTCGGCGCGGCCGTCGTGTCCGTCCCGCGCGCGTTCGGTCACGCGCTCGCCGGGCTATCGGGTGGATTCGCGGCCCTCTTCGCGGGGCGGAGTCGGACTGGGCGCGCGGCGCGTGCCGACGCGGGCCGGTCCGCGAGCGACGCCTCGGCCGGTCCGACGGGCCCGCTCGACCGCGAGGACGGGGCCGAGGACGACCCCCCGACGACCGTCGAGGGGGCGTGGATCGCGATGGTCGAACGGCTCCCGGGCGGCCACCGGGAGACGAAGACGCCCGCGGAACTCGCTCGGACCGCCGTCGACCGGGGCTTCCCGTCGGAACCGGTCGGAACGCTCACCGACGCGTTCCAGCGCGTGTCCTACGGGGGCGCTGCCGGCGACGAACTGACCGACGAGGCACTCGCCGCGCTCGCCCGGATCGACGACGCGCTGAAGGGTGACGACGAATGATCTCGCATCTCACGCCTGACCGACTGTTCGGTCTCGGTGTGGTGTCGCTCGCGTTCGCCGTCGTCGTCGTCCTCGTCCCGGTGCCCGGTCGCGACCTGGTCGCCCCCGTCGTCGACAGGACCGCCGTCCACCTGCTGAGCGTGCTGGCGGTCGTCGCGGTCGTCCGGGCGTTCAGGAACCGGCCCCACCGGCGCCGCGAGCGCGGGGTCCGCTGGGAGGGCGACGCGGGAGCCGACGGGTCGGAGCGGGGGGCCGACGGGTCGGAGCGGGGGGCCGACGGGACGATCGGTCTCGGCGGGTTCGACC
>Ga0207720_100129_pt1 | contig 76183 bp, 74 predicted proteins | sample A23P2SouthBayCA_2_FD_187751 | JGI IMG/M metagenome (GOLD analysis project Ga0207720, IMG submission 187751) | Aerobic enrichment media microbial communities from Eden Landing Ponds, California, USA - A23 E3 (2) (SPAdes) | ecosystem: Environmental > Aquatic > Marine > Unclassified | place... | reverse complement strand
TTAGCGATGACGATCCTCGACCCTGATCGGTCGAGGATCGTCTCCATTGACTTCGTCGATAACCCCTACCACGGAACGTACGCCGATGAAGAAGGTGAACTCTGCCGCATGCACGCGAAAGACGGAACAACGACGTGCCACCGGTACTGCACGGCGTATCTCGTCTCGAACGGAAAGCCAGTGACGTTGGCGATGACGTACGTCCGTAGCGATGAGAAAGAGGCCGACGCGGTCGAGCGCGTCCTCGACCGCGTCGAGGCCTATCCCTTCGAGATAGAGCTTCTGTTGGCTGATCGCGGCTTCTACAACGAACGTATCCTGCGTCGTTCTCAGGAGATTGCTGCGACTGTCGTTCCCGTCCAAAAGAAGGGAGAACGCATGAAGGAAAAGTTGGACACGCACCGTTCGTACATGACAACCTATCGGATGTACAAAGACCGCGAGCGGGAACTAGAATTCCCGCTCGCGGTCGCTGTGTCCTATCACGCTGGAGATCGAGGGAAAAGCGGGGAGGTTGTGCGAGGGTATGTGGCGTGCGATCTGGCTGATCGCACGCCCAAGCAGGTCGAACAGCTGTACCGGAAACGGTCAGCGATTGAAACAAGCTACCGGGTGTTTCGCCAAGCACGAGTGGTAACGACGACACAAGATCCAGTCGTCCGCTTTGCATTCGTCTTGGTCGGGTTCTTGCTGGAGAACCTCTGGCTCGTGCTTCGGTGGGCGGTCGTCGCCCGCCCACGTCGGGGCGGGCGCGACCTCCCCCAGGAATTCACGTTCAAGACCTTCTCTGACTGGATTAGACATGCATTGGAAGAAGAGCTAGAACGGCGCTGGGAGATCAAGATGAACGGCGTCGGTGTGCCAGAAACGTATGCATCGGCCGCGGGCTGACGCCAGCCCGCGGCCTTGGGCAGGCACCTGACGAGCAACAGCATTCGTCTAAAACGGCGTATCTCAGCTTTCTCAGTTCGGTTCTCTCCATCTGTGGACTCTGTTTCTCCTACACTCAGCTACCACACCAGCGTTCACTCCGGTCATCCGAGACTCAGCACAGCTCACGAAGCGACGCTCGGGAAGTACCGGAATTGCGTTCGATTACGCGACTCGAATCTCGCCGTCCATCCGCGAGTAAGAGAGACAGCGGGACGACGACGGCTCGCCGCTTGCTGTAATGTTTTGCGATCAACGAATGGAAATATCGTAGCGGCGCAGCCGGCAGGGCCGAATAGAGGTGCACAGACGGACAGTGGTCACGGTCTCACGTCTCTTTCAAATAGAAAAGAAAAAATCGGTCAGAACAGCGATCGACAGTCGTTATTCGACGACGATTTCCCCTTCCATCTGTGGGTGGGGGTTGCAGTTATACGTGGCGAGGTCACTGCTAGCAGTGAACTCGAACTGCTCGCTGTCACCGGGTTCTGCAACAGTGGCACCCGTCGTGTACTCGTCGACGACTGAGCCGTCGCTGTTACGGAGTTCCAGGTTGTGGTTGGCACCGTCGCCTTCCGACCAGCCGATCGTGTAGGTTTCACCCTCCGTGAGGATGATCGTCGGGTTCTGCTGACCCTCGATGCCGGACGGGCCAAGTCCTTCCCAGTGGGTCGTCTGCCCGCTGAAGTCGATATGCGTTCCGGGCTCGATTTCGACGCCACTGCTGTCACCGTCACCGTTGCCGTTGCCGTTACCGTTGCCGCCACCGCTGCAGCCAGCGACGAGAGCCGTCGATGCGGCCGCACCCGTCAGCTTCAGCGCTGTCCGCCGCGAAACTGGATTATCTTGTGCCATCATCGGATGTTTAGCCTCGTAACATAAAAATTGATACCTTCTTCCGCTAGAGTGTTATGACAATACGTACCACACAATAGGACTACTACGAACTATTGAATAGGACGTGACGCACTCCAGGGACGAGCCTCGAGGCGTCAAATCCTCCGGCGGCATGCGCCAGCGGGTGTACTGATCGCGATGGCACTGGCTTGCGGGCCCGGCCTCAGCATCGCCGACGAGCCGGCAAAAAATACCGTTTCGAGGATCCTCAACACCCCGCCACGACCGAATCAACACGATCGTTCATCTCGAAAATACTTATGTAGCCCACCTACTTCTTTACTCATGTATGAGTAAACTACTCGCCACCGTCACGGCAAGCACACAGCGAATCGCAAAGGCACGACGAACGATCGCACACTCCCCCGCGTTCGGTGAGGACCGAACGACCGACGAAGCGGGACGTCCTGCGACGCGCATTCCACCAGGTGGCTTCCTCACGGGATGAGGGCTCGAGTCGATGACCAACCAGCACGGCTGCGACTCTCTTTTTCTGACTTCCGCTGAATCGACAGCGACTCTCACGGCAACCGGCGGCTGCACAGGCCGTGCGACGCCGCAAGCGTCGCGGCAGTGCGATCAGTCGAACACTGACGACGGCTGCTTGAGATAGACGTCCTGTTCAGTTACTCGCTGGTAGACATCATACAGCGTCTCTACCGCCGCTTCGTCGGGGTCGAACCGAATGTGGGGCGCGGTGTGATAGCCACGACAACTGGTCAGGAAGAAATAGAGCGTCCGGTGATGGTCCGGCGTCGCGTCGACGACGCCCATCGATCGGCCGCCGAGGTCGTCCGAAAAATCGTTGAGGAGCGCAGCGATATCGTCGTGAAGTTGCTCGTCCGGACGATACTGCGGCAGTCCGAACGTCTGTTGCATGTACGTCGTCGCCGCCTCGAGAAACGGGTTCGCGTCCAGTCCCGTCGGATCGACGTCCTGAAACGTCTCGTACAACTCAAGGATCGTCGACAGTTCCGACCGCGTGATGGCGATCGGCAATACGGGCTCGCCACGCGGCAGCGAGTAGTCGGGAAACGAGTGCGACCCCGGATCTGGGAGCTGGTCGAATAGCTGCTCGAGCGACATATGCACAACTATGTCACAGAGTGCCAAACTGTTACCGATGTGAACGCGACCCAGACGGTCTGCTGAAACGATGTACCGGTGGGATCGCAGGGCGGTACGGTCCCACCGGCACTGACCGACAGGAGTCCGTATCAGGTGTGAGCAACGAATAGACGGGACAGCACAGCGGCCAATCGTGACTGTTGAACTGTCGGTTTCGGCCGCGATGGGCGTCACGACCGGGCTCACCGAAGAAAATCCCGTTCCCACCCCCGTTATCGCCAGGCCGGCAGCGTCGGCGCGTCCTCGGCCTCCATGGAAAGCCAGGCACCGTCCGCTGAAATATCCGCAATGACGTACTCGTCGCTCGCGGCCGTCGAATCGATCGCACCGACGATAGTGTCGTCGGACGCCATGGCGTTGGGGGATACTGCCATGATAGTGAGTCACACTCAGCATCATATAAAGTCATCGAATCGTACTATCCGTTCTCGATACCGATCGGGAATCAAATCGATTCTGGGTGTGAAACACTGGGTTTATACTCATTTTCGCCGTACCGGTGGGATATGAACGTAGCCGACGCGATGACGCCTCGCGAGGACGTGGTGACCGTCGACTTGCCGGGCACCCGAACCGACGTGCTCGAGTATCTCCAAGAGCAGTCGTTCTCGTCCGTGCCGGTCGTCAAAGAGACCGACGACGGGCTCGAGTACCGCGGGCTGGTCACGCGGGAGACGCTGATCGAACAGCCCGACGAGGACCAGCTCGTCATGCTGATGGAAGAGGACATGCCGACGACGACCGTCGAGACGAGCCTCGAGGCCGCCGCCCAGACGATGGTCGAGGAAGGCGCACGGCGCGTGCCCGTCGTCGACGGCGAGTTCGAGGGAATCATCACGGTGACGGACGTGATCCACGCGATCGCGACTGGCGACCAGGAGACCAGCGCCACCGTCGAGTCCTACGTCAGCGAGGACGTGAACACGACCTACGAGGGGGCACCGCTGCCCGTCGCCGAACGGGGACTCTCCTACGCGAACGTCCCCTACACCGTGGCACTGGACGACGATGGCCGGATGAGCGGCGTGCTTACCGAGGTCGACATCATCGATGTCGCCCGGATCGTCGAGGGCGAGGAGTCGACCGGGGACAACTTCGGCGATCAGGACGACGAGTGGTCCTGGGAAGGGATCAAAGCCATCGGCAGCCGCTATCTCCCGACCCGGGACATCGAGATTCCGACGGAGCCGGTCCGGCAGTTCATGAGCGAGGACGTGGTGACGGTTTCGGTCAACATGTCGGTACAGGAAGCCGCACAGCGGATGATCAGTAACGATATCGAACAGCTCCCGTTGGTCACGGGCGAAGACCTCGTCGGCATCGTCCGTGACATCGATCTTCTGGAGGCACTGTATGAGTGAACAACAGCACACGGACGACAGCACCGACAGCACGAGCGAGAAACTGGTCGAACTGGCCAAGCGACGCGGCTACTTCTTTCAGTCCTCGGGAGCCTACGGCGGCGTCGGCGGCTTCTACACCTTCGGGCCACAGGGTGCAGCCCTGAAAGGCAACGTCGAGGACGCCTGGCGCGACCGCTTTGCCGTCGCGGAGGGGAACATGGAGATCGACGCGCCCACGATCATGCCCGAACCCGTCTTCGAGGCCTCGGGCCACCTCGACGGCTTCGACGACATGCTCGTCGAGTGTCCCGAGTGTGGCGAAAGCCATCGTGCAGACCACATCGTCGAGGACAACACGATGTACGAGGACGCAGAGAGCCTCGAGATTCCCGAAGTCGAAGAGGTCATCGCCGAGTACGAACTCGTCTGTCCCTCCTGTGGTGCCGGGCTGGCGGGTCAGGCCGTCGAGGACTTCAACCTCATGTTCGCGACGAACATCGGCCCCGGCGACTCCGACCCCGGCTACCTGCGCCCCGAGACCGCCCAGGGTATCTTCGTCGAGTTCCCCCGCCTCAAAGAGTACGCGCGCAACCAGCTCCCCTTCGGCGTTACCCAGATCGGCCGCGCCTACCGCAACGAGATCAGCCCACGCCGATCGATCATTCGGACCCGCGAGTTCACGCAGGCCGAACTCGAGTACTTCATCGACCCCGAAGTCGACGAGCCGGACCTCTCGAGCGTCGAGGACGTCGAAGTCACCCTCTATCCGGCCAGCGAGCAGAACAAAGACGACGGCGAGGCCTTCGAGACGACGATCGGCGCAGCCGTCGACGAGAACATCATCACGGACCCGTGGGTCGCGTACTTCCTTGGCGTCGCAAAGCCGTGGTACGAGGCTGTCGGCGTCGACATGGACCGGTTCCGCTATCGCCAGCACTTAGCCGGCGAGCGGGCCCACTACGCCAGCGACTGCTGGGACGCCGAAAGCGAGATCGACGGCAACTGGATCGAGATGGCCGGCTTCGCCCACCGGGGCAACTACGACCTCTCGAAACACGCCGAACACTCCGGCGACCGCTTTACGATCTTCCGGCAGTACGACGAGCCACAGACCGTCGAGCGCGCCACCGTCGATCCCGACATGAGCTACCTCGGTCCTGAATTCGGCGGCGACGCACAGGCCGTCGTCGGCAAACTCGAGGACCTCGCCGCTCGCGACCGCGAGGCGTTCGACGGCGACACCGTCGAATTCGAACTCGAGGGCGAGACCCACGAGATCCCCGTCGAGAAGACCGGCTTTTCGGTCGACGAGGAGACGATCGCCGGCGAACACATCACCCCGCACGTCGTCGAACCCTCCTTCGGTGTCGACCGGCTGGTCTACACCGTCCTCCACCACGCCTACCGCGAGGACGAAGTCGACGGCGAGGACCGCACCTTCCTCGAACTCGAGCCGGAAGTCGCGCCAACCTTCGTTGGCGTCTTCCCGCTGCAAAGCGACGACGACCTCGAGACCCAGGCCGACGAGATCGTCGAGGATCTGCGCGAGGCGGGTCTGTCGGTCACCTACGACGACTCGGGTAACATCGGTCGGCGCTACCGTCGCCAGGACGAAGTCGGTACGCCGTTCTGTGTGACCGTCGACTACGAGACGATCGAAGAGGACGAGACGACCGTCACAGTCCGCGAACGGGATACGACCGAGCAAAAGCGCCTGCCGGTCGACGACCTCGCCGAAACGCTATCCGCGATTCGAGCCGGGGGCCTCGAGTTCGAAGAGCTGTAGACGGTCGTAGCGACACCGATTTTGTTGCATCCGCGAGTGAACCCGAAGGGTGAACGAGCGGGCCGACGACCGATGTGAAGGCCCCTTCAGGGCCGGAACGGAGGGAAGAGGCTTTTGATCAACCCTAAGCGGGAGCGAAGCTCCCGCGAGGTCCGAGAGAGCTTCGCTCTCTCGAGATTTTACCGAGCGACCGAAGGGAGCGCAGTGTAAAAGGTTGGAGGTGATCGACGGACTGAAGGTCACCTCTCACGAGGCACGACATAATGGCCGACGAACTGAAGCGGCGACTCGTCCACGCCAGCGGCTCGGGGCTTGTCGTCCTCTATCTGCTCGCCGACGCCCTCGAGCTCGGGCTTACGTGGGCTCGGTTTCAACTCCTGTTGATTCTCCTCGCGGCCGGGGCGCTCGTCCTCGAGTTCCTGCGACTGCAGGTGGGACTCGACTGGCGGCTCTACGACGTGCTCACCCGTGAGTACGAGCAGGACAACCCCGGGGCCTACGCGCTGTATCTGATCAGCATGGCTGCCGTCGTGGTGGTCTTCGAGCCGGCGATCGCCCTCCCCGCGATGTTGATGCTCGCGCTAGGCGATCCGATCAGCGGCACGGTCTCGGACAACACCCTCCAGCGAGTCAAGCCGCCGAAAGTGCTCATCACGATGTTTCTCGTCTCGACAGTCGTCGCGATCCCGTTCCTACCGGTTGCGGTGGCGCTGATCGCCGCCCTCGGCGCGACGATCGCCGACGGCGTCACCCTCGAGATCCGGACCTACATCATCGACGACAACCTGACGATCCCGATTTATGCTGCCTGTCTGGCGTGGGTGGCACTCGAGTTCGTGCCGGTCTAGCGCCCGTCTCCGGCTGAACCACCGTGGCTGGCGTCGTTCGGTGACTACACCGTCGCAAGCGACGGTCGAGCGCGAAAGCGACGGACGTTATGATATCGGCAAACCCGTACCGTTCTGGGCCGCTCAAGACCGTGGCCAGCGAACGGTGACTCGACCTGTGTCACTGCTGGAGCCGAGAACGCGACTGTCGAACGCGCGGTCGTTTCTGTCGGACGGCCGCGGCGAAATCCTCGTCGCTGTCGCCACCGGCTGGTTTCTCTCGATCGGCGTCAGGCTCGCGTATCCCGTCTTGCTGCCCTTCCTCCGGCAGACCTACGGCCTCGATCTGACGACAGCTGGCCTCCTGTTGACCACACTCTGGCTCTGTTATGCGCTGGGACAGCTTCCCGGTGGGCTGCTGGCCGACCGGTTCGGCGAGGGAACCGTCCTCGTCGCGAGTACGGTGATCTCGGCGGTGACACTGGGCCTCGTCGCCGTCGCCGGCTCCGCGCCGGTCGTCTACCTCGCGACGGGAGCCTTCGGCTTCGGAACGGCATTGTACGGCGTCGCCCGCTTTACGACGCTGTCAGACATCTACCCCGACAACGACGGCACCGCAATCGGGATCACGATGGCGGCGGGTCAGGCCGGCAATACGCTGTTGCCGCTGGCTGCTGGTGGCATCGCGACAGCCGTTACGTGGCAGTACGGCTTCGGACTGGCCGTCCCGGCGTTCGCCGTCGTCGCGGTCGGTCTTCGACTCGTCGTTCCCGCACGCACCTCGGGCGCGACCAGTGCCGTCGACAGCGTCTCGCTCGAGACGGCACGCTACGTCGGCTCGCAGTTGCGCCAGCCTGAGATCGTCACCGTGACCGCGATTCAGATCCTGACCTACTGCGTCTGGCAGGCGTTTACGGGCTTCTATCCGACCTACCTGATCGAGATCAAGGGGGTTTCCGAGGGGGTCGCAACCGGGCTGTTCAGCGCCTTTTTCGCGACCGGAATCGTCGTCCAGCCGCTGACCGGCCGGCTCTACGACCGGTTCGGGATTCGAACAGCGCTGCCACCCGTGCTCGGTGTCATCGTCGTATCGCTGGTCGCGCTGCCGTTTCTCGAGGACTTTTGGCCGCTCGTCGTCGGGACGATATTCCTCTCGAGCATCCTCGGCTACGGGACGATCACCCTGCCGTACATGACCGCGGCGTTTCCCTCGGACATGCAGGGCACCGGGCTGGGCTTTCTACGAACCGTCTACATGACCACCGGCGCAGCGAGTCCGGTCCTGTTCGGTGCGCTCGCGGATCGAGGCTATTTCGACGAGGGGTATTTCGCGCTCGCCAGTCTCGTGGCGGTCGCGGTGGTGTTGACGTGGTGGCTCCCGGAGCAGTGAGTGGCCGTCACGTGACAGGCCCGCCTAGGCGTTCAGCCGCCAGAGTTCGAAGTTGAGCACGGCAGCGAAGGTGATCCACGCGAGATAGGGCACGAGCAAGGCTGCTCCACGGCGGTCGACTCGTCGGAACGCGAGGATCGTTCCGACGACGAGCACCCAGAGGGCGACGATGATCCCAAAGGCGGCCAGCGGTGCCTCGAGCGCGAAAAACGTCGGTGTCCAGACGACGTTGACCAGCATCTGGGCGGCGAACAGCCCCAGTGCGAGCCGCCGGCCGTCGGCGTCACTGCGCCAGACGAGCCACAGTGCGACGCCAAGCAGGGTAAACAGCAGCGTCCAGACGACCGGAAACGCGATCGTCGGCGGGTAGAACCACGGTTTCTCGAGGGCGCGAAACCACGGCGTGTCGGGTGATCCGATCGCACTCGGTGCCGCCCCAACGAGGTTGACCAGCAGGACGAAGCCGACCGCGGTGAGGATCGACCCGACGTCAGGCAGGCGTTGACGGACCGTTCGGGTTTCCATACCCCATCCTATGCTGTTGTGTGGTTTATACCAGTGGCCTAACTCGACTGCGGTTCGTCCCAGGCCCACTGCAGCCACGAGATCACTTTCACTGTGCTATCTCAATCCTTAACAGCGCCCGCATCGAATCGCATCCAATGGCAACGACGGACGAGGACGTCGCGTCGATCGAGCATCCGTTGCTCAAGTCCGACTTCTTAGAGCGCCGGCTCTACCAGCTGAAACTCGCAGGGACGGCCGCGAATCACCACACGCTCGTCTGTCTTCCCACGGGGCTGGGGAAGACGACGGTGAGCTTGCTGGTCACGGCCCGGCGACTCGACGAGGTCGGCGGCAAATCCCTGATGCTCGCGCCGACGAAACCCCTCGTCCAGCAACACGCAGACTTCTACCGGGAGGCCCTCCAGATTCCTGACGAGGAAATCGTCGTCTTCACCGGCGACGTGAGTCCGGACGACCGCGCCGCAATGTGGAACGATGCAACGGTCGTGATGGCGACGCCGCAGGTGATCGAAAACGACCTCGTCGGGAGCCGCATCTCGCTTGCCGACGTGACCCACATCACGTTCGACGAGTGCCACCGCGCGACCGGCGACTACGCCTACAACTACATCGCCGAACGGTACCACGCTGACGCTCAGCAGCCGCTCGTGACAGGGATGTCGGCCTCGCCCGGCGGCGACGAGGAGGCCATTCTCGAGGTCTGTGAAAACCTCGGCATCGCGGAGGTCGAGGTAATGACCGAAGAGGACGCCGACGTCGAGGAGTTTACCCACGACACCGAGGTCGAGTGGGAACGTATCGACCTTCCAGAGGAAGTCCTCGAGATTCGGGATGCGCTGAACGAAGTCATCACAGATCGCCTCGAGAAACTCAAGGAACTGGGCGTGGCGAAGTCGACCCAACCCGATCAGTCCCAGAAAGACCTCAATCGGATGCGAGCAGAACTGCAGCAACTGATCAACAACGACCAGTCCGAGGGGTTCGAGGGGATGTCAGTCCACGCCGAGGTGATGAAACTCCGGCAAGCGGTCACGCTGGTCGAAACCCAGAGCGTGGAGGCGTTGCGCCGGTACTTCGAGCGCCAGCGCAATCAGGCCCGCTCGTCGGGGGCCTCGAAGGCGAGCCAGCGGATGGTCTCGGATCCCCGCGTTCGCGAGGCCATGCGGAAGGCCGAGAGCTTCGACGAGCTCCACCCCAAATACCGAAAAGCGCGGATGCTCCTTGCCGAGACGCTGGGGCTCGAGGGCGGCGAGCGCGTGATCGTCTTCACCGAGTCCCGCGATACGGCCGAGGCGCTGACGGACTTCTTGAGCGAGAGTTTCGACGCGAAACGGTTCGTCGGACAGGGCGACCGGGAGGGGTCAGATGGAATGACCCAGAAACAACAACAGGAGGTCTTAGACGAGTTCCGCGCAGGCGAGTTCGAGGTGCTCGTCTCGACATCCGTCGCCGAGGAGGGGCTGGACGTCCCGGAGGTCGATCTCGTGCTCTTCTACGAACCCGTCCCGACCGCGATCAGATCGATCCAGCGCAAGGGCCGAACCGGCCGCCAGTCGGAGGGTCGCGTCGTCGTCCTGATGGCCGAGGACACCCGTGACGAGGCCTACTTCTGGATCTCCCGACGGCGTGAAAAAGAGATGGAAAGCGAGCTGCGCGATCTGAAAGGGATGGCCGACGAGCTCGAGAACGAACTCGACGACTCCCAGCAGTCACTGGCCGATTTCGAGGGCGAAGCCGACAGTGAGTGCGGGGTGAAAGTAGACGGAAACGGCGGCAACACCGACGCCGTCGGCGATTCTTCCACCGGAAGCGAGGGGGTTGCAGACCAGCCAGGCTTACAGGAATTCGCCGACGAAGAGACAGAGCCGAACGAGGACGGCGAGGTCGAAACCCACGAGCCACACGCCGAGGGCGAAACCGTCGAAATCGTCGCCGACCAGCGCGAGATGGACGCCAACATCGCCCGCGATCTCTCGCGCCGCGAGGAGATCGAGATCAGCCTCGAGACGCTCGATGTCGGCGACTACGTCCTGTCGGATCGGGTGGTCGTCGAGCGTAAGTCCGTCGCCGACTTCGTCGACTCGTTGGTCGGGGGCGACCGGTCGGTCTTCGAGCAGGTCGGCGCGATGGCGCGACACTACTCGCGGCCGATCGTCGTCGTCGAGGGCGAGGGACTGTACGAACAGCGGGACATCCACCCGAACGCGATTCGGGGCGCACTCTCGAGTCTCGTGGTCGATTTCGGGGCGAGCGTTCTGCGGACCGAAAGCGAGGCCGACACGACGGAACTGCTCGCCGTAATCGGCGGCCGCGAACAGGCGACCGCCGACCGGGAGGTGTCAGTCCACGGCGAGAAAGGCACTAAGACGTTAAGTGAGCAACAGGAGTACGTCGTCGCCTCAATCGCCGAGATCGGCCCCGTCACGGCGCGATCGCTTCTCGAGGAGTTCGGCACGGTCGAGGAAATGATGATCGCGACCGAAGACGAGTTACAGGATGCCGACGGCGTCGGACAGGTGACTGCCGAGCGGATTCGAGAAGTGATCGGCAGCGACTATACTGGGTGAGACAGCCGGAAACGACGCTCATACTGCCGGACAAAACGGTTCAGACATCGATCGCATTCGAGACGCTGTCGCCGTCGGCGACAGCCGTCGAGACGCGATCGAGTATTCACTGACTTTTGTCCGGTAGTATCAATCGCTCGCGTCGGACGCGATGCTATCCTCGCTTGGAGGAACGGAGCCGGCCGCTCCCTCCGCACGGGTGACGATCCGTTCGGCCGCGATAACGCTCCCGACGGCGAGGAGAATGCCTGCGATGACGTCGATCAGCCAGTGGATCCCGAGGTACATCGTCGAGAAGACGACACAGATCGTCACGAACGACGAAATCTGGAACCATCGTGGGTACTCCTCGCGCGAGCGCCAGGCGAATAGCATGACGACGACCGCCAGCGACGTGTGCAGCGAGGGGAAGACGTTCGTGTTCGCCGATACTGCCGCGGTGACTTCCTGGGTCTGCGGATAAAACGAGTACATCAGGCCGTCGACGGACGAGAGGTGATTGCGCGGCCCATAGACGATAAACAGCGTATAACAGAGCGAGCCGATCAGGTAGTTGAACACGTATGCCAAGAGGAGTTCCTTGAGGTGGCGCTGGGACGGCAACAGGAAATAGAGGATGGGGCCAGTCACCAGCAGAAACGGGAACCCAAGCATGTACATCGCCGAGAAGAACTCGAGCGTGACTGTATGGGGAACGACATCCTGAAGAACCGCAACGAACTCCCCTTCGAGAGCGTAGATTTCCGCGGTGAGATCCCAGTCGAGCGCGCGCGAGATGCGTAAACTATGGCCGTGGGTTGCTCGTTTTGCGAGGAAGAATACCCCTGCGACGCCGAGATACGGCGATATTTCGGCGAGCCGGCGGTCGTAGTCGGCCGCTGTCCGTTTCAGGGCGGTTCGGTCGAGACAGATCGCAGTGGTCCCGAGCAAGCCGATACAAACGACGAGTACCGTGAGTAATACGACGAATCCAAGTGCCATCGGTAGGGTCTCCTCTCTCCGTGGGTCGGTGAGCGACCGCGGGCCAGTATATGGAGGGGCGAATCGGTGTCGACCCGGCACACGACCGACACAGTGGTCGATCTGGCCCACGTTCGGGTGATGTTATGGCACACCATACTATCAAATATATATCTAGTGATGTGGTTCATATCTGTCATATTGGGTGTAGAAAGTCGCGTCCGGATCGACGAAACGACACGCACACTCTCACAGGAGAGACCATCCAGGAAGCAGTCCGACCGTCTCGAGCGCCGTTAGCGCAAGGTGGACAGCGTCTCGCCGGCCTCGCGCGCCGCCTCGAGACACTCCCGTGCGTATCGTGGGTCGTCCGTCGCGGCCGCCTCCGTGGCGAACTTCTCGAGCGTGCGGACGAGCGCGTCGTGAGCGGCCTCGAGGTCGCCGTCGGCCGGTTGCGGAGTCGGGGTCGACGCAGGGGAGCGAGACGGTACGCTTGGCTCGCTCGCCCGAACGTCGGCGGTCCGACTCGAGACATCGGCCTGGGACGACTCGACATCGGGTTGGGGTGTGGGCTGGCGCTCACCCCGGGATGGCGTTGTGACCGAAGATTCGTGCTGGCTGTTCGCGTCCGTCTCGGCCGTCGACGCGTCCGACGTAGCTGCGGCCGTCGGCTCGGACGATGCAGCAGGGGTGGGTTCGTCCGCGGCGGACTGGTCCGACTCAGATCGATCCGCGGACGACTGTTCGTCGGCCGGTTGGGCCTCGAGGTCGGTTCCCTCGACGGCGTCGGGATTGCCATGGCAGCTGGGACAGAACGTAGTGCCGTCCATCTGGAACAGCGGGTCGCCACAGGTCCCACAGTGAGTGTTGGTCATCGTCGCACCCTTGAGTAACAGATCGCTCATTCGCTGAGTGGCCTTGCGCTCTTGTTTGTCGCGTTCGTACTTCTCACGGAGTTTCTCGCGCTCTGCTTCCTTGTCGAAGTCGCTCATGTCCAGCTAGAGGTGTCGGAGCGTCGAAAAAGCTGCGACAACGAGATTCCAGGGCCGTGACGGTCACTTACGTCTCGAGTGCGGCTTCAACAGCGTCGACGGCCGCTTCGGGAGTGTCGACAGGCTCGAGGTCAATCCCGGCAGCGGCGACGTCGTGGGTTGCGAGGCCGACGACGGGCCGGTCGTAGATGCCGGCGAAGCCGAGTTCCGAGAGGGTTCCGACGCCGCCGGCGAGCGCGATCACGGCGTCACCGTTCAACGGGACGAGCGCGTTTCTGGCGTGACCCAGTCCCGTGGCGATCGGGATATCAACGTAGTCGTTGGCCTGCGCTCGGCGCTCGCTCGGCAGGATGCCGATCGTCGTTCCGCCCTCGGCCTTTGCGCCACGACAGACCGCCTCCATGGTGCCGCCGCGACCGCCACAGACGACCGTGTGGCCGCGTGCGGCGAGTTCGCGGCCCACCGTCTCGGCGCAAGCCGCCTGTTCGTCGGTAACCTGTCCGCCACCGATGACGCTGACACGCATAGTCGAACGAGCGCAGGCATCGGCCATGATCGGTTCGGTCTCGAGGAGAAGAAAAGGAACGACAGTCGTCGAACCTTCATATCGTCAAACTTGTGTGAAGCTGGAAATTCCGACGGATTTAACGTGTGGGATGGGGAAGCATTACGTGGTATGACGAAAGTGAGCGTGGTCGGCGCGGCCGGCACCGTCGGGGCCGCCGCAGGCTACAACATCGCGCTTCGGGACGTTGCGGACGAACTCGTGTTCGTCGACATTCCGGACAAGGAAGACGATACGGTCGGACAGGCTGCCGACGCAAACCACGGCGTGGCCTACGACTCGAACACGACGATCCGACAGGGTGGCTACGAGGACACCGCAGGGTCGGATGTCGTCGTTATCACGGCAGGGATTCCACGCCAGCCGGGCCAAACGCGGATCGATCTGGCGGATACCAACGCACCGATCATGGAGGACATCGGTTCCTCGCTGGCCGAGTACAACGACGACTTCATCACCGTCACCACATCCAACCCCGTCGACCTGCTCAATCGGCACCTCTACGAGACGGGCGATCGGGCCCGCGAGCAGGTGATCGGCTTCGGCGGTCGCCTCGACTCCGCGCGCTTCCGCTACGTGATCTCCGAGCGCTACGACGCGCCCGTCCAGAACGTCGACGCGACGATCCTCGGCGAACACGGTGACGCACAAGTCCCCGTCTTCTCCAAAGTACGGGTCAACGGGCAGGACCTCGAGTTCGACGAGGACGAAAAAGAGGAGTTGCTCTCCGAACTCCAGACCTCGGCGATGAACGTCATCGAGAAGAAAGGCGCAACCGAGTGGGGGCCAGCGACCGGCGTCGGCCACATGGTCGAAGCCATCCTCCGCGATACGGGCGCAGTGGTGCCCGGCAGCATCAAACTCGAGGGCGAGTTCGGCCACGAGAACACCGCCTTCGGCGTCCCGGTCAAGCTCGGCTCCGACGGCGTCGAAGAGATCGTCGAGTGGGAGCTCACCGAGTTCGAGCGCAACCAGCTCGGCGAGGCCGCCGAGAAGCTCTCCGAACAGTACGACAAGATCGCATAATCGACGGTCGGCACGGCACGGCTTTTTTCTCGAGCCTGCATATGGACCGCTCCCAGTCAGTTCCGGCGCATCCGCGACCCGTCGCGCCGGTACACAGCAGGAGCAGACCTATCAGGGGATCAGCTGCTCGCCGTCGTCGTCGTAAACTGTGATCGCGTCGACGGGACAGGTCCGGGCGGCGAACTTCGCGTCGAGTTCCGCGTCCTCGGGTACCTCGCGGACGAAAACGCCGTCCTCGACCTCCTCACTGTCCTCGAGGATGGCCTTCCCCTTCGATTTGTCCTCCTCGAAGGCGTCCCATTCGGCGACACACTGGAACATTCCAATACAGGTGTCCTCGTCGTATTCGATCTTCATAGGCGGTGTTTCGCACGGTTGCGGTAAATCGGTAGCGGTCGTCGATGGACTCGAGGGAACGCTTTTGCGGCCAGTCATTGAAAGAGAGACGAGACGAATGGTTGCGTTCTCCTTTGTTGCCCTCGTCGGGATCGCCGTTCTCACCTGTCTGTTCATGGCATGGGTCCTGGGTGCGAACAGCAACTCGCCGCCCTTTGCCCCCGCGGTCGGCGCGAACGCGATCTCGACGATGCGGGCGGCGTTCGTCATCGGGCTGCTTGCAGCCATGGGGGCGCTCATGCAGGGCGGGAGCATCTCCGAGACGATCGGGGCCGACCTCATCGACGGCGTGACGATCACGCCGCTTGCGGCCACCGCGGGCCTGCTAACCGCGGCTGGCTTCATGTCGATCGGCATCTACACGCGGTATCCGATCCCCGCAGCGTTCGCGACGACAGGCGCGATGGTCGGCGTCGGGCTTTCGCTTGGCGGCGACCCGGCGATGGCGACCTATCGCCGGCTTGGCACCTTCTGGCTACTGGTGCCGATCATGTCCGGCGGACTCGCCTACGCGACGGCGACGGTCCTGCGACGCGACGACGTCCCTGAGACGGTCGGCGTCCCGCTGTTGGCCGGTATCGTCGGCGCGATCGTCGCCAACGTCCGCCTCGGCGTGATTCCCGATCCGACCGCCGAGCAGGGCACGCTTGCGGGTTTTGTCGCCCGGCAGTTCGGCGGCGGCCCGACGCTCGCCGCCGGCGTCGATCTCGGGACCGTCGTCGTGACGATCGCCGTCGGACTGCTCGCGTTCTCCTGGGTGCGACGACAGGTCCGCGAGTCAGTCGAAGGCGGGATTCGGTCGTTCCTGTTGCTCCTCGGCGGCATCGTCGCCTTCTCCTCTGGCGGATCGCAGGTCGGACTCGCAACCGGCCCACTCGAGAACCTCTTTCGGACCGAACTCGGGCTCCCAGGGTCTCTGTTGCTTGCGATCGGCGCAGCCGGCATCCTCGCCGGTGCCTGGATGGGTGCACCGCGGCTGTTACAGGCGACCTCTCGCGAGTACGCCCAGCTCGGCGTGCGGCGGTCGATCGCGGCGCTGGTGCCGGGATTTATCATTGCCCAGCTGGCGATCGCACTCGGCATCCCCATCTCGCTCAACAACATCATCCTCTCGGGCGTCATCGGCGGCGGACTGGCCGGCGGCTCGGCCGGAGTTTCGCGGCGCAAGGTCGGCGTCACGATCACCTTCTGGCTACTGACACTCGGCAGTTCAGTTGTCGTCGGATACGTCCTGTATCGACTGTTCGCGACGGTGATAGCCGGCTGATTCGTTCGAACTCACTCGAGGATCGTCACCGGCTGCGTCGTCCGTTCGACCACCGTCGTGGCGATATCACGACCGAGAAATCGCCTGATGAACCAGTTCGATCGGATTCTGTCGCCGGCCATCACGACGTGATCGATCCCCGCCTCCGACGCGTATCGGGGAACGACGGTTCCGGGTCGACCCTCGGCAAGTGCGATCCGAACGCGATCCCCCGTGTCAGGGCCGGCAACCGACTCGAGCAATTCCGCGGCGCTGGCTCGTGCCTGTGTCGTTCGCTCCTCGCGTCGCTCCAAGACCCCACCCTCACTGAGCGGCGCGCCAAGCGGTGTCACGACCGCCAACAGCGTGATCTCGGCGTCGGGAAACGTCTCGAGGGCGTAGGAAAGCGCTTCGTCCTCCTGTGGTCGGCCGAGCGTGGGAACGAGGACGCGGTCGGGATCGGCCATAGGACGGTCTTCGGGTGCCGATCCCATCGGTCTATCGCCGTCGACCCCGCTCTCGCCCCATGGCGGGTCGCGGATGCATCGATACCCAACTAGATAATCAGTCACCGATCCGGATATAAAAGGAATTTCTGACAAACGCTTTTCATCAGTGGCGGCGGAGGGATACTCATGGGCACCGAAACAGGGATGTCGTCATCGGCACGATCACTCACGATCAGCGACCTGACACGAGCGGGGGTAGTCGCGCTTGCAGTATCGTTGGGCATCAACTTGCTCATCGTGTTCGTGGCCAACGCCGGCGGTATCGCACCACAACTGGAAGCACTGAATTACGGACCAGTGACGTTCTTTACAACTCTCGGCGTCATCGGTGCGACCGTCACCTACGGGCTGCTCGCGCGATTCAGTGCCAGCCCTGATCGACTGTTCCTCATCGTGGCAGCGATCGTCCTCGTGCTCTCGCTCGTGCCGGATTTCACGGTCATCCCCAATCAACCCGGTGGGAGCCTCTTCGCTGGCGCGATCCTCGGGCTGATGCACGTCACGACAGCAGTCGTCTGTGTGGGCGTCCTGACCGACCGCAGTGCTGGCCAGTGAACTGACGCACCGCGCTCGAGAACACACAGCGCCCCCGACCGACGGAGTCCGAAAGACGATACTTTAAACCGCAAACGGGGCCAAGGACGGACAATGAATCTCGAGGAGCTGTCGGGGCTCCCACCCGGTGCCATCGACCATTTCCACAGCGAGGGCATCGAGGAGCTCTACCCGCCACAAGCCGAGGCGGTTGAGGCCGGCGCGATCGAGGGCGAAAACCTCGTCGCCGCCGTCCCGACCGCCAGCGGGAAGACGATGATCGCCGCCCTCGCGATGCTGTCGGCGATCGAACGCGGCGGGAAAGCACTGTACATCGTCCCGCTGCGAGCGCTCGCCAGCGAGAAAAAGACCGAGTTCGAAGCCTACGAAGGGTTCGGCGTCACGGTGGGCGTGACCACCGGCAACTACGAGTCGACCAGCGACTGGCTCGCAACGAAAGACATCGTCGTCGCAACCAGCGAGAAAGTTGACTCACTGGTTCGCAACGGCGCAGAGTGGCTCTCCGAGCTCACCTGCGTCGTTTCCGACGAGGTCCACCTCATCGATGATCGGAATCGGGGGCCGACGCTCGAGGTGACGCTGGCGAAACTCCGCCAGCTCAACCCTGGGCTGCAGACCGTCGCGCTCTCGGCAACGGTTGGCAACGCCGACGAGATCGCCGACTGGCTCGACGCCGCACTCGTCGACACCGACTGGCGGCCGATCGACCTCCAGATGGGCGTCCACTACGGGAACGCGCTGAACTTCGACGATGGGTCGACACGGGAGGTGCCCGTCGAAGGATCGGAAAAGCAGGAGGCCGCGCTCGTTCGCGACATTTTACAGGAGGATGGGTCCTCGCTCGTGTTCGTCAACTCCCGACGAAACGCAGAAGCCGCCGCGAAACGGTTGGGAGGTGTCTCGAGAACGGAACTGACTGCCGAGGAAGAAGCCGCGCTCGCAGAACTGGCCGCCGACATCCGCGACGACAGCGACACCGAGACGAGCAGGGACTTAGCCGACTGCGTCGAACGGGGCGCGGCGTTTCACCACGCCGGTCTCTCGAGCACCCAGCGGAGCCTCGTCGAGGATGCCTTCCGCGACCGCCTGTTGAAGGTAATCTCGGCGACGCCGACGCTGGCCGCCGGGGTCAACACCCCCGCCCGCCGCGTGATCGTCCGTGACTGGCGGCGCTTCGATTCCAGCGCCGGCGGGATGGCACCCTTGGACGTTCTCGAAGTCCACCAGATGATGGGCCGGGCTGGTCGCCCGGGGCTCGACCCCTACGGCGAGGCCGTCCTGCTGGCCAAAAGCCACGACGAGAGCCAGGAGCTGTTCGACCGCTATATCTGGGCCGATCCCGAACCGGTCCGCTCGAAACTGGCGGCCGAACCCGCCCTGCGAACGCACGTGCTCGCAACGATCGCATCCGGCTTCGCCCGCACGCGAGCGGGCCTCCTCGAGTTCCTCGAAGCCACCCTCTACGCCAGCCAGTCGACCGAAGCCGGCCGTCTCGAGACGGTGACCGACACGGTCTTGCAGTACCTCGAGTCGAACGACTTCATCGAGCGCGACAGTAGCGACGATTCCAGCACTGCGGATGGCAGTGCGTTCACATCGGCTGCTGATCTCGCCGACGATGACGGCCGCGAGGAGACGCTCGAGGCGACCAGCCTCGGCCACACCGTCTCGCGGCTCTACCTCGATCCGATGAGCGCCGCCGAGATCGTCCACGGGTTAGAGCGTGCGGACGAACGGCCGACCGCACTCGGCCTCTACCAGCTCGTCTCGCGCACGCCCGATATGTACGAACTCTATCTGCGGTCGGGCGAGGACGAGAAGTTCGGCGAACTCTTCTACGAGCGCGAGGCCGAACTGCTGGGCGACACGCCGAGCGAGTTCGAGGAAGACCGCTTCGAGGACTGGCTGGCCGCGCTCAAGACGGGCAAGCTGCTCGAGGACTGGGCCGACGAAACCGACGAAGAACGACTGACGGATCGATACAAGATCGGGCCGGGCGACCTGCGTGGAAAGGTCGACACCGCCGAGTGGCTGCTCGGCGCGGCCGAGTCGCTGGCTGCCGAGATCGACAGCGAATGGACCGTCGCCGTCCGCGAGGCCCGCGCCCGCGTCGAACACGGTGTTGGCGACGAACTCCTCGAGCTCGTCTCGGTCGGCGGCGTCGGTCGCAAACGTGCCCGCCGGCTCTACGAGGCGGGAATCGAGGAGCCTGCCGACCTGCGAACGGCCGACAAGGGCGTCGTTCTCGGCGCGCTTAAAGGAAAGAAGACGGCCGAAACGATCCTCGAGAACGCCGGCCGCGAGGACCCCTCGATGGACGGCGTCGAGCCGAACTCGGCGGGGTCGGCCGATGGCGGCATGACAGCCACCTCGAGCGGTGGTGACGGGACCGACGACGGAACAGCAACAAACGGAGCAGACGACAGCCAGTCGAGCCTGGGTGATTTCGAATGAAACTCCTCGAATGCCGACTCGAGATCGACGATCTGGACGCGTTCGTCGCCGAACTCGGCGATCTCGGCGACCGCCATGACGTGACGATACAGGCGTTCGACGCCGACTACATCGCCGGCCGCCGGCATCTCGAGCAAGCCGTCGAATTCGCGGATCGCGCCATCGACCGCGGTGAGAACGTCGCTCGTGACCGCGCCGTCGAAATTTTACTGTACGCCGCCGGCCGTCGACAGATCGATCGTGCGCTCGCGATGGGTGTCGACGACGGCGAGACTCGGGCGGTGGTGCTCGTCGACGGCGATTCAGACGAGGACGAGGCGGCAGCGCTCGAGGCAGTCGAAACGCTGGACGCGTTCGTCGACCGCGAGCCGACGCTCGAGACACAAGACGTCGAAACGCTGTGTGACTTTTTCGACGTTCCTGACGCCGAACGCGAGGCCACCGACGCGCCGCTGTCGGCGCTGGTTCGCGAGCGGGTTGCGTTACTCGAGGTCGAGAAGTAGGCTCGCGGCGACGGCCAAGGTCGGACCGCGACAAGGATGGTCAATCGCGATGGCGCTCCGGTTCCACCGCTGCACCGTCAGTCGCCTGCAGTTTCCTCGAGCCGGCCCTCTCGCGCCTCCCGAAGGCCATCACAGATGCCACCCTGACTCGACATATTGACCTGTGCGAGCCGACCACGTCGGTGGACGAGATCGAACGAGTCGGGATCGATCGGTTCGCCCTCTGGCGTTCGAAACAGATAGTCGTCCGGTGCCGAGACGAGGCCGATTTCACGGGCCTTCTCGAGGTAGCGCTCGAGGGGCGGCGACGGAACGGTGACGGCAAACGAGCGGTCGCGGACGTAGACGGTGGCGGACTCGGCCCCGTCGGTCAGCTTGAAGTCTCGCAGTCGAACGTCGACGATTGTCTCGGGGTCGAGCCCGGCCTCGAGCAGCGCTTCGACCGCGTCGTACTGACGAGCGACGCGGGCCTTGTCGTCGAGTTCGGCACGGACTGCGGCGACGTCGCCATCGGCATCCGGGAACGCCTCGGAGAACGAGAGCCCCTCGTTGACGCCGCGGTTGATTTCCGCCTCGTGCATGTGCTCGTGGAGCGTGATCCGAACTGTCTCGACCGTCGGCAACGATTCGATCTCGTCGCGGGCATCGACGGCCATCATCCACGCGAAGGCCGGCGAACACCATGCCGTCGGGAGCGTGAGGTCGACACTGACGCGGTCACCGTCGATCTCGATCGCGTCGATATACTCGAGTGCGACGATCGAACGGTCGAGTTCCGGGTCAGTGACCCGGTCGAGTCGGTCGCGGACGGCCGCTCGCGTCGGAGCGGGGTCGTCGGATGTTTGTGTGCTCATCAGTCGTCCGCGGGTGCGGGTTCTTCGCCCGCGTAGTGGTCCTCGAGCCCGAACTGCTGGCTGATCTCGTCGTCTTCGAACGCCTGACGTTTCGCCTCGATGTCGATGTCGTAGAGGTCGGCGATGTTCTCGCCCATGACCTTCTTTTTCGTCTCGAGATCCCACTCGACGCCGTACTCCGCGCGGTGTTCCTCGGTGAGTTCGGCCTCGAGGACCTCTTCGACGAGCCAGTCGGGATTCCACAGCGCGTAATCCGAGCCAAAGAGGACGCGGTCCTCGCCGAGCCACCACAGCAGTTCGGACATGATCTCGGAGAACTTGCCCGGCCGGTTCTGGGCGAACGGTGCGGCGACGGCCAGGCCGCCGTAGACGTTCGTCTCCTGGGCGGCGATCCAGCAGAAGTCGTCCAGCCGTGGCAGGCCGACGTGCTCGACGATGAAGTTGAGTTCCGGGAACGACGAGGCCGCATCGTCGACGTCTTTCACGTCGAACGCGTCGCGGTTGAGGGGGCGGATCGTCGGTCCTTTGTGAGCGTGGATGTTCTCGATCCCGAGTTCCTGGCACTTCTCCAAGAACTCGAAGGCGTCCTCGTCGTCGAGTCGCCACCCTTTCGAGTCACCGCGCCACTCGGCGGTGTAGAGCTTGACGCCGGGGATGTCGTATTTCTCGTGGAGTTCCTCGAGGTACTCGAGACCCTCCTCGCCGTCACGGGGATCGAAGGTACCGTTCAGGATGAACCGCTCGGGGTGTTCGGTCGCGAGTTCGGCGTTTTGCTCGGTGGTGTTGAACCCGTCGTCGTAAAAGTCGGTGAGGTACGTCGGCTGGAAAATGGCCATGTCGGCGGCAGCGTTGCCGAACAGGTCCTCGACCATCCGGCCAGCGCCGTACTTGCGATACTCGTCGATGTCCCACTGGCGTTCCTCGGGCGTGAACGTCGTGTGATAGTCATAGAAACACTGGATGAACTCTTCCCCTCCCTGGTGTTGGATATTCTCCTCCGTCGCGTCCCACAGGTGTACGTGGCCATCGATGACGAAGATCTCCTCTCCGTTGTGCTGATACATCGCACCATGCACATCGGTACCACCACGCATTACTCTTTTTCAGGAGGAGATGAATTCGACACTCGGATCAGTTTTCGCGGCCAAAATTAGCGGCTGTGGGTAGTAGTATCAAATCCAAAACACTCACGTGACACGAGAGGCGAGGGGAACGTTATCACGGATGACGGTGAACTGTGTGTCAGTCCCATGCAAGCAGCCAGGCTCCACGCATACACCGACGAGATGAGCGATGCGCTCTCGATCGACGAGATCGACCGGCCGGACATCGAGCGATCCGACGGCGTGTTGATCGAGGTCGAGGGCGCAGGGTGGTGTCAGACAGACAATCACATCATCGAAGGGATGTGGGAAGAGTACGCCCCACAGGACCTGCCGATGACGCTGGGCCACGAAAACGCGGGGATCGTCGCCGAAACTGGCGATGAAGTAACGCTGGTCGAGGAGGGCGATCCGGTAATCTGCCATCCCGTCCAGACCTGTGGCATCTGTCGGCCCTGCCGGCTCGGCGAGGACATGTACTGCAAAAACAGCGCGTTCAACGGCCTCACGACCAACGGCGGCTTCGCCGAGTACCTCCTGACCAACGAGCGCACCGTGATTCCGCTGCCCGACGGCGTCGATCCGACCGACATCGCCCCCCACGCCGACGCGGGGATTACGGCCTACCACGCCGTCAAGAAGGCGGTCGACGAGCTGAATCCCGGCGACACCAGCGTCGTCATCGGCGTCGGCGGCCTCGGCCACATCGGGGTGCAGTGTCTCGAGGCGATGAGCGCCGCGGACATCGTCGCCGTCGACATCAAAGACGAGGCCCTCGAACTCGCGGACGAGATAGGCGCACACCACACGGTCAACGCTGCCGACGAGGACCTCCCGGACATCATCGCCGATCTGACCGACGACGATGGAGCCCAGCAGGTCATCGACTTCGTCGGCGGTGACGAGACGACGGGACTGACACCCGAGATCGTCGCCGCCGGGGGCGACCACCACATCGTCGGCTACGGTGGCCACATCCACGAACCCAGTCAGGCGCTGGTCAACGGCGAGTTCGCCTACCGAGGGACGCTGGTCGGCAAGTACGCCGAACTCCAGGAACTCGTCGCGCTCGTCGATCGCGGCGAAGTCGAACTGCGTGCCGAACGCCACGATCTCGGCGAGATCAACACGGTTGCCGAACGCCTCGAGCACAACGAAATCGAAGGCCGGGCGGTCATCCTCCCACCCTGAGCCAGCCGACGGACGCGACACCGACGGCTCGTCTCGAGACGGCACTACACTCTTGACCGGGCACGTGATACGGCCCCCATGGCAACGCTCGAGGATCCCATCGAGATCGGCGGCGTGACGGTCCCCAACCGGCTCTATCGCGCACCCTTACTCGAGTGTGCAGGCAACGGCCCCGACGCGGTCGACACGCTGATCGACGACCTCGAACCGGCCGCCGAGTCGGGCGTCGGGCTCATCTGCCAGGGCGCGACGATCGTCCGCGGCGAGGGCGGCTGTGCCGCGCCGGGGATGACCCGCGTTCACGATCCCGGTTTCGTCGCCCGGCTCTCCCAGCTGACCGACCGGATTCACGACCACGGAAGCCGTATTTTCATCCAGCTCGAGCACGGGGGCCTGCGGAGCATGGAGACCTGGCACGCCGAGTACCGAACGGAGCATCCGGGCCTCGAGCAGCTCGCGGTGTCGGAGCCGCCGTGGCAGTTGCGGCTGCTGGATCGGATTGGATTCCTCGAGTACGATCCACACGTCCTCTCGACGGCGGAGGTGTACGACCTCGCCGCCGACTTCGGGCGCGCGGCGGCTCGCGCCGTTGACGCGGGCTACGACGGGATTCACCTCGCCGGGGCAAATATGGGGATCGTCCAGCAGTTCCTGTCGCCGTTTTACAACCGCCGAGACGACGAGTTCGGCGGCTCACCCGAGGCTCGCCTCGCGTTTCTCGCGATCGTCCACGACGAGATCCGCGAGCGGGCGGGCGACGTGCCGCTGGTGACCAAGGTACCCGCCGAGACGCCCGCCCCGCCCGCGCCCATCGTTCGGCGGAACCTCTCGCTCGCGGATGGGATCGAGATCGCCCGCCGACTCGAGCGGATCGGCTACGACGCGGTCGTCCCCGTCCAGACGTCGGTCACCTGGGACATGAGCATCGTTCGCGGAGCATATCCCGAACGCGCGTGGGAGAACGAGGCACTGCGCGAAGCGTACGACGCAGCCTTCGGCGGCGCGACTCGACGACGGCTCGTCGCGCTGGCGAATCGTGTCCAGTCGCTCCAGTACGACTTCGAATCGGCGTGGAACGAGGACTTCTGCCGACGCGTTCGCGAGCAGGTATCGATCCCCGTCCTCGCGGAGGGTGGGGTTCGGGAACGGGCAGAGATGGATCGGCTGCTCGATTCGAGCGGGAACGAAACTCCCGCCTGCGATATGGTCGGACTGGCCCGGCCCTTCTACGCCGAACCGCGGCTGGGCGCGCGGCTGCTTGAGGTCGAACCGGACGGCGATGGGCCGCGTGTCGTCTGCGAGAGCTGTAACAACTGTACAGTGCCACAGGTGACCGGCGCACCGGGTATCTGTCGGACGCCCAGTGTGCTGCAGAAACGGGGCGAACTCGAACGAGCAGGGGCCTACGATCGGTCCGACCGGTAAGCCACTCAGGACGTTACGGTAGTGCTCGTCAGTTACAACAAGGAGGGTCCGTCGATTCTACCGGCTCGCTACCGACGGGCGATGGGAGATCAGTTCTGGTGACTCGAGCGCTACCGGCAGACCCCTTCGTTTCGACTGGAGATCGGCGGCAGAAGCTAAGAAGGTGCTCGAGTTGAAAGAACGGAAAGAGTAGTCCCCACAGGATTCGAACCTGTGTCGAAGCCCCCAGAAGGCTTCAGGATTGGCCACTACCCCAGGGGACTGCGCTGCGATAGATCGTTGGCCGTGGCCCTATTTATGATTGTCGGGTTGGAGTCGCGCCGACCCGCAGTCGGGTGGATCGGCGTGTTCGAGTCGGTGACAATTCGCACAGAGGACGATACAGCGCTCGATTTCCTCGCGAATACTCGCCTTCGAGTGGCCATTGACGACCATGGTCGCGATGCTGTGTTCTTTCTCGTCTGGGTGGTGAAAGTCGAGACACGGTGGCCTATCTTCGGTACAGCGAGCGCACTCGCAGTGTCGGTCCTTGTACGCGTAGAGCCATCGCCGGATTTCGGTCCGGCGACGGTCCTTTCGTTCGATTCGTTTCTCACGGTTCTTGTAGTACCAGCGCTGTTGCCCCGTGAGTTCCTCCCACACGGTACCGTCGGGAATATCGACCCACTCCGGTTTCGGCTGAACGGGCTGGTCTCCCGTTGCACCGCGATCGAACGTCTCCAATCCTGCACGTTCTTTCGCTGCATTCCAGCCACCCAGTTGCGCCATAATCGTTGCAGAGGCAGGTCGTAATCCCAACTCCTCGTACTGCGCCTTCGTCGGCGACTCACCCAGTCGGTCGGCGGCCTCCCGAAGGGACTCGAGACACTCCTCGTCCGTCGTCACACTACCGTTGGCCGCGTTATCGCGTATAAAATCTCGCCCGATACCGGCGAATTCAGCCGCTCGAGCGCGAACCGACATTCCTTTTTCCCGCTCTCGCGCACCCCCGAGTATGTACGTCGGACGATTCGTCGTCGTCGGCCCCGAGGTCGGCGCGTATCGCGTCTCTTCACGCTCGTTCCCCAACCGCGAGATCACCGCTCGAGAGGAAGCGCTCACCGTCGGGCCGACCGACGACGCACCGGAGACTGACAACCCGTATGTCTCTTACAACTGCCTGCGCGTCGTCGAGACGCCAACAGGTGAGACAGCTGCTTTCGGCAACGGCTCACACGTCGACCCGATCGCGGAGAAACTCGAACTCGGCTACCCCGCTCGCGACGCGCTCGCGGAGAGCCTGCTGGCACTCGATTACGAAAAGGACGACTACGATACGCCACGGATCGCGGCGACGATCGGCGACGATGGCGAGGCCATGATCGGCACGGTTCGCAAGGATGCGCTGCTCGTCGAGACCGTCGACGAGCCGACGCTGGTCGCGACCTACGAGAAAGATGCCCCCGAAGCGTTCGATCTCGAGGCCGACAGCGCCGACGCGGCCGCGAGCGAGGTCTACGACCACGAGTTCGAGCACGCCGTCTGTGCGGCTGGCGTCGCACTGACTGACGACGGGTTCGAGACGGCGATCGAAAACGGCAACTGAGCATCGCGGTTTGCGTTTCTCGCCAGATACGACAGGGAGCTGTGAGCGATCGCTACCGAACGGGCACCGGCGGCGGCTGCCGGCCGCTTCGACGGACTGCTGGATAACCTACAAATCGCTGGCACCTGGTAGCTATAGGCATGAAGATCGGACTCATCTCGGATGTCCACGGGAACCGGGTCGCACTCGAGGGCGTCCTCGAGGCCATGCCCGATGTCGACGAACTATGCTGTGCGGGGGACGTGGTCGGCTACAACCCCTGGCCGGCTGACTGTGTCGACATGCTGCGAGAGCGGGACGTACCGACGGTGATGGGCAACCACGACGCCGCCGTCGCCGCGGAGACTTCCTTCCGGTTCAACGGCATGGCGCAGGCGGGCGTCGAGCACGCCGAAAAACAGCTCTCGGACGACCAGCTCGAGTGGCTTACTGAACTCCCGACCGAGCGCCACGTCTACGGCGGGCGGCTGAAACTCGTCCACGGCCATCCCGACGACCCGGATCGCTACACCAGATATACCTACCCGCAGGAGTTCACACCGCGGCTGCTCGGCGACGAGGACGTCCTAGTGCTCGGTCATACGCACGTTCAGGGCGTCGAGCGGTTCGCCGAGGGAATCGTCCTCAACCCAGGCAGTGTCGGCCAACCCCGCGATGGAGATCCACGGGCGGGGTACGCCGTCGTGGATCTCGAGGCGCTGACCGTCGAGACCGAGCGCGTCGACTACGACATCGAGGCGGTGCAGGCGGCCGTCGACGAGGCCGGACTTCCCGATCGTATCGGAACGCGGCTTGCACGCGGGGAGTGAGAGACGTGAGCCGGCACGCGACCACGGAAAGGGACGCTTTAACACGTCTCCCACGGCTACTGTCTGGCATGGGAGCTCCCGGCTCGACTGTGTGTACCGATCGGAACCAGCCACGGCACGTCGTGGGCCGGTGTTGTCGCTCGCGTCCGTCCCGGAACCGACGACGCCTCGAGACCGGATCGACAGGGGTGACGATCGAGGCTGATGTTTAGGCGCATCTACGAGGACATGCGAGCGATGCGCGAGCGTGACCCTGCAGCGAAGGGGTGGCTCGAGGTGCTGTGTTGCTATCCGGGGCTGCACGCGGTCTGGGCCCACCGGATCGCACACCGATGCTGGACCGGCGGCGGGACTGGCGAGCAATTCGTAGCGCGGCTGCTCTCGCATTTCGTGCGGCTGTTGACCGGCGTCGAGATCCATCCGGGCGCGGAACTCGGCCGACGGGTGACGATCGACCACGGCATGGGCGTCGTCATCGGCGAGACCGCCGAGGTCGGCGACGACGTCCACATGTACCATGGCGTCACGCTCGGTGGGGCCACGAACGAACCGGTCAAGCGCCATCCGACGGTCGAATCGGGTGCGCAATTGGGAGCTAACGCGACGCTGCTCGGCGACATCACGATCGGCGAAAACGCGGCCGTCGGTGCCAGCTCTGTCGTCACACAGGACGTCGAACCCGGCGCAACCGTCGTCGGCGTCCCAGCAGAACGGGTCAACTGACGAACGCAGCCGAGTCAGCCGGTCACACGAGCGGCTCGAGCAGTTCTCGACCCGCTTCGAGCAACTCACGAACCCGTTTCTCGTCCGCTGCCTCGGCGTAGACCCGCAACACTGGCTCCGTTCCACTGGGGCGAACGAGCAGCCACGAGCCGTCGGCCAGCAGGAGTTTGAACCCGTCGGCGGTGTTGACGTCCTCGACGGCGGTGTCTGCGACGGTTTCGGGGATCACCGTCTCGAGATCTTCGAGGACCCGCGCCTTCTCGCTGTCGGGACAGTCGACGCTGAGCTTGTCCTGAACGACGGTCCCGTGGGTCTCGAGGAGTCGGTCGACTCGCTCGTCCAGTGGCTCGTCGGCGTGCATTGTGGCCGCGAGCAACGCCATCAACACGCCGTCTTTCTCGCGGACATGGCCACGAACCGTGAAGCCGCCGGACTCCTCGCCGCCGACGAGCGCGTTGCCCTCGGCCATCGCCTCGGCAACCCATTTGAAGCCGACCGGGACCTCCTGGACGGTCTCGCCGTGGGCCTCGGCGATCCGGTCGATCAGATACGTTGTCGAGACGGTCCGGACTGCCGATCCGGACGCGTCCTCGAGCAGATAGTCATAGAGCGCGGCAAAAAACAGGTTCTCGTCGAGATAGCCACGCTCGGGCGTGACGACGGCGATACGGTCGGCGTCGCCGTCGTTGGCGATCCCGAGATCGACGCCGCTGTCGTCGGTGACGGTTTCGATCAGCGTCTCGAGGTTCTCCGCGGCGGGTTCGGGCGAGCCACCGCCGAAGTCGGGATCGCGCTCGCACCGGAAGCGTTCGAGGTCGGCCCCGGCGCGCTCGAGGACCGCGTCGGTGGTTCCGCGGCCGCTGCCGTGCATGGCGTCGTAGGCGACGGACAGCCCCGAGAGGTCGGTGCTGCCGGTGATCGATTCGACCAGATCGAAGATGGCGTCCGCGTGGGACTCGGTAAAGTCGACCTCGCGGACGGTGCCGTGGTCGGCTTCGGGAAGCGACTCGGGTTCGGCAAGGCGATCCGCGATGGCATCGGTGACGGCGGGCAGCGCCGGCGCGCCGTCGTCTGGAATGAATTTCACGCCGTTGTATTCGGGCGGGTTGTGCGAGGCCGTAATGACGAGTGCACCCGCCAACCCGCGGTCGACGATCGCGTGGGCGACCAGCGGCGTCGGCCGGTCCCGATCGGAGAGCAACACGTCGAACCCGTTTGCACACAGCACCCGCGACAGTTCCTCGGCGAACCCGCGTGAGGTCTCGCGGGCGTCGTATCCGACCGCAACCGGAGCCTCGAGCCCTTCATCGTCGAGATACGTCGCCACCGCCTGTCCGACCATCCGGACACGTGGCGTCGTAAACTCCTCGAGCGTCGCCCGCCAGCCATCGGTACCGAAGCTGATCGTCTCCATGGTGCGGTGGTCGCGGGCCGGTGCGAAAAAAGCGACGGGCGACTGCGACCACAGAAAGATGGCAAGTCACACCACAGCAGATCGACTCAGGCGTCGACGTTGGCGAGACGCTGTTCGAAGAGCCGTTCGCCCGTCTCCTCGCAGGTGACCGCGACGACCTTGTGGGAACTACAGCAGGATTCGACGACGTCCTCGCCCATGCGTACGTCGCCACCGGACGGACAGGTCTCGAGGAACATCCGAAGCCCGTTGAGCACCGCCCCCTTCGTCTCGGGCTGGTAGGCGTCCCAGTCGGGCACCCACGACTCGAGAACGCAGCTGGCAGCGACATCAGCGAGCAACGCGGCACGAGAGGGCCAGCGACCCGCCACGCCGGACGGGGAACGCAACGTGCGGGCTTCGTCGCGGTCGTCGAGGTCGAACTCGTCTGGAGCGGCGTCGAACCCGAACGCGTCGACGGCGGCCGCAGCGTCGAGCCCCGACTCCTCGACGGCGTCGATCTCGTCGAACCAGTCGGCCTCGAAGGCGTCGGTCAGACAGAGATCGTCCCGGTCGTCGCAGGGCTCGAGGACATCGTGCTCGAGAAACAGCGTCTCGAGGTCGAGTTCGAAGGCGTCAGCGAGTTCATCGCTCTCGCCGGCGGTGGTGTCGGGTTCGGCCGCTGCATCCGCATCGCGGCTTGTCACATCGTCAGCGCCGACTGAGTCGGTATCGCCGTGATCCGTATCGATGTCTGCAGTCGCCGCGGTGTCGGCACCGCCGAGACCGCTCGCCACGTCAGGATCGGGGTCCTTGCCGAACCAGCGGAGGACTGCCGGCGGGAGATACCGCTTGGTCAGCGTCGGCGTGCCGGGGACAAGATACCCTCGCAGGTAGATCACCGCGATCGAAATCACGACAGCGAGAAGGCCGCCGAGGCGTGATTTCCGCGCGATGAGGGAACCGGTGACCATCGCGATAACCAGGTTCAAGACGGTACACGGTTCGCAGCGGTTTTCGCCCGTGTAGTCGGGCTGTCTGAGTTCGTCGACGACGTCGAGTTGCATCTCGAGACGATTGTCATCACCATCACACATTTAGTTGTCGGACGGACAGGTCGGCTCCGAGACCGGCCGCTGACAGGCGGGCCCACATGTGTGAACACAGCTCACACGAGCCCGACGAGCCGTTCTTTTTCGGCACGCGATAGCTGCTTGATCTCGTACTCACGGGACATCGCAGCTGATTTCGAGTCGAACCGCTCGTGATAGCGGAGTTCGACCGGTGTCCGGCCACGGGTGTATTTCGCACCGTCGCCGGCGTCGTGTTCGGCCACGCGTCGCTCGAGGTCGGTCGTGTAGCCAGTGTAGAGAGAGCCATCAGCACACTCGAGGACGTAGACGATGTGGGCAGCCTCAGCCATCGACTGTCGAATGGGACGGAGCCGCAAAAAGTCTCACGTCCGTAGGGGTCCTGATCGGTCGTCGCGATACGTTCAGACGCCGCGAGCGCGTTCTTTCGCGGCTTCAGCGATTCCAGCGTTCGCCGAACAGCTGACACACGCGTGTATCTCACCGCGTTCGTTGGCGAAAACGCGTGCGAACCGTTCGGAGACGTGCGCGCCGCAGTGGTCACACTTGGGCATTGGACACACCGGCCGGAGCCGGTACTCGGTTATACCGGGTGAACAGTTAAATAGTCTTCTCCAAACACTGTTTGGCTTTCCGGTAGCAGGAAGTATTTTTCCCTAACTAAGTATGCGTGTCAATCACGAGCCGTGGCGATCGCCTGTGCGATCAGGGTCGCCTGTGCGCCAGCGACAAAGCCCGCGTCGACGTTGACGACCGAGAGAACGGTACAGGACTGTAACATCCCGGCGAGTGCCGCCTCGCCGTCGCCGCCGTACCCGTAGCCGCTCGAGACGGGGACGCCGATGACCGGCGTATCGACGAGACCGGCGACGACGGTCGGCAATGCACCCTCCCGGCCGGCAGCGACGATCATCACGTCAGCATCGCGGAAACGATCGAGTTGATCGAGCGTGCGAGACAGCGCTGCAACACCGACGTCGTCGACCCGATCGACCGTCGCGCCGGCGTCCAGACAGACAGCCTCGGCTTCGTCGGCGACTGCCTCGTCGACCGTCCCGCCGGTGGCGATGCCGATAGTCGCCTCGAGCGACGGCGGCTCGTAGTCGGCAGTCATCACCCGAACCGCGCCGCTGTGGCGGTCGATCGTCGCGTCCGGAGTCGTCTCCGCGATGTAGTCCTCGAGAGCGGCAAACTGCGGGTCAGAGACACGGGTAAGCAGTGCTCGCCCGGTCGTCTCGAGTGCGGTTTCGGCCAGTGCGACGACCTGCGGGATCGATTTTCCCTCCGCAAAGATCGCTTCTGGGACCCCACGGCGCTGGTCGCGGGCTGCGTCGAACCGGCCCGCCTCGCCGGTGGCATACCCCCTGAGTTCGGCCTCGGCCGCCGCTGGCGAAACGGTACCATCGGCGACGGCGTCGAGGAGTTCACGCATACACGCTCTCCGCGGCCGAGACACTCGAATCCGTCGACCTAGAGTCGAGAACAACCGAGCGAACGAGGGGTCTGGGCTGGTTGGGCTGGTACTGAACGTGCGCGCGAGCCCCGGAGGACCGCGCGCGAGCCGGAATCCGGTGAATGACCGCCTTCGAAATCGAACCCGGTCGCTCATTAGACATATACTTTCCGGTGAGTCTGGTCATCGAAACCGGCGAATCAACCGCTGCAACCCCCGTATTTCCGGTAGTAAGCACAATTCTTATATAGGGTAACGGGAAAGGAATAGATCGTATGGCAGATCTTATCGTCAAAGCCGCCGTAAAGGAAGCGCTCGATGACAAAAACGTCGCCTCGGACTTCTACGACGCCCTCGACGAGGAGGTCTCCGAGCTGCTCGACGACGCTGCCCGACGCGCAGAGGCTAACGACCGGAAGACGGTCCAGCCCCGCGACCTGTAAGGTCGAGACTGCTTCGTTTTTTATCGACGCCGCGACCGAGAGTCGCGCGTATCCGTCGCTAGCCAGTTCCCTCGAGATCGATCGATAGACACGTACTGAGAGACAGGGGTCCGTGCAGCGCTGATCGTCTTTCGCGTGCGAGCGGTGTAAATCGTGTTTGCCAGCAGTATCAGCGCTGGCGCTGGGTCACATACTCGTTGGTTCGACCGAGTAGCACGTAGTCGGTCTCGCGCAGTTCCGGGATCGACGCCGATCCGGTGACGAACATCGCCGTCCGTAACTCGAGGGCAAGCGTCTCGATCAAGTCGACGACGGCGTCGGTCCCCTGCCCTGCCGGGGCGAGGAACGGCTTGGCGAGGCCGCCAGCGCGCGCGCCGAGGGCGATCACCTTCGCGATGTCGAGTCCAGAACGGACGCCGCCGCTTGCGATCACGCAGTCGTGGACGGACGCCGCCTCGAGCGTACTCACTGCAGTTGGGACACCCCAGGCACGGAACAACTGTCCAATCGCTTCCTGACGGTCAGCACCGACTGCGGCCGCGCGGTGGGACTCGATTCCCGACCACGTCGTGCCGCCTTGCCCGGCGACGTCGACGGCGTCGACACCGGCGTCGGCGAGGCGACGCGCCGTCTCACGTGCGATTCCGTTGCCCGTCTCCTTGACGATCACCGGCACCGAGAGGTCGGCGGCGACGGCCTCGATCGCGTCGAGGCAGCCGCGCGCGTCGACATCACCCTCCGGCTGGACGGCTTCCTGTAAGAAGTTCAGATGGACCGCCATCGCGTCGGCGTCGATCATCTCGACGGCGCGCTCGACGTCGTCGACATCGTACTCGAGCAACTGGGCCGCGCCGACATTGCCATAGAGGAAGGCGTCGGGTGCGACATCCCGGACGACCGTGTAGGACTCGAGCAAGTCCTCGTCGTCGAGTTCGAGGCCGGCACGCTGGCTGCCGACGCCCATGGCGATATTCGTCTGCTGGGCGGCTTCGGCCAGCGCCCGGTTGATTTTCGTCGTGTTCGGGTGGCCGCCAGTCATGCTCTCGATGACGATAGGGGCGGCGAGTTCGTGGCCGAACAGCGAGGTGGTCGTGTCGATCTCGTCGCGGTGGACATCCGGCAGTGCCTCGTGGACGAGGTCGATATCGGCGAACCCTGCGCCGTCCGTTTCGATGTCTTCCTCTTCGATGATGCGGATGTGATCGTCTTTCCTGTCGGATGTCTCGGGCATCGAATCGTCTCCATCGGAGGGTGGTGTGACGGTATTGAAAAGGTGTCCATTCGTCGGCCCTGTCGCCGCATGGATTGAGACAGCGACTCGCGTTTTTTGCTCCTCGCCGCGGTAGAACTGTTCCCATGCTACGTACACTCTTGCTCGGCTTCGGGCTCGTCGAAATCGTCACGCCACGACCAGTGATCGAGGCCTGCGAGCGAATCGGCCTGCGAAACCCCGAGACGGCTCGGCGACGGCCGCTCGCGCTGACCGGCGCACGGCTCGAGGGATTGGCCTTCGTCTGGCTGCTCCTCCGCGGCCGCGAGGGAACGACGCTCGTCAGCGCGCTACTCGGGCTCGCCGGGCTGATACTCGTGTTGGTTCCGCGGCCGATCATCACGTTCAGCCAGCATCTGGTGTATGCCAACACCGATGACCTCGAGCTCCGGCTGTGGGTGGTTCCCGCGGCGCGGCTGCTGGGTGTGCTCTACCTGACAGTGCTCTTGTTGTCGCGCTCGGCGGGAACTGAACGAACAGCCGACACCGACGCTGACGCGACGGCCGCTTGATACGGTCTGCGGTTGAGAGGGGGTCTCAGTAGTCCCGGCGCTCGACGCCGTCCTCGCGTCCGACGTAGGCCACGTCAGCAAGGCCGACAAACAGGCCGTGTTCGACGACACCCGGGATCGCCGAAAGCTGTGTCGCCAACCTGTCGGGGTCGTCGATCCGGCCGAACGCACAGTCCAGTACCAGGTTGCCGTTATCAGTCACGACCGGCCCGTCCTTGCGCTCGGCGTCCCGGAGCGTCGGCTCGCCGCCCAGTTCCCGAACCCGATCCGCCGCGAGGGTGTGGGCGTCGGGAAGCACTTCGACCGGCACCGACCGCTCGAGTTGCTCCGTCAGCTTCGAGGGGTCGGCGACGACGAGAAATCGATCCGCGGCCGAATCGACGAGTTTCTCGCGCGCGTGGGCCGCGCCGCCGCCTTTGATGAGCGCGCCGTGAGCGGCTGTGTCGGGCTCGTCGACGACTTGATCCGCGCCGTCGATCGCGATGTCGACGCCGTCGACCGCGTCGAGGTCGGTCAGCGGGATGCCGACCTCGAGTGCCAGTCGGCGAGACTGAAACGAGGTGGGAATCCCGCGGATCTCGAGGCCGTCGTCGACGGCCCGTCCGAGCGCCCGGATCGCGTGGGCCGTCGTCGACCCGGTGCCGAGGCCGACGACGAACCCGTCTTCGACGTCCTCGGCCGCGCGTTCGCCGGCGCGTCGTTTCGCTGCGTCTGAGCCACCGTCCGTCTTCATGCGTGTGCAAGCGAGCGGCGACGGGAAAAACGTTGTAACTTGGCCGCGTCGATCGACCCATTCGGTGGTCATACGGACTCCTGTCAGTCAGTTACGGCTCGCCCGCGACCCGCCTTGCGGGCGGCCGGGCACTCGTGACAGCAGACCGTATCAAAGGTCGACGCGATCGAACCGCCAGAACCCGAGCGCTAGCGGGACGAGCGCCCAGAGTGCGAGCAAGACGAAGCCGAACCACGGCTTGGCGACGATCGGCACACCACCATCGATCAGGCCCTGTGTCTCGTACGCGCTCGAGGCCGTAAACTGGCCAGCGCCGAGCACGGCAGTGATCGCGGAGCCATAGGCGGCGTCCGGCGTCACGGAGTTCATGACGATGTACCAGCCGGGAATCGTTTCGGGGATAATCGTCCCTTCGATCACGAACAGCAGCGCCTGAGCGAGCACGCTCCAGGCGAACCAAAGCAACACGACGAGTCCGACCGCACCGACTGCCGCTCTGGTCGTCGACCGCGTCATCGCAGAGAGGCCAACGCCAAGGCAGACGTAGACGAACCCGAACAGCACCGTTACCAGGGTAAAGGCCACGTAGTCGACGAGCGAGACCGAGCCGACGAACGCGAAGAGTCCAAGCAGGCCGACGGTAAAGCCAATCAGAATCGAGACGGCGACCACGCCAGTCCGACCGAGTACCTTCCCCAGCACGACATCCTGGCGACGATGGGGGAGTCCGAGCATGAACTGCAGGCTCCCGCTCTCTCGCTCGCCAGCGATCGCACCGTAGCCGACGAACAGGGCGATAATCGGGACGAGAAAACTCGCGGGCGTCTGCAACGCGAGTATCAGATCGATCGTCGACTCCGCGCCACCCTCCTCGAACAGCGCCGAAAGCCGCGAGGCCAGAAACGCACCGCCGACGGTAAACAGGGCAAACAGGCCGGTCAGTGCAAGCAGGACCCGCGAGCGAACGGCGTCCCGAAAGTCCTTCTTCGCGACGATGATCGCGCTCATCGGGCCACCTCCGCCGGCGTGGCGTCCGACGTATACGCCACGAACAGGTCCTCGAGCGAGGATTCGTCGGTCGTGAAATCCTCGACAGTCACGTCGTACTCCTCGATCGTGTGTAACACGGTCGTCTTCGCACGGTCTGCACAGGCGACGACGAGGGTCCGGCCCTCCGGCGTCACCGACGAGACGCCGTCGATCGATTCGACTGCCTCGAGGGCGGTTGTCGAGTCGTCGGGGACGCGATCGAGGGTCACGCGAAGCCGGGTTTGATCAGGCATCGTGTCACGTAACCCGTCGATCGTGTCTTCGGCGATCAGGTGGCCGTCACGCAGAATGCCGATGCGATCACAGACAGCCTCGACCTGCCCGAGGACGTGTGAGGAGAAGAAGACGGTCGCGCCGCGGTCGTTTTCCTCACGAATGATCTCGCGCATCCGGCGAGCGCCGTTGGGGTCGAGACCGGTCGACGGTTCGTCGAGAATCAGCAGGTCCGGTTCGCCGACCAGCGCCGTCGCGAGCATGAGCCGCTGGGTCATCCCCTTCGAGTAGCCGCCGGCTTTCTTGTCGGCTGCGTCGGCCGAGAGCCCAACCCGCTCGATGAGATCATCGGGGTCGTCGTCGGCCCCCTTCGATTCGATCGCGAACGCGACGTGCTGGCGGCCAGTCAGCCGGTCGTAGGGCTCGACACCTTCGGGGAGGATGCCGGTCCGCTTCCGGATCGCGAGGGCGTTTGCCTGCGCGTCGAGGTCGAACACACGCACCTCGCCGCTGGTTGGCCGAATGAAATCGAGCACGAGGTTGATTGTCGTCGACTTCCCCGCGCCGTTGGGCCCGAGGAAGCCGTAGATCTCGCCGCGTTCGACGGTGAGATCCAGTCCCTCGAGGGCTGTGTCGGTGCCGTACCGCTTCGTTACGTCTGAGATATCGATGGAGGGCATTGTTCAATCAGACTACCATTGAGGAGTTACAAATAACTTACCTCGTTGACAAGTTAACATGGAACGAAGTACTATCAATTGTTGTTACCAAGAGCAAATGATTTGTATCGTGTAAATCCAATGCCATATGTTGGATTATACTATGATCGAACTGACCCTGCCCTCCGTCGATCGAACGACACTCGATCGACATCGATGGTCCCGCGTTCGAACGACCGGCCGCTCACGTCGGGTGAAATAATGTTGCACTACGCCCTTCTTCCCTTGCAAGCCGGCGGCGAAACGGCTCAGATCGACGGCACAACGATGCTGATCGCGATGGTGATCGGGTTCATCATCGGGGTCGTAATCGCAGTCGGCGCTGCCTACTGGGTATATAAAGATGCCACGAAGCGCGACAACAACGAACTCGCATGGGCAATCGGCGTCGGCGCGCTGTTGTTCCTGTTTTTCCCCATCGGCGTCATCGCACTGATCGCATACGTCATCCTCCGGAGTGATGAGACGACGACGGAGCCGATGACTGGTGAGACGGCCGGTGGGGAGTGGTAGCGCGTCGACTCGGTCGCCGAAACCGGCGTGACGTTGCGCAGAACTTTTTTCAGACCGTCCGTCGTCGAACGGGCATGGCGAGTTCGGGCACGGCCGTTTCTCTCTCGAACGTCCGCAAAACGTATCGTATCGGCGAGCCGGTCCACGCACTCGACGGTGTTTCTCTCGAGGTCCCCCGTGGCTCCTATACCGCGATCATGGGGCCGAGTGGATCGGGGAAGTCGACGCTGATGAACCTCGTCGGCTGTCTGGACACGCCGACGGAAGGAACGGTAGTCGTCGGTGGGCAAGACGTCAGGACACTCGGCGATCGCGAGCGAACACGGCTGCGAGGGACCGAGGTCGGCTTCGTCTTTCAGACGTTCAACCTCATGCCGCGGTTGAACGCCGTCGAGAACGTCGCGCTGCCGCAGTTGTTTCAGGGGGTCGGCCGTGCTGAGCGTCTCGAGCGGGCACGAAACCTCTTAGAGCGCGTCGGCCTCGGCGACCGAACCGATCACATGCCCAACGAACTGTCGGGCGGCCAGCGCCAGCGCGTCGCGCTCGCGCGGGCGCTGGTCAACGACCCGGCGATCGTGCTGGCCGACGAGCCCTCGGGGAACCTCGATACGGACACCGAAGCCGACATCCTCGACCTCTTCGATGAGTTCCACGAGGGCGGGACGACGATGCTCGTCGTCACTCACGAGCGCCACGTCGCCGAGCGGGCCGACCGGATCGTCCACCTCCTCGATGGGAAGATCGAACGGATCGAAGAACTCGACGATGCCGGCGAGTCACAGGCGGGTTCGCCGGCCGGCCGAGAATCAGGAGGGGGCGACGAATGAATCCGCTCGAGAGTCTGCGCCTCGCGTGGCGATCGATCCGCGGCCACCGGCTTCGGTCGGCGCTGACGACGCTGGGGATCGTGATCGGCATCGCGGCGGTAATCGCCTTCGTCACACTGGGCGCAAGCCTCCAAGCCGGCGTGATCGGCGACATCAGTCCCGATGACCAGCGCAACGTCTACGGCTGGGCCGCTGAGCCCGACAGCGAGGGCGGCCCGCTAGCAGGTGCCCAGCCCGTCTTCACGCAAGACGACCTCGAGGCGGTCGAGGACTTAGAGGACGTCGACGCGGCCTATGGCTACGCGACGCTGCAGACGCAGGCGATCTCGAACGGCGAGGAGACGGTGGCGCAAGGCAGCGGGTTGATCGCGTCGGGACCGTCGTACATCCGCGAGGAGCGTATCGCCGAGGGCAGACAGTTCGAGATGGGAGCACGCGAGGCGGTGCTCAACCCGGCGGCTGCGAATCAGTTCGAGGAGAACGTCAGCGTCGGCGAGAACCTGACCGTGACGATGCTCGGCGGGCAGCAAATGGACGTCGAAGTCGTCGGCATCACCGACAACAGCGAGGGACTGAGCCCGTTCGAAGGATTCGAATCCTCACCGCGGGTCTACGTGCCGACTGACCCCTACTACACGGAGCAGGCGTCGATGCTGGGAATCGGCGGTGGCGCTGGCGGAGGTGCTGGCAACCAGAGCCTCGCCGGCGGCGAGGCCCGGTTCCTCGCGATCATCATCGAGGCCGAGTCGGCCGACCAGACAGACATCGACGCCGCCCGCGAGAGCGCAACCGACTACCTCGAGAGCGACGCCGCCGACGCCAGCGAGTTGCTGGATGACGACCTCGAGGTACAGCTCCAGACGAGTACGGAACTGCTGGGACAACTCCAGGACGTGTTGAACCTCCTGCAGAACTTCATCGTCGGGATCGCGGCCATCTCATTGCTGGTCGGCTCGATCGGCATCGCGAACATCATGCTCGTCAGCGTCACCGAGCGGACCCGCGAGATCGGTATCATGAAAGCCGTCGGCGCGCAAAATCGCGACGTTCTCGGGCTGTTCCTGACCGAATCGGTAATCCTGGGCGTCATCGGTGCGATCCTGGGCACCGGGCTGGGGCTCGTCGGGGGCTATCTCGGGGCCCAGTACATCGATCTCCCGTTAGTCTACCCCCTCGAGTACGTCGCGCTCGCGATCATCGTCGGGATGGTTGTGGGTATTCTCGCCGGGCTGTATCCGGCCTGGCGGGCCGCTCGGACGGACCCGATCGATGCGCTCAGATACGAGTAAGTGAACTCACACCTCTCGATCGGAATCCCGGTCGCGCTCTCGCTGTGCGTCTCGGTCGTCAGCGCGATCGCTCGAGTCCTCAAATCCCGTATCGAACGTCGACGTCTCGCCGAACTCGTCGTCTCGCGTCGACGGCGCGTCGGAACGGCGGGCGGTCTCGTTCGTGTCGAAGCCAACCGTCTCCCGGGTTTGCCGGTGACGGTCGGGATACTCTCGAGCGAGGTACGCGCCGAGATAGCCGCCGAGCAGCGAAAGGCCGACAGTATAGAGCAGCAGGAAGAAGCCGAAGCTAACGATCACGAAAGTAAACAGGACCAAGCCTTCGATCGGGAAGCCACCGACCAGCCCGAGGCTGAAAAACCCGGCCAAGAAGAACCCAAAAATCAGGAAGGGGACGAATGTGATCGCGCCGGCCAGCGCCCCCGCGATTGCGCCCGCTCGTTCGTCCGGCCCCTCGAGAAAGCCCGCGATAGCCCCGCCAAGGACGGTCGAGCCCGGGATAAACGAGGCGACAACGCTGATGACAGCGCCGATAATCGCGTTGACGAGCGTTCGCGTCTGAACCATACTAGACGAAAGGACGGCAGAGAGAAAAGTGTCGGTGGTCCAAGACGCCCAGTTATCAGAGCCAAGTCATCAATCCGAACGGTCGCTGGCTCAGACGGGCTGCTATCATTGGGTCCCGGCGCACTCGCATGACGGGGGTAGGGATGGGGCGGCACTGACTGACGGGAGTTCGTGTCAGTCGTCAGTGAACTTCGAATCCGGCTTCTCGAATGTCTGGGCCATTTCGTCGGTGTCGCTCGAGGAGTCCTCAGAGTCGTCTTCGACGAGGTCGGTGAACGTGGCGTCGCCGTTGACCTCGTCTGCGAGCAAGTCGACGGCTTCGACGAACACCGCGACGAGCAGCGGGCCGACGACGACGCCGATCGCACCGAGAGTAAAGAGGCCGCCAGTGAAACCGACGAAATAGAGGCTGCCGGGAAGACCGGCCGAGCGTCTGGCCAGTCGCGGCCGAACGGCGACATCTGGCAGCCAGGCGATCAGGACGAGTCCGAGCGTGCCAAGCAGCGCTGCTGCGACGAGATCGCCGACGGCGACGTGGTAGAGCGCGATCGGGATAACGAGCATACTCGGGCCGATGATCGGAACGAACTGGAGGACAGCAGCGGCGATCGCGAGCGTTAGCGCCGCCTCGTAGCCGAGCCCCCAGAACAGCGGATAGGCGGCGGCGAACGTCGCGATCGACGTCGCGACCTGCAGCACGTAGATCGCATACAGCGTCTCGCGGGCTCGCCGGGCCAGCGCGTAGACCACGTCTCGATACTCGTAGGGTACCGGTGCGATAGCCGCCCGGCCTGCCGCGTCACCTTTGAGCAGCAGGCCGAACAGCAACACGACGAACAGCGCGAACTTGATCGCAAGCACCGGCAACGCCAGCGCAAACGAGGTCGCAGCTCCCTGAACGAACTCGAGAGCGGCGGTCTGGACCGCCCCGGTTTCGATCGCATAGGTCATCCCGAACGCCGAAACTGACAGCTCACGGGGCAGCGCTGCGACGGCGTTGACGACCTGCTCGAGCCGGAGAGAGAACACGACGACCAGCGGCGTACTAACCGCGAGTGCGACACCGAAGCCGACCAGGGTCGCGGCCAGCGCGCCGGTCCACTCGGTGAGCCCGCGCCTGACGAACCAGCGCTGGACCGGCACGAGGACGTACGCCACGGTCAGCGCAAGGAGGATCGTCCCGAGTACCTCGAGTAAGATCCCGCCGGTTACGACGCCAAGCGCGAAGACGATCCCCGCGAGGACGTACCGGCGCTGGCGGCTCAAGCCGGTGTTCCCGTTTCCAGACCCTGTCACAGCCGGGACTCTCACTCGAGGGCTAAAGTCTTTGTCTGGTGAGCGAACCGGAACGCGCAGGGTTGCCTTTTTCGACGAGATCGTGGTAGCCACACGCATGAAGGTGGTTCGGCAGCTCCGGATCGATATCGACCGACGGGAGGTGGCTGTCGGGACCGAGATCACCGTTCGCGTCCGTGACGATCGACGACGGCCCGTCGAGGGAGCCATCGTTGCGACGCAGACGAAATCTACACGGACGGACGAACGCGGCCGCTGTCGGTTGCGATTTGACTCGCCTGGGTTCTGGAAGCTCGTCGCGGCGACGTCACCGACCGAGCGCGAGGCGTACAAACCGGCGTCGGCGCTCGTTCGAGTCGTGCCGAACGCGACCGCGCTTCGCCCGCTCGGCTGGGTCGGACCGCGATAACAGTCAGTGGCGATGAACGGGCACAGCGTTATGCTGCTCACGGATGTAGACCGTGGCCATGGGAGACACGAAAAAGGGACGAGACAAGCAAGCAGACGACGCGGAGAAACACCAGCGAGAGCAAGAACTCGCGGAGGAACTCGAGCGTAGTGACGAAGCCGAACCGCCGCTCGAGGACGACGAAGAGGCGGCCGAAGACGAGGATACAGCGGACGAGTAGGTTCGGAGCCGACTACAGACCCCAGAAAAAGGCGATGCCAAGGGTGGTCACGACGGAGAGCAGCAACTGTAGCGGCGCGCCGACCCGGACGAAGTCCGAGAACTTGTAGCCGCCGGGACCGTAAACGAAGAGATTCGTCTGGTAGCCGACGGGGGTGAGAAACGCCGTCGAGGCCGCGAACGTCACGGCGAGCACGAACGCAAACGGGTTCGCACCGATCTGGGACGCAGTTTCGACGGCGATTGGCAGCATCAACACGACGCTTGCGTTGTTGGAGATGACGCCCGTGATCAGCCCCGTCGCGATGTAGAACACCCACAGGACACCCAGCGCCGGCAGGTACGCGCCGGTCGCGGCGACGAGACTCCCCAGCAGGTCCGCGCCGCCGGTCTGCTCTAGGGCCATTCCAAGCGGAATGATGCCGGCCAACAGGAAGATCACGTCCCACTCGACGGCGTCGTAAATCTCGGTCGGTCTGAGCACGCCCGTCGCAACCATCGCAACGACACCTGCAAGCGCGGTCACGAGAATTGGCAGGGAGAGCGCAGACAGCGCAGTGAACGCGCCGATACCGGTCACACCGGCGAGAGTCGAGCCGACCATTCCCCACGGCATCGCGACGGTGCCGACGACGCCCGCCATAATCGCCGCCGCGTGGGGGATCTTCTCGGTTCGGTAGTCGGGTTCGTCGGGTTCGTGGGCGACGATGAAATCGTCGTTTTGCGAGAGCCGATCGATGCTGTCCGGAGCGGCCTGTACTAACAGCGTGTCGCCAACACGGATCCGACGCTCGTCGATGTTGGACCGAACCGTCTCGCCTCGGCTGCGGAAGGCTAGCACGGTCGCGTCATACCGCTGACGAAACGTCGAGCTTTCGAGTGATTTGCCCGCGAGAAACGACCCCTGCGGGATGACGACCTCGACGAGCGTCTGCTCGGAGACTGCCTCGGGCTCGAGTTCGTCCGCACTCTGGGGGTTGCCGGCGAAGGTCAGCGTCTCTCTGTCGACGAGTTGCTGGACAGTCGGACGATCAGCCCGCAATCGCAGCAGGTCGCCGGCGCGGAGCGTCTTCTGTGCGATCGGTTCGAGGAACTCCTCGCCGTCGCGGACGACCTGAAGAATGTCGGCGTCGAACGCGACGTGGTCGATGGCGTCGTCGACGGTCGACCCGATCAACGGCGAGTCGTCGTCGACGACGACATCAGTCAGGTACTCCTCGATGGCATACTCCTTGATGTAGTCCTCGTCGACAGGGACGCGTTCGGGCAACAGCCGGTGGCCGACGGTCATGAGATAGACGCTCCCGACGACCAGCACGACGATCCCGAGCTGGGTGAACTCGAACATCGAGAACGGCTGATCGAGCAGGCGCGCGGAGACGTCGCTCGCGAGGATGTTCGTCGAGGTGCCGATCAGCGTGAGCATCCCGCCGAACATCGACGCATAGGAGAGCGGAATCAGGAGTTTCGAGGGAGAGGTCTTCCCCTTGTGGGCGATATCAGAGATGACGGGCACGAGAATGGCGACGACCGGCGTATTGTTGATAAAGCCGGAAATCGGGCCGCTGACGCCAATCGTCGCGAACAGCTGTTTATCGAGGTCGTCACCGGCGAACGCGGACATCTTCCGGCCGATGATCTGAACGACCCCTGTCCGACTGATCCCGGAACTGAGAATGAGCATCGCCAGCACGGTGATTGTCGCCGAGTTCGAAAAGCCAGACGTGCCTTCGGCCGTCGAAATCTCGGTGAAATTCACCACACCGTCGGCTCCAAGCACCATCAACAGCACCATCACGAGGATGGCAGTCACGTCGATCGGGAGCCACTCGGTCACGAACAACACCAGTGCAACGACGATGATCCCGAAGACGACCACCATTTCTGGAGTCACCGTCAGCCCGCTCGAGTCAGCCACTAGCGGAGTCGTACCGCTAGCAAGCAGTGAAAATCCGGACACGATTGACAGTACGGAGTCGGTGACGGTCCCGTTTGAAGGCCTCGGTCCGACCTCGAGTTCGAGCCAGCGGCGCACGACCGCTCAAGCGGGCGGCCGACCTACTGCGAGGACAGCCGCGAGCGGAACCGTTCGAGGCCGACATCCAACATATCGGGGCTGACCGGCTGGAACTCGCCGTCGGCAGGCAAGTATGGGCGCACCGAATCCCAGCTCTCGCGGGCGTAGCGTTCGTCCAACAGGACGCGCACGCCGACATCATCAGGGCTGCGGATGACGCGCCCGATCGCCTGCCGGGCCTTTCGCACGGCGGGAATCGTCAGCGCGTAAGTAAAACCGTCGCCGAACGCGTCGTCGTACGCTCGGCGGACGGCTTTCGTCCGCGGACTCGAGGTGTTGACGATCGGGACACCACAGACGACTGCCGCAGCCAGCCGATCGCCGCTGTAGTCGACGCCTTCGGTCAGCGTTCCCCGCAGGCTCGTGACGAGGACCTTGCCGTCGCCCGCGAAGAAATCGGCTTTGAGCGACTGGGTCGTCTCGTCGTCGCTTGCGGCGTCGCGCAGGATGGGTTTCTCGATCCGGTCCTCGAGGACGCCGGCAGCCCACTCGGCTTCGGCGTAGCTGGGCATCCCGACGAGGACGTTACCGGGGAGCCGGGCGACCTTCGCGATGGCGTTCGCGTAGGCTCGCCGCGTCGGATTTTCGTCACCCGGTCGGCCGCGATTGTCGTACGTGAACTTCGGCGCGGCGACCGCGAAGCTCTCGCGGTTCTCGGCGGGGAAGTGCAGGCCGTATCGGCGCTCGACCACTGGCCGATCCTCCTCGCGCGCGAGATACTGGAGCCCGGTTACCTCAGTGAAGGCGTCCATCGGCTCGAGGGTCGCACTCATCAAGATACCGCCACCGAACATCCCGAGGCGGTCGCCGATGGCATCGCTGGGGACGCAGTTGTGCAACGCAAGGCGAGCGTTGTAGGCCCGCCGCCACGAGTCGGCAGGCTCGGTGTCGTCCCAGGTGCGCTCGAGTTCGATCTCCCGAAAGTAGTCGGTGTGGCCCTGCCGGTACCACTCGCCGAGGACGCGACCGACCGCGGGTGCGGCGCGGGTTCGGTCTTCGTCTTCGGCTTCGTTCAGAATGCGTGCGACGACCGCGCCGACGGATTCGGCACGGACCCAGTCTGCGTCGCCGTATCCGGCTTCGCTTGCCCACTCGAAGAGCTCGTCTTCGGCGGGCTTGCTCGGGTCACGGAGCGGAATTTCTTCGTCGTTCAGCTCGGTCAGGTTCGACTGCCAGCCCCGGTAGTTCCGGTCAAGATAGGCAGTCACACGGCGGTCGAGTTCGGCTCGGAGGTCGCGGACGAACTCGAGAGTCCGGTTGAGTTCCTCGAAGGAGACATCGCTCTCGTTGAGTTCCCCGCGTACGAGATCGGCGTCGGCGGTCTTGGAGCCGCCTTCGGCCTGTCGCCCCTCGCGTTCGAATTTGATCGGCTGGATGACCCGCGAGAGTTCCGTCTCGGTGTCCCGAAGCGTCGCGTCGGCGACGCCCTCGCTGACCAAGTCGCGCACGCGTGGCTCTAACATGTGGGCCTCGTCACAGACGACGAACGTCGAGTCGTCGAGCAGTGCGCCGGTAAAGGAACCGACCGTCCGGGGGTCGAACGCGTGGTAGTAGTTTCCGATGACGACTTCGACCTCGCCGAGGGCAGCCCCCATCACGGAGTGGGGACAGGTGCCGTGTCTCACTGAGCGCGCGACCAGCTCCTCGGGCGTGACCATGCCGGCGTCGGTGAAATCGTACGGGACCGCTTCCGCCACAGCGCCGTCCTCGTCGTCCGGTAAATCCTCGAGATACTGTGCGTAGAACGGACAGTACTCGGTTTCGGCCCCGACGGGGCCGCCCTCGCCGTACTCAGGCAGTTCGGGTGGATAGGGCGTCGGTTCGCCCGCGGTCTCGAGGAACCGGCCGTCGCTGGCGCGAGCCCCGCTGTCGGCCAGCCCGATCTGCTGGCTGCGGGCGCGGGCAGCGAGGTTTTGCGCGGTCGTGTCACCGCCCTCGCCGGTGAGGTCACGAGTACGGTCCCGCAGCGTCTCACAGCGGTCGTAGACGTTTCCGTCGTCAATTCCTGCTGCACTCTCGCGGTTGTACGGACAGACGTCAGCCTTGCCGACGAGCGTGAGTCCCGATACTGGGTCCCAGTCACCGGGCAGATGCTCGTTGATCGTCTCGAGGTCGGCCTCGAACTGGCGCAGTTGCTGTTTGACGCTCGTCAGGACGAGGACGCGCTCGTAGTCGGTGTCCGGATCGCGTACGAGGTCGATCCCTGCGGTGAGCGCGATCATCGTCTTTCCGGTACCACAGGCCCCTTCGATGACGGTGTAGCCGCCCTCCTGTCCCGTTTCGATGGCGGTTTCGATGCCGTCGACCTGCGGCTCGTAGGGGCTGTCGTGGCCGAAGATCGCACGCCAGTTCGTCATTCCTGCCGTACTCATCGTCGGTCGGTCATAGGGTTGACGAACACGAGTGGCCGCTCGATCGTATTTAAACGGTGGCTCGAGAACGACGGAGCGTCAGGATCACCGAGAACGTAACGCCTTCCAGTCCTGGCGCTCTACCTCGGCTATGAGCGACACCAGTTCCATCGACGCTGACCAGTATCGGGACGAACTCGAGTCGAAACGCGCCGAGAAAGACGACTTCTTCGCGACCCATCCACAGTCGCCGATCCCGCCCGAGGAACGCGACGACTTCGACGGGCTGGATTACTTCGACCCCGACCCGACCTACCGTGTGACGGCGACCGCGACGGTCCACGACGACCCCGAGGTCGTCCTGATAGAAACCACCGCAGGGAGGGAGGTGCGCTATCTCCGCGTGGCGACGCTGGAGTTCGACCTGAATCGTGACGAGGATCTCGAAGATGGAACCTTCGAGTTGGCTGCATATCAACAGGAGAGTCCGAACGCGGAGCCGCTGTTCGTGCCGTTCCGGGACAAGACCACAGGACAGCAAACCTATCAAGGCGGTCGCTACATGGAACTCGAGGCGGACCGCGACCTCGAAGACGGCGACGAGCTCGTCGTCGACTTCAATCTCGCGTACTCGCCGTTCTGTGCGTACAGCGAGACGTTCGACTGTCCGCTGCCGCCGGAGGAAAACTGGCTCGAGATCGCGATTCCGGCAGGCGAACGATACGAATAGAACAGCGATCTCGCAAGTCGCGACCCGACACATCGCCGACCCGTGCTCTGTCTCAGCCGCTGCGCTCGAGCGCGAGACGGATATGAGGGGTTTTCGCAGGGGCCGTTTCGACTCGAGCCACCGGCCGCGTTGCGGGCTGTACGACGGGAACTGGGCGCTCGAGTGGAAATAGAGGGGTTCGACCGGTCAGGGAGCGACGCCGACGGTCAACAGCGTGCCGAACTCGCGGTAGCGTTCGACCATCGCCTCGCGGGTGTCCCAGTCCTCGAGCGGGAACTCGTCGTCGTCGGGGATCGTGATCTCGCGATCGGGAATGTTGTCCTGTTCGGCGACGTGCAGGCCTGCCTCGCGGAAAGCCGCGCGGTACTCGTCGCGGTCCCAGCGGGTCATCTCGATGTCGATAAACTCCTGCCACTCGTGGGAGTGGACGTTCTCCTCGTAGTAATTGACTGCACAGTAGAAGGTGCCGCCGGGCCGGAGGATGCGGGCGATCTCCTCGAGAGTGTGGTGGGGATCCGCGGCGTAGTAGAAGGCCTCCATCGACCAGACGTGATCGATCGAGTCGTCGGCGAAGGGGAGCGCGTCGAAATCGCCGACGAGGAAGCCAACGCTCGCGTCGTCAGTGTAGCTGGCCGCGTTGCGGGCCATTTCGGGTGCGCCGTCGAGTCCGTAGACGCGGCCAGCGCCCTTTGTATCCCGGAGTGCGCGGCCGGCGTAGCCGCTCCCGCAGCCGAGATCGAGGACGGTCTCACCCGGTTCGACTGGCATCCGCGCGAGCGCGTGCTTTGCGGTGTGCCAGTGTCTATCTTCCATTCCCTTGTCACGGCCGCTCGTTGCCCAGTCGTCGAACTCCTCGCGTACGCTCATAACGTGGCGATGTGTGACGCAGGGATAAACGCGTTCGCATGACGTCGCGGAACGCTGTGGCGTCGCTCACAGTCGTGATTGAAGCCGATACGGTCGACGGACAACACCCCATGAGAGCCATTCTCACTGTTATGAGAACCACCGACAGATACTTTAGGCTAGCCTAAATTATAGCAAGTGAAGGGTCGTCGGTGATCGAACTCCGTGGGCATCTGGAGTTCGCGATCCTCGGTGAGCCACACTGTCCCACCCCCTCGCCAGTTTTGGACCCTTCCTCCGGTTTCCGGAGTCCAGTTTCGTCGCATGATATGAATTTTGAGCGCATACCTCCATCTTCAGGCGGAGGTCGAGCGATAGGCTCGACTCTCCAACCGCTATCGGTGGCTGGGCCGAATTTCCACCGTGATCATTTTGCTGTAGCCCGCCGTCGCAGAGAGTGCTACGAATACCGTGAGATGCCGTCCCCGAACCACAAGGGGAAGCGAACCAGCGGTGGTTCGCACGGCGATGACATAGTATTCGATGGGGCCTCATTGGCCGGGCCACAGCCCTATACAGGGGAGGAAACGAGAGTTCCCCCAGTATGTTGCTGGTTCCCCTTGCGTGCGGGTTGGAACCTCGAACGCCACACTCGGCGGAAATCCGATGGTCGGATTCCACATCCTTCAGGGCGTGGAGGAGGTCAAATATCCGCACGCTTAAGGGAGTGCCGAAAGTTGTTCACGCCAGTATGGACTACAGCCTCGAGATAGACGGGACACCGGAGACGGTACCGGGCGGGACCGGCGTCCTCCTCTTGCATCCAAGCACTGGCGAAACCGACCGTATCGATACCGACTTCCTCAAAGCCGACACCGACCACTTCCTCGTCGTTTCGACGCGAACCACTGCCCGCGAAGTCAAACAGAAACTCGAGTACTACGATGTCAACGAGGAGTGTGCCGAAATCCTCGATACGCTAAGTATCGAACGCGGCTACTCCCGGCGGTCGTCCGATACCGTCCACTACGTAGCCGCCCCGGACAACATCGACGGCATCGTCGCTCAGATCGACGCCTTCCTCGACACCCATGAGGGGAAAGTCCGCATCAGCTTCGATTCCGTCACCGAACTCGCCTACTACGCCGGTGACGAGCGAGCCCTCGAGGCCGTCGAGCGAATCCTCGCACTGCTCGAAGACCACGACGCAGTCGGCCTCTTTCATCTCTCGGAAGAACCACACGACGCCGCGCTCGTCGACGAGTTCCGCGGACTGTTCGACGGCGTGATCGACCTCGACGAAGACGGGAGCATCGACGCCGAGTTCTAACTGCCAGTACAGTTACTCGTCCGCGAGCGAGTCGAACGTCTTCTCGGCCCACCGGATCGCATACGCCGGGCCGTGATCCCGGTAAGCTTCCGTATCGAGCGCAGCGAACGGCGCGGGCAGTTCGATCGCGTGTTTGATCGCAGCACACGCCAGTTCGGTCGCGTCCGCGAAATCGGTCTCGCCGCGAGCAACCGCCCGTGGCAGTCCCGCGACGCGATCCTCGAGTCGCGACCCTGCGTCCTGCCAGGCGTCAGCGAGGGCCGGATGATCGCCGTGCCAGTCTGCGAAGATCTCTCGGGTCTGGAGACCGATCCAGCCATCATACAACGCGGCGGCGACCTGATAGGTGCTGTTCGGGTCGAGCGGGACTGCTCGATCGAGCTCGCGATACGAGTCCTCGAAGAAACCAATGAACTGTTCGGGCACCTCGAGTCCGAGCTGGACGAACGCCTCGGCGATCAGAAACTCGACGAACGATTCGGGCGAGCCCTCGACTCTGGGTTTGACCACCACGACCGGCGGCTCCGTCTGACGGGTCCAGGCGACGCTGCCGTCGCCCGGCATTCCGACCGTAAAATCCGAACTCGCGTAGCGAGCGAGCAGCGTTGGCGCGTCTTCGGGCAGCCAGGCTGCCGGATAGCTGGCCGGCTCGAGCGCGTCGACGAGCAAGCCGAGGTCCTCAGCAAGCGCTGGTGGAAGGGTTTCGAAGTCACGCTCGCAGTCGAGAACTCGAGCGCCCGGTGCGTGAGCGTCACGAACCGACGTGAGCCGATCCGGGAGCGCACGAGTCTCGAACATCAGGCGAACGCCGTCTGGAAAACGAGCAGGATCGACAGCAGTGCCGATACGGCGACCGTGGAAAGAACAACCTTGGTTGCAGTGCTCATATGTGCCCCCTCGTATCGCCATTGCTTAAATCCATCTGTCTCCGTCCGCCGTCTCGACCCGCTCGTCCCCGTGTGCCGGTCGAATTACAACGACTCGAGCAGTCGCATTACACCATCGCCATTGGTCTACAACCAGTATTTCAGTTGGAACTCGATTCCCAACTGCGTAGCGTTTTCCGGAGTGATTTCTCTGTGCTACAGTAGAAACGGTCCGGTGGGTTCTGCGCGTCCATCACTCGTCGCTGTCGCCACCGTCGCGCCAGGAATCGGGGACGTCGATGACGTATCGGCCGTCCTCCTGGAGAGAGATGATGTACTCTTCGCGGTTGTAGAGTTCCATCAAATTGAGTTCATATTGGCCCGGTCTGACGATCTTGATGCTCTCGAATTGTTTGTTGAGCTCTTCCCGCAGGTCGTCGATCGACGGACGATCCCCGCTCGGTTCGCTGACGACGCGACCGTGTTCCGGCGGCTGATCGTCACCTGCTGTGGCAGCGGTCTGCTCGTCTGTATCGACGCCGTGTCGAGGTTCGGAGACGGCAGCTCCATCGGTGTGAGTTGGCAAGTCGCCTGCAGAAATGACCTCGCTTCGGGCGTCAGCCTGGGCCGAACTCTCGTCGTCTGCAAGCGTCGTGGTCGGCTCGTCAGATCGCTGGTGTGACCGCTCGCTATCGCCGGATTCGTCGATCGTCTCGGTCTGTGTGTCGGTTCGGTTCTCGGGTCGCCGCGCCGTCTCGGGCCACTCAGCGAACTGCTCGTCGGTTTCACCGTCTGCCTCGGTGGTGTCAGCCCCACCGCTCGAGGGCCACGACCGCTCCGACTCGACAGCAGCGCTCGAGCCGTCGGGCGCAGACTGTACAGCAGGGTCAGGAGATTGTCGGTTCCGCCCATCCGTCGGGTCGTCGTCTTTAGTGATCCAATCGCGAACGGTCTCCGTGGCACGGCTCGTGACGCTGCCCGACTCAGTCGATTCTGCGTCGGCCGCTTCCGTGTCGCCGGCCCCATCGGAGGTGTCTGCTGTGGCCGCAGTTGTGGGTGCGAACTGAAACTTGTTCCCGCCACAGTCGGGACAGCCCGATAGCATCTCCTTGGAACCGTCAGCGAACGTTCGACCGCAGTTCGTACACTGATGAGGCATTAATTACGGGAGACGAGCGCGCTGATGAGCGTTTCGTCCTTGTGGAGTGTCTCGATCTGGTTGGCCGGTCCGATCACGGTGAGTTTCGTCTCCACTTTGTCGCTACCCATAATGCGGCCGAGCAGCGACGAGTCACGGGCCTCGGACTTGGGATAGGTCTCGATCTCGATCCCGTTGAACTCGTCTGGGCTGATTTCAGCCATCGTCACCTCGATGAGGCGACTCTCCTCGTCCGGCGTCAGCCCTTCCTCTAAGATGACGATGTTCCCGTCGTGGACGCCGTCCAAGATCATCCTGATCTTTTCCATCGTGGCCATCCCGTCCATGCGCTCGCCGCTTATCAGATCGATCTGTACGCCGTCGGACGGCTCCGAATCGTCTGCGTTGGTTGCCTTCGGCATTGTTTCTCACCCGAAGTATTCCGCGATCTTGTCGTACACTTCGTCCATGTTGTCGCCTTCCTTCGCAGAGAGGGGCACAGTCGTGTGCTGTGGGAAGGCATCCTCGATCCGCTTGACGCTCGAGTCATCGAGGTCGGTCTTGTTCGCGAAGATGAGAACCGGAAGATCGCGAGACTCGATGATGCCGATCAACATCGTGTTGACCTGCGTGATCGGGTCTTCGGCGCTATCCAGTACGTAAATGACGCCGTCGACGTCTTCGCGTAGCCAGTGCATCGCCTCGGCGACGCCTTCGGTCGCTTCACGGGAGCGACGAATCGCGTCCTCTTCGTCGAGTTCGTCCGTGAACTCCTCGTAGTCGACCTTGGTTGTCACACCGGGCGTGTCGACGATATCGATCGTCACCGTCTTCCCGTTGCGTTCGATGTCGACGTTTTCTTTGCGGCGTGCGCGACGCGTCTCGTGGGGGATGTGGCTCTCCGCACCGATGGCATCACCCGTCCAGTCGCGTGCAATGCGGTTTGCGAGCGTGGTCTTGCCGGCGTTCGGCGGACCATAGATACCGATTCGTTTGGGCTCCTGTTCCGAAAACAGGCGATCCGTCACCCGAGAGATACTATCTTTGAGTTCTGTGAACAGTCCCATCTGTTGGGCCCTCCAGCACCGCGGGGTGCATCTGCGCGTACTACTAAGCGAACTCACTTAAGCCTACGTCAGACATGTTGACACTCCAGACAAGAAGAGTGTCAGCAATCAGAATGAAATTACCAGATACGTCGGGTAAATCTCGTGTGAGTTGTACACATGCAGACTACTTTAGACAGTCTGATCTCGCTGATACCTAGTGCGGAAGGCGTACTATCTGCGGAAAGCGTACCAGCCACCCAGCTGGGTCTCGAATACATATGCGTGGATGAGTATCACAACTGTGTGTGATAATACATCTAGGCATCGTAATTAGCTATCAATAATTAGTATCACGATTGTTGTGAGTGGGTTGTTACTGACGGAGGGGAGCCCCCCCACCCCTTCGTTTCAACTGGAGAGTGTCGAGTGTATGGGGCCGGTGTGTGGCCAGAGAGCTGCCAGTTACCCCTCTTTTTGGCTTGAGATGGATTCTACAGCGCGAAATCGGACGAATTGATGGGGATAGAACGGATCTAGTAATGAATTCTACTAGTTACTAGTACTAGCAGTTCTAAGAATATAGTCTAGTAGATACTAGTAATAAAGGACATATATCTAGTAAAACATACTGTTCTGCTAGTTCTACGGTTACTGTTTCTAGCCAACCAAGGTAAAACTTCCCCTTCTAGAAACCCCATCTCACCCCCCCCCTCCCTCCTTCGGAGCGTTCCACCTGAAACGAAGGGGTGGGGGGGGGACGCATATGATGGCTGATAACATATAACTCTGTGAAACGGTAACGGCCATCTCAATAAACGTCCGAATCACACATCCCGTGTCTCGGTCGACCCTAACGTACGGAACATCGGTACGGAGAATCTGAACACCAACATCTGAACACCAACTGCACTCTCGTTATTCGTTCCCGACCTGCTACTATCTTGTCTCTGTTTATCGTTTCCGACACCCACTCGCGCGTAACAACAATTCTCGAGAAACAGCGCTAACACAACTCCTCAGTATTGTCAATCCGACACGACGCTCATCTGAATCAGTACTCGGACTATTTCAATTCGAGCCGACTCGAGCGTCACTGATCGTCGTTCCAGCACGAGATGAAGGGAAAGGAAGGCTTTATTACTGTGGTTTTCCTCTGTTTCGTTTGCATCAACTGGACCCGACTCGGGTATCTGGAACTGTGGATCCACCTATGGACCCCATCAGACCATGAGATTCCTGATTCCCGACTCGACACTCCACACGAAATAAGGGGGCCTGTGTACGACGGATGTCAGACGACTCAGAAACCGCAGATTCGGACGAGGTTGAAATCGACGGAACGAGGGGGTTCTCGACGAACTTCGAGAACGCTGATCTCGGTGACGAGGAGTCGAATCAGGGGTTGTTCGACGATCTCCTCAGCGGTGAACCCATCTTCGAGAACAAGGAAGTTCTCCGTCCATCCTACACACCACACGAACTTCCCCATCGAAGCGACCAGATCAACAAGATGGCGACCATTCTGGTGGCTGCCCTTCGCGGCGAAACGCCGTCGAACATCCTCATCTACGGTAAAACCGGCACCGGGAAGACCGCAAGCGCGAAGTTCGTCAGCAAGGAACTCGAGAGCACGTCCCAGAAGTACAGCGTCCCGTGTGACGTCGAGTACATCAACTGTGAGGTCACTGACACTCAGTATCGCGTGCTCGCACAGTTGGCGAACAAGTTCATCGAGAAGAACGAACAACGGATCGACGAGCAACTCGCGACCCTCGAGTCGTTGCTAGACGCCATCGATGAGTACGATGCGACCGTCGACGCTCGTGATACCCACGAGGCAAACGCGGACGACCGGTCCAACGACCAACCGGCGTCGGACCCGTTCGAGGTCGCACTCGAGGACGCGACGGAGTCAAAGACCAACGTTTCGTCTGGAGACGAAATCGAGTCCGAGTCAGGCGGTTCTCCACCTGAAGCAGAGGGGTATTCGGGATCGGCCGAATCGAAATCGTCCTTGCCCTCCACTGAATCCGATTCGGCACCGGTCGACAGCACCGGGGACGCGACGGCTGCCGATTCGACCGCGCTTCCACCGGACCACCCTCTCGAGTCGACGCCGTTCGAGAGTCGCGAGGCGGTCGAAGCCCGCATCGAGGAGCTCGAGGCCGACAGAGAGTCCTTCGAGGAAGTCCCGATGACCGGGTGGCCGACCGACCGTGTCTACAGCGTCTTCTTCGACGCGGTCGACTACGACGAGCGGGTCGTCGTCATCATGTTAGACGAGATCGACAAACTCGTCGAAAAAAGCGGCGACGATACGCTCTATAACCTCTCGCGGATGAACTCCGAACTCGAGAACTCGCGGGTCTCGATTATCGGCATTTCGAACGATCTGAAGTTCACCGACTTCCTCGACCCTCGGGTCAAGTCATCGCTGGGCGAAGAGGAGATCGTGTTCCCACCGTACGACGCGAACCAGTTGCGGGACATCCTCGAGCATCGCTCGAACGTCGCGTTCAAGGACAGTGCCCTCTCCGAGGACGTGATCCCGCTGTGTGCAGCGTTTGCTGCACAGGAACACGGCGACGCACGTCGAGCACTCGATCTGCTTCGCACCGCGGGTGAGCTGGCCGAGCGCTCCCAGGCCGAAACGATCGTCGAGGAACACGTCCGGCAGGCCCAGGACAAGATCGAACTCGACCGCGTCGTCGAAGTCGTCCGGACGCTGCCGACCCAGAGTAAACTCGTGCTCTTTGCGATCATCTTGCTCGAGAAAAACGGCGTCCACAGCATCAACACGGGCGAGGTGTTCAACATCTACAAGCGTCTCTGTGAGGAGATCGACGCCGATGTCCTGACCCAGCGTCGGGTGACGGACCTCATCAGCGAACTCGACATGCTCGGCATCGTCAACGCCGTCGTCGTCTCGAAGGGTCGGTACGGTCGGACCAAAGAGATCAGTCTCTCCGTTCCACTCGAAGAGACGGAAGCTGTGTTACTGAGTGATTCCCGGCTGAGCGATATCGACGACGTGCAGCCATTTATTCAGGCTCGGTTCGAGAACTGACGAGTAGCGTGGCCGCCGACATCGCGGTCGCATTCGGTTTTGCTATCAGCCGCTCAGTCGCATCGATCTCGAGGAACGCGTTCCGCCTGACTTGTGATCGCACCGTTCACCGTCGCTCTCCATACCCCTCTATTTCCACTCGAGAATACGGCAGACGACAGATAGCGAATCTGACGACGTGGAGTGAGTCAGCGGTGCAACTCAGGGTCGATACCGACCTGCGGCCAGTGCGATACTGCCGCCGGCGACGCCAGCGATACCGGCGAGTTCGCCGTTCGACTCGAAACCGGACGCGGGACCGGCGGGTGTCATCGGTGCCGGCTCCGGCTGTGTGTCTGCCAGCTGGCTCGAGGATGACGGCGGAACGAGTATGCCCCCGAGAAGGTCGTCGACGGCCAGCCTGACGTGGCCGAGCCACGGGATCCGGTACTGTGCTTTGCCGGTGATCCATTCGGGTTTGACGATGTTGGTGTTGGCACCGCCACCCGTTTGATCATAGCCGAGGTTGTGGTCGCCTTTCGTGACGAAGCCGGCGTACGGTGCGGGACAGTTCGGAACCTCCTGACAGGTTGCGTCGCCGACGATCTCTTCGCTGGCTTTCGTATCGACCCAGTTTTCACCTTCGTCGACCCAGAAGTGGGCGCGATGGATGACCGGTGTCCTCGCCGGATTGCCGTTTGGCCTGAAGACAATGACATCGCCAGGATTGCCAAACTTGGTGTAGTCGGTCTCCTGACCGCGCTCGAGGGTGACGACGCCGGTTCCCTCGATTGCGTTATCGCCGACAAACCGGTCTTCCTCGACGACGAAGATGAGGTCTCCTCTGTACATGTTCGGTTCCATACTACCGCTCTCGACGGCGACCAGTGGCGGCCAGATCCCACTGACGCCGAATAAGAGGAGGGCGACGACGGCGACGATAGCGACGCTGCTCAAGACGTCTCGTGTCACCATGACAGTCTCATCGTTCGTCTTGAGGAACCAGCGGATGACTCCGTCGTCTTCGATCGTCACGTCGTCGGAATCAGACGCGGTCGGTGAGGGTTCCGGTGACGGCGTCTGGGGACTGCCGGCGCGTTCATCCGACCGGTCGCGGTCGTCGTCGCCGGAATCGCCAGGAGAAGTCCCGGAGCTAGAGCCGCTCATCGTCACTCGTTTCACCGGGCGCGAAAATCAACCTTCTGTTCGCACGGGCTATTTTTGAGTGACAAGAGCCTCGCGGCGGTTACGGCGCGGAGCACGTCACGGGTCGCGCGTCTCGGCGGCCGTCCCGTACCAGATGAGCGCGAGTACGCTGCCAACGGTGGCGACGATGATCGGGCCGATACCGACGACTGAACGGACCGAATCGGCTGCCAGTCGAATCTCTCCGATCCACGGGACCCGAACCATCGCCTTGCCAGTAACCCACTGGGCGCTGACGACGGTCGTATTCGCACCCGACCACGGTACCTGGTCGTAGGCCGGATTGGCGTCGCCTTTCGTAATAAACCCATCGTGGGGTGCTGGACACGATGCGAGATCGGCACAGCTCGCACCGTTTAAATACGCGGGATTGGCCTTCGTTTCGACCCACCGTTCTCCCTCTTCGACTCGAAACTGGGCGCGATGGATCGTCGGCGTCTTCGTCGGATCGCCGTTCGGCAGGAAGATGATGACGTCACCCGACTTCCCAAACCGTTGGTAGCTGCTGTCGTGGCCGCGCCGGACGGTGACGATGCTTGTTTCCGCGACTGTACCATCGCCGGCGAACCGTCCCTCATCGACGATAAAAACGAGATCCCCTTGCCCAATATTTGGTTCCATACTGCCGCTCTCGACAGCGACGAACGGCGGCCAGACACCGCTGATCCCGACCAGCAGGCAGCCACTGATCGCGACGATCGCGACGATCGTCACGATGTCTCGAATCGCGGTGCCAACTCGAGTGTCCGTCTCGAGTAGCCAGCGACCAATCCCGTCGTCTGCGATCGTCTCCGCATCGCTGCCGCGTGTTCGCGGTCGTGTGCCGACGTCCTGTCCGCGGTCGTCCGACTCCGTCGTCGGGTCTCGATCCCGTCTCGAGAGCGCACCGAGACGGTCGGACCGATCGGAGTCTGACTTACCGGCGTCGGGACCGTCCATTAGCGTTCGATTTCGACGACCTCGTCATCAACCTTCCGGCACCATCATCACCACGGCGTTTCCGTCACGAGTGTCTGTCACTCCGATCGCTGATCCGCTACCCTTTTTGCGTCGCTCGCGAATGCGGAGTGTGTGCCACTCGAGGCTGCCGCCCGACTCGTGAGCGAACTCACGAGCCGTGGCTACAACGCCGAGCGCGAGGCGGTAACGCGGCTCACGGCAGCCAACGACCCGCGTGCGGCCCTCGAGCGCGTTCTCGAGGACGTCCCGGACGACGTGTTGGTCGTCCGGGCCGAGCACGTCGAGGCGGCGCTTGCGACCGACGCTGGCGGGGCGACTCAGGCCGATGTTCCTGCCCGCTCGTCGGCAGATTCGACACCCGCTGTTTCGACTGGAACACACTCGGCGCAGGAACGCGATTCTTCAACTCGATCTCCAGTTGAAACTGTGGGGTCGAGTTCGGCGAATCGTGAAACCGACCCTGCGGTGCGCTCGCTCGAGATCACCGGCGACATGACCGGCGAGAGCACGGGGACCGGCGAGTACAGCGATTTCGTCTCCGTCTTCCGCGATCGACTCGATCGACTCGGCTCGAAACTGCGCGGGCGGGTCAACCACCGGCCGGCGACGGCCATCCAGGAGATGCCCGGCGGCAGCGAGGCTGCGATGGTCGGGCTTGTCAACGACATTCGCTCGACCGCCAGCGGCCACTGGCTGATCGAACTCGAGGACGCGACCGGGACCTTCCCGTGGCTGGTGATGAAAGACCGCGAGTACGTCGACCTCGTCGATGAGTTGCTCTGTGACGAGGTGCTGGCGATGGAGGGTACGCTGGCGGACGACTCGGGAATCGCGTTCGTCGACTCGATGTACTTTCCAGACGTCCCCCGCACGTACGAGCCCTCGACGGCCGATCGTCACGTCCAGGCGGCACTGATCAGCGACGTCCACGTCGGCAGCCAGGAGTTCATGGAAGACGCCTGGAACGCGTTTGCCGACTGGCTGCACACCGAGCAGGCCCAACACGTCGAGTACATGTTACTGGCCGGCGACATGGTCGAAGGTGTCGGCGTCTACCCCGATCAGGACGAAGAACTCGACATCGTCGACATCTACGAACAGTACGAGGCCTTCAGCGAGCACCTGAAGAAAGTACCGGGTGACATCGAGATCGTCATGATCCCCGGCAACCACGACGCCGTGCGACTCGCGGAACCACAGCCGGGATTCGACGAGGAACTCCGGGAGATCATGTCCGCTCACGACCCACAGATCGTAAGCAACCCCTCGACGGTCACGCTCGAGGGCGTCTCCGTGTTGATGTACCACGGCGTCTCGCTGGACGAAGTCATCGCGGAACTCCCCGAAGAAAAAGCCAGTTACGACGATCCGCACAAGGCGATGTATCACCTCCTCAAGAAGCGCCACGTCGCACCTCAGTTCGGCGGCCACACCCGGCTGGCCCCCGAAGAGAAAGACTACCTCGTGATGGAGGAGGTCCCCGACATCTTCCATACCGGCCACGTCCACAAACTCGGCTTCGGGAAGTACCACAACGTGCTCGCGATCAACTCCGGCTGTTGGCAGGCCCAGACGGACTTCCAGAAGAGCGTCAACATCGATCCCGACGCCGGCTTCGCGCCGATCGTCGATCTCGACACGCTAGATGTGACCGTCCAGAAATTCAGCTAGCGGTGACCGCTCATTGCCAGCGGTACAGCTATTGATCACGACCGCGTTAGCGACTGACGTCCGATCGATATGTCATCTCCTGACAACAGTCGCTCCGCGGAGACCATCGAACCCGCGTTTCGGCCCGCGGTCGACGCGCACACGCATCTGTTTCCCGAACGACTTACTGCCGCGATTCGACGCTCACTCAGCGATGAGACCGACTGGGAGTTTTCACACCCTGTGACTCGGTCGGCAATCGAAGCCGTCCTTCGCTCTGCGGGCGTCGCTGCCTCCGTCGCCCTTCCGTACGCCCACGAGGCAGGGCTCGCGCGGGAACTCAACGCCTGGCTCTGCGACCAGGCCGACTCGTCGGACCTGCTGATTCCGTTTGCGACGGTCCATCCCGACGACGAAGACGTCGCTGCCGTCGTCCGCGACGCGTTCGAGGCGGGCGCTCGTGGCCTCAAGATCCACTGTCCTGTCCAGGAATGTCGGCCCGCGGATTCGCGACTCGAGCCGGCCCTCGAGGTAGTGGCCGAATACGACCGTCCGATCACCTACCACGGGGGCACCGCACCGATGTTCGAGGACAACCCCTACGTCGGCGTGGACGCCTTTACCGAACTAGTTCATTCGTATCCGAACCTTCGCGTCTGCTGTGCACACATGGGCACCTACGAGGTCGAGGCGTTTCTCGAGCTCGCGCGCGACCATGCGTCCGTCTATCTCGATACGACGTTTGCGATGTCAACGTCGGCCGAGGAGACGATGGGGTTCGATCCGTCCTCGATCGCCGACGAGACGGTGGTCGAGCTCTCGGAGTCGATCATGTACGGGTCGGACTTTCCGAACATTCCGTATCCCTATCGCAACGAGCGGGCCGGCCTCCTCGCTCGCGACCTGCCACGGGAGACGATGCGAGACGTCTTCTACCGGACGGCGATCGACTATCTCGGCCTCGAGTCCGAGCCAGACCTCGGAGACGGTACGGAGACTGCGGGCGGTGTCTGAGACGAACGCCTGTCAGTCAGTGCCGGCCGGCCGCGACCGTCCTGCGGTTGCCCCGGGACAGCGGGACAGCAGACCGTATGACCCGAGTCAGTTGGTACTGTAGCTCGCCGGCTCGAGCCGAAATCGCACCGTCGGCGCGCCGTCGAATCGCGGGCCGCGGCCGCGTCGTTCGAAGCCGAGTTCGTCGGCGGCGCGTTCGATCGCGGTGGCATCCTGTGCTGCGAGCACTTCGACGGCCATCGACTCGCGCTCGGCAAACCGCACCGGTTCGGCTAGCAACCGCTTGCAGGCGTCGTTTGTCCCGTCGAGTTGGGTGACGTGAACGGTGTCTTCGCGCGCGTCGAAGCTAATGAATCCGAGCAGGTCCTCCGGATCAGAGCCGTCGTACTGTGTGTTCGAGATATTCGCGTTCGGATCGTGACTGCCGTCCTCTGCGACGCGCACCGTGCGGTCGTGGACGAGATTTCGCATCACGTCCGTCGGGGAATCGGCAATCGACGCGAGCGCGTCGGCATCGGCCTCGAGTGCGTCACGTACGTTCATCGACGTATGGTAATGCTGCGCACAACAGTGAATGTTACCCCGCCCAATTGACGACGCCATGCCGGCTTTCGTCTCACATTTTGGCAGTGGACGGGCCGTGACCGGGGTAGCAATCAGTGGTTTCGGGACTCGATCGTCGACAATTGGACGGATGATAAAAACGGGGACGATGGGACACAGTTATCTGCCCGCTCTGGTAACGACTCGAGTATGAGTCACAGCATCGCACTGCGAGTCGTCTGTGAGGTGGCAGCATGCGCGTCGTAGCCAAGTTCGGCGGAACGAGTCTCGGTAGCGGGGATCGAATCAACCGCGCCGCGGACTCGGTTGCTGCTGCCGTCGAGGACGGCCACGAGATCGCCGTCGTCGCCAGCGCGATGGGATCGACCACTGACGAACTGCTCGACGAGATCACCTTCGAGACCGACGATGCCGACCGCGCCCAGATCGTCAGTATGGGCGAGCGGACGTCGGTCCGGATGCTCAAGGCCGCGCTGTCGGCCCGCGGAATCGACGCGACCTTCTTAGAGCCCGGCAGCGAGGAGTGGCCGATCATCACCGACGAGTACGGTGAGGTCGATGTCGAGGAGACCCAGCGGCGCGCCCAGGAGGTCGCCGCGGAGATGGACGGGACCGTGCCGGTCATCACCGGCTTCCTCGCGGAAGGGCCCGATGGCTCGATCACGACGCTCGGCCGCGGTGGCTCCGACACCACGGCCGTCATGATGGGCAAGTACATGGACGCCGACGAGGTCGTCATCGTCACTGACGTCGAAGGCGTCATGACCGGCGACCCGAACGTCGTCGAAGGAGCCCGCAACGTCGGCGAGATTTCCGTCGACGAACTCCGGAACCTCTCGTTCCGCGGTGCCGAAGTCGTCGCGCCCTCCGCACTGTCGTACAAAGACGGCGGCCTCGACGTCCGCGTCGTCCACTACCAGCACGGTGACTTGCTGTCGGGTGGGACGAGTATCGAAGGCGAGTTCAAGAACCTCGTCGACCTGCGCGAGCGACCGCTTGCGTGTCTGACCGTTGCCGGCCGCGCGATCCGCAACCAGCCCGGCATCTTCAACCACCTCTCTGACTCGCTCGCCGAGAGCGAGATCAACATCGACGCTGTCGCCAGCGGGATGGACACCGTCACGTTCTACATCGACGAGGAGGAGGCCGAACGCGCCGAGAACATCCTCCACCGCGAGGTCATCGCGCGTGACGAACTCTCGAGTGTCACCGTCGACTCGCCGGTCGCCGTCGTCCGCGTCACCGGCGGCGAACTCCCCAACCAGCCGGGGATCATCAGCGAGATCGTCAACCCCCTCGCCGAGGCTCGGATCCAGCTCAACGACATCATCACCAGCGCGACTAGCGTCGCGCTCTTTGTCGACTGGGACGACCGCGAGGAGACCCTCGAGCTGACTCAGGACCTGTTCTAACCCGGGTCACTCGGCCCGCAGGTTCGTTTACTGCTGACCGACTGATTGCTCGTCGTGAGGGTCGTATTAACGAGCGTCTTCTTCCCGTAATACAGCGGTAGCGAGTTCGTAACGAAGGCGGTTGGTGGATACACTCCAGCCATGCGTACCGATCCGACAGTCACGGCGGTCTTCGCGGAGATCGACCCCGACCCGGACGCGATCCTCGCCGCGTACGACGCTGACGATCCTGATGCGCTTCTCGCGAGCGGTGGCGAGCACGACCCGAGTACCGACGCAGCGATCGACGCCGACGACGTGACGGCGGCGGACGTGTTCGCTGACCTTCAGGCAGCCGCACGCGAGGTGACGGTGACCGAGAGCGATCGCGAGCGTGCGTCCGGTGCCGGATCCGATCTAGAACTCGTCGGTCCCGCGCCGACCGAGACGCGGATCCCGTCGGACGCGTTCGGGGTCGATAACGCCGAGATCGACGACGCACTGACAGCGATCTGCTGGGACGGGCTCGGAACCGACGGCGCGGCTCGCTGATCTGGCTCCGACAGCGGTGTCGCCGCATCGGAACGCGAACGCGCGGGTCTACAGGCTCGCAAGAACGCCGCGGGCACGGTCTCGCAGCGTTGGTTCCGGTTCGGGCTCCGACTGGCCGAGTTGCCGTTTTGCGACCGAGCGTACTCCTCGTCGTGCGGACTCCGAACGCATCGCAGCCGCCGCCCAGTCGGGGAGCTGTGACTCGAGTTCCTGTCGCTTCTGGGCTTTGAGCTTGCCGAACTGGCGCAGTGCCAGACCGATACCGAGAAACAGGCCAGCGTCGAGCAACTCACGGCGGAACCGATCTCGGTCGTTCCGAACCGCGATCGCTTTCACCAGCGAGAGCGCACCGATCGCCAAATAGACCTTCGAACGCTTCGACGGATCGCCGCGGAGCAGCTGTTGGAGCGCCATGCGGCGGTAGCTACCACGTTCTCGCCGATAAAGGTCTGCCGGCAGGAGACGGGCCCCTGTCGCGGTCGTGGTTAGACGCGGTCGAGCGTGAGGGTGCCTCGGTAGCGCTGTTCGTCGATCGGCTCGATCGAAAACCCAAGCCGCTCGTAGAACGGGCGAACGCCGTCGTCGAACCGCGCCGTGAGCCGCCCTTCGCGCTCGAGGGCGGTCTCGATCAGCGCCCGTCCGATCCCTCGGTCTCGATGGCGACGCCGGACGCCGACTGCGCCGACGTGGGCCCCGGATTCGCGCTCGAGCGGCTCGAGGACGACCGTGCCGAGGACTCGTTCGCCGTCGCCCGCACGTGCCGACATCCCGTTGCGATCACCCGCGATGAAGACGTCACCGGCGTCGATTCGACCCTCGACATCGCCGGGCTCGAGCAACGCGGCATCGAGAATGCGGCGCACCTCGAGAGCATCGCCAGTGGTTGCCGTCCGGACAAACACGGAGTTATCCACCCTTGATCAGTCGCAACACCGTCACGTGGTCGCTTTCGACCGGCTGGTCCTCTGGAACCGGGCGACCGTCGACGAGGACGCTCACCTCGTGGGGACTCAACTCGACCGCACGCAGGAGATCGGCGTACGTCGGCGTCGCCTCCGCAGTGTGCTCGTCATGACGATTGGACGTGGCGGCCACCGCCTCGAGCTCGAGTTCGTAGGTATCTTCGCCTTTGACGTCGACGGTGACGTGCATACGCCGCGTTACGAGGCAACGGCCTTGAGCGCGTCGCTCCGGCAGTGGGCGAGCCATCTCGCCTCGTTAGTCCGTCGTCGGCTCGTCCGAGCTAGTACCGGATCGCCGGTTTCGAGCGCTTCGTCGATGGCCAGACAGCGCCCGTGCGATCGCGCCGAGCCCGAGCAGAAGGACAAGCAGGTTGACCACGCCGCCGACGATGGGCACTAGAGAGAGGCCGGCACCGACCAGCAGGCCAAGGATGAGTGCAAGCCAGCGGTTGCTGATGCCAACCAGCGAGAGGACCCACGCTGCGATGGCAAAGAGCCCATAGATGACGCCGATCCACAGCAGCAAGGCGAAGACCAGCGTGCCGATGATCGACAGCGGAATCCCGATGATGGTGATCGCGAGCGCGATCAGCAGGAGCGGCACGCCGATGAACACCCCCAGTCCGACCAGTCCGGTGCGAAGCGGTCCCGTCGCGACGCTATCGGCGACGCGACCGGAAAACCGCGGGAACAGCGCGAGCAACACGGCACCGAGCAGGAGGTTGATCACGAACGAGTAGACCGTGAACAGCCACGCCGCGAACGGCTGGACCGTCGGCGCGACGTCGACGCCGAGCGAGGGATCCTCTTCGATGTCGCCCGCGACCGCGTCGGTGTTGCCCTCGAGATCGCCGTCGTAGCGCAGATCGCCCGCGATCGAGGCAGTCTCTCCCAGCCGGATCGTATCGGCCCCGATCTCGGCGTCGTCCTCGAGCGTGCCGTCGACGACAACAGTGCCGGCACCGGCCGTGAACGTGCCGTTGACGGTGCCGTTTTCGGCCACCGTCACGCTCCCTGCGCCGATCTCGACGTCGCCATCGACGGTGCCCGCAATCGTCACGCTCCCCGCGCCGCCCTCGAGATTGCCGTCGACCTGCCCTGTCTCTTCGATTTGGACGTCGCCCCCGGCGGCGCTGACGTCGCCAGTGACGGTGCCCCGGACGATGACGGTGCCACCGACCGCCTGCAGACTGTCAATTGTCTCGCCTTCCTCGACGACGACTGTCCCGCCGGCCCGGGCGTCGGACTGGGCAGTGACAGTCGCCGGGGCGGCACCGATGACGACGATGGCGACCAGCAACGCGACGACGAGTCGTGACCCTCGGTTTTCCCCGCGTTTCATGTCTCGTCGTTCTACGAGCAAGCCCAAAAACGTGTTATGCAGATATCAGGATCCGTGTCGGTTTTGATTCGGCTCTCAGGCGCGCCCACCGGTCAGCCCGCGACTCGAGACCGACCTTCGGGCGATTTATCTTCCGTCCCGCTCTGGTGCCGGTATGAGCGAGGCCGAGGCCGACGCCGAGGCGGCGGGGCCGACCCCCGGGAAGACGGAAGTCTGGATCGAGAAGTACCGGCCGGAGCGACTCGACGAGATCAAAGGCCACGAGAACATCGTCCCGCGGCTCAAACGCTACGTCGAGCAGGACGACCTCCCCCATCTCATGTTCGCGGGGCCTGCCGGCACCGGCAAGACCACGGCCGCACAGGCCATCGCCCGCGAGGTCTACGACGACGACTGGCGCGAGAACTTCCTCGAACTCAACGCCTCCGACCAGCGCGGCATCGACGTCGTCCGCGACCGCATCAAGGACTTCGCGCGCTCGAGTTTCGGCGGCTACGACCATCGCATCATCTTTCTCGACGAAGCCGACGCGCTCACCTCCGACGCCCAATCTGCGCTGCGCCGGACGATGGAGCAGTTCTCGAACAACACCCGCTTTATTCTCTCGTGTAACTACTCGAGTCAGATCATCGACCCCATCCAGTCGCGGTGTGCGGTCTTTCGCTTCACCGAACTCGGCGAGGACGCCATCGAGGCGCAGGTCCGCGAAATCGCCGCCACCGAGGGAATCGACGTCACCGACGACGGCGTCGACGCGCTGGTGTATGCAGCCGACGGCGACATGCGCAAGGCGATCAACGCCCTGCAGGCCGCGGCCGTCATGGGCGAAACCGTCGACGAGGAGACCGTCTTCGCGATCACCGCTACCGCTCGCCCTGAGGAGGTCGAGGCGATGGTCGAGTATGCCATCGACGGCGACTTCACCGCCGCCCGCGCCGCCTTAGAAGAGCTGCTGACCGACCGCGGACTCGCCGGCGGCGACGTTATCGACCAACTGCACCGCTCGGCCTGGGCGTTCGATATTCCCGAACAGGCGACGGTGCGGCTGCTCGAGCGACTGGGCGAAGTCGACTATCGAATTACGGAGGGTGCCAACGAGCGCCTGCAACTCGAGGCCATGTTGGCGTCGCTGGCGCTCGAGGACGAGGCCTAAATTCCGTCGAGCGCCCGCTCGCCGTCGGCGACACTGCGACACACGACGGCGACGTGACCGTCCGTTTCGACGATGTCGACGCTCCAGCCGTGCATATCGGCGATGCGCTCGACAGGCCCGAGGTCGTCGTCGACGCCGTCGAGCGCAGCCGAGCGGGTAGTGTCTGACTCCGCCACGTCTGGCTCCGTCTCCAGCGCGGCAGCGGCCTCGATGTCCGCCGCTGGATCGTACTGGGTAAGGGAGAAGCCGTCGTCAGTCACGCCGACGACGACGGCCGGCACTGTCTCGTCGATGACGAGTCGAAACAGGTGCTCGAACAACTCCCGCAGTCGTGTCTTGTTTGCCTCGAGGATGCGATCGGTCGCGTCCCGCGTGACGAGTCTCGTGTCGCCGGTGTCGACGCTAATCCAGGCTTGTCGTGCGATGTCGTGGACGCCGACGGGTTCGGTGTCGGCGAGTGCGTCTCCCTCGGCGATCGCGGCCAGTCGCTCGAGTGCTGCTTCGATGCGCTCCTGTGCGTCCGCAACGGTCGCGACGTGGTCGTTCTTCCCGGTGTCGGCGGCGAGCCCGAGGTAGCCGCGGGCGACGTTCAGTGACGGCCAGATGTCGTCCTCGAGCAGCTCTGCGATTGCCTCGAGTCGCGCGTCGGCGGCGGCCCGCGTTCGTCTGCAGCGATGGCGTTCGGTTACGTCGTGGTAGACGAGTAGTCCGCTTGGGTTGTCCACGTTCGCACCAGCGTCGCTTGCGGCCGATTCGAGTGGCTTCAGCATGACCAGAAAGTCGCGGATGCCGTCGTCGGTATCGTGGCGGCGTTCAAACTGGCGGCGTTCGTCCGCCCGCAGCGCCTCGCGCAGCGTCGTTCGGCGGTGCTCGAGGCCCGACGGGACGAGCCACTCGTCGACCGGGTCGCCGACGAGCTCGTCGGGACCGGTACCGAAGATGTCGGCGACGGCGTCGGTGGCCGCTTGAACGATGGGCTTGCCGTCCTCGCATTCGTACCACAGGGCAGGGATCGGGAGTGTCGTGACGGCCGGTCGGAGCCGGTCGCGGTCCGGTCGACAGCGATTTTGGTCGCGACAGACCCACTCGATTTCGTCTGCGAGGTGGGCGATGGCGTCGTCGGTATCACTCCGAACGTAGCCGTCGATGCCGCCGGTCGAGCGTGCGGCCGCCGGTGTAAACGAACTGTCGGTAAAGAGGACGAGCGGCGTCGAGCCACAGGCCTCGACCACATCGAGCAGATTCGAGCCCGCTGTTGTCGTCGGCGTCTCGGCGAAGACGACACAGTCGACCGCAGGAGCCCAGTTGCGGATTCGCTCGGTCTCGAGCGTCGTCGCCGATCGAACCGATCGCTCGTGGCCGTCGCTTTCGGCGGTCTCGAGTCGCTCGGCACCATCGCTGGCCGTCGCCTCGGAGCCGGCGACATAGAGGACCGTCCGCGGTCGTGTCGTCGATGACGGCTGGGTCATTCGTTTGAACAGTCGATACTCCATACGTCGGGCCCGTCATCCCTTAAAAATTTACTGGCCGGCTCGACGCTGACGCCCGACGGCTGCTGATACTGTCGGCTGACTGTCTATGATCTCTGTCCCCGACCACGGTTGCGGAACTGTTTTACGCGCTGCACGGGCAATAGACGCGTAATGAGCGAACTAGAGGAGGAGTACCGCCTCGAGTACTTCGAGGAGGAAGGATTCGAGCGCAAGGAGTGCCCGAAATGTGGCGCTCACTTCTGGACGCGCGACCACGACAGGGAGACCTGTGGTGAGCCGCCCTGCGAGGAGTACGGCTTTATCGACAACTCGGGGTTCGACGACGAGTACAGCCTCGAGGAGATGCGTGAGACCTTTCTCTCTTACTTCGAGGATCACGACCACGAACGCATCGATCCCTACCCGGTTGCGGCGAACCGCTGGCGCGACGACGTCCTGTTGACCCAGGCGTCGATCTACGACTTTCAGCCGCTCGTAACGAGCGGCGAGACGCCGCCGCCGGCGAACCCGCTGACGGTCTCCCAGCCGTGCATCCGGATGCAGGACATCGACAACGTCGGCAAGACGGGCCGCCACACGATGGCCTTCGAGATGATGGCCCACCACGCGTTCAACACGCGCGAGGATGTCGACGAAGACGAGTACGCCTACTACGGCGAGGTCTACTGGAAGGACCGCACCGTCGAACTCTGTGACGGCTTTTTCGACTCGCTTGGCGTCGATCTCGAGGAAGTCATCTACATCGAGGATCCGTGGGTCGGCGGCGGCAATGCCGGGCCAGCCATCGAGGTCATCTATCGTGGCGTCGAACTCGCCACGCTCGTCTTCATGTCGATGGAGCAGGATCCCGACGGCGAGTACGAGATGAAAGACGGCAACCGCTACAGCCCGATGGACACCTACATCGTCGACACCGGCTACGGGTTAGAGCGGTGGACCTGGGTCTCCCAGGGGACGCCGACCGTCTACGAGGCGGTCTACCCCGATATGATCGCCTTCCTCAAGGAGAACGCCGGCCTCGAACACACCGACGAGGAAGAGGAGCTGATCTACCGGGCGGCCAAGCTCGCGGGTCACATGGACATCGACGAGGCCGAGGACATGGAAACCGCCCGCAGCGAGATCGCGGCCGAACTCGACGTCGACACCGCGGAACTCGAGGCACTGATGGAGCCCCTCGAGGACATCTACGCGATCGCGGATCACTGCCGGACGCTGGCGTATATGCTCGGCGACGGCATCGTCCCCTCGAACGTCGGGACGGGCTATCTCGCGCGGATGGTCCTCCGACGCACCAAACGGCTCTGTGACACGGCTGGCGTCGACGCACCGCTCGACGAACTCGTCGATATGCAGGCCGAGCGTCTCGAGTACGAGAACCGCGACACGATCCGCGACATCGTCCGGACCGAGGTCGAGAAGTATCGCGAGACGCTCGAGCGCGGTGGTCGCCGGGTCGAAACGATGGCCGAGGAGTACGCCGAGACGGGTGAGCCGATCCCGACCGAGGAGCTGATCGAACTCTACGACTCACACGGGCTCCAGCCGGATATGGTCGAAGAGATCGCCGCAGAAGCGGGTGCCGAGGTCGACGTGCCCGACGACTTCTACAGTCTCGTCGCGAAGCGCCACGACACGCCCGAAGCGGTCGCCGAGGCCGACGAGGACGAGGACGAGCGATTCGAGGATCTCCCCGAGACGGAGAAACTCTACTACGACGACCAGCAACGTACGCAGTTCGAGGCGGTCGTCCTCGACGTTTTCGAGCGCGAGGAGGGTTACGACGTCGTTCTCGACCAGACGATGTTCTACCCCGAAGGCGGTGGCCAGCCTGCTGACACGGGGACGCTCTCGACCGACGACACGACCGTCGAGGTCGAGGACGTCCAGATCGAAGACGGCGTTATCCTCCACCGAACCGACGAGAACCCCGGCAAGGGCGAACTGGTCAACGGCCAGATCGACGGCGGCCGTCGCCGGCAACTGATGCGCCATCACACGGCAACCCACATCGTCATCCACGCCGCTCGGCAAGTTCTCGGCGAGCACATCCGGCAGGCCGGTGCCCAGAAGGGCGTCGAGAGTTCCCGAATCGACGTTCGCCACTACGACCGCATCAGCCGCGACGATATCAAGCGGATCGAGAACCGCGCCAACGAAATCGTCATGGACAACACCACAGTCTCCCAGGAGTGGCCCGACCGCCACGACGCGGAGGCCGAACACGGCTTTGATCTCTATCAGGGTGGTATCCCGCCGGGCGAGCAGATCCGGCTGATTCACGTCGACGAGGACACCCAGGCCTGCGGTGGCACCCACGTCGCCCGCACCGGCGACATCGGCGCGATCAAGGTCCTCTCGACCGAACGCGTCCAGGACGGCGTCGAACGGATCACCTTCGCCGCCGGCGAAGCCGCTATCGAGGCGACCCAGGAAAAAGAAGACGCCCTCTACGAGGCCGCGGAAATCCTCGACGTCTCGCCCGAGGCGGTCCCAGACACCGCCGAACGGTTCTTCGAGGAGTGGAAGGACCGCGGCAAGCAGATCGAGGACCTGAAAGAACAGCTCGCCGAAGCCCGCGCCGGTGGCGGTGGCAGCGGTGAGGAAGTCGACGTCGGCGACGCGACAGCCGTCATCGACCGGATCGACGCCGACATGGACGAACTGCGTGCGACCGCCAACGCCCTGGCCGAAGACGGCAAGATCGCCGTCCTCGGCAGTGGTGCCAGCGGGGCCCAGTTCGTCGTCGCCGTGCCCGACGACGTTGGCGTCAACGCCGGCGAAGTCGTCGGCGAACTCGCCGCGAAGGTCGGCGGCGGTGGCGGCGGCCCGGCGGACTTCGCACAGGGTGGCGGTCCCAACGTCGACGATCTCGACGGGGCGCTCGAGGATGCCCCTGAGGTCCTGCGACAGCTTCGCAACGCCTGAATCCGTCGACACATCATCGCCGACGGCTCGCAGCGAAACCGACCCCTTCTTTCAGCGTCCGTCCCCTCGAGTCACCCATGCCGACTGCATCGAACGGATCGGTCTCGCTGTACTACGACCGTGCGGGCGAGGGAGAACCCGTCGTCTTCGTCCCCGAGGCGGGCCTCGGCGGCTGGCTGTGGGGCTGGCAACACGCTGCCGTCGCCGGCCCTTACGAGGCCGTCGTCTGGGACCTTCGAGGAACTGGCCGATCGGACGCGCCACCCGGCCCCTATAGCCTCGAGACGCTCGTCGCTGACCTCGAGACAGTCCTTGCCGACTGCGAGATCCGCAACGCCCACCTCGTGGGCTGTGGCCTCGGCGGTGTGATCGCACTCGAGGCAGCCCGGACCTCGAGCCGCGTCGCGACGCTGACGCTGTTCGGCACTGCCGCGCGCGGAGACGCGTTCGACCTCGAACCGCTGTTCGCGCCGCCGAACGACCCCGACGCGCTTTGCGAGTCACTCGAGGCGGGACTCTCCGATGACTTCCTGGCGGCCCAGCCCGACGTGCGTGATGGAATCGTCGACTGGCGAGCCGACGGCGACGCGGATCGCGCGGGCTGGGAGGCACAGGTCGCGGCGCTCGCGGACTTCGACGCGAGCGACTGGCTGGTCGAGGTGACGCAGCCGACACGGGTGTTCCACGGCGGGGCTGACGAACTGGTATCGCCGTCGGCCGGCGAGGACCTCGCCCGGGGGCTTCCCCGCGGCGAGTTCCGCGACCTCGAGGGCGCGGGCCATCTCTGCTTTATCGAGCGTTCGCGGACGGTCAACGATCTGTTGCTGGGCTTTCTCGAGGACCAGACGGACGACGAGTAATTGGACTCGAAACCAGCGAGCGCGCGCTGGCAGGATCGATACCGAACTGACCGGCAAGCCGGTCTCGTGCTTGCGATTGATCCCCTATCTACTACGTACTCGAACGTGGGAGTGACTGTCGTGACTCTCTCGCTGGCGCGGCGGGCCGACCACTTCCCGGATCGGACGGCGGTCATCGACATCTCGGAGCAGCGACTGTCCGCCCCCGCGGAGACGATCAACGAGGACCGGGTTTCCTACCGGGAACTGTCGACGCTCGCGGAGCGGATAGCCGAGCGCCTCGCCGCGCGTGGGATCGCCGCTGGCGACACAGTCTGTCTCGTTACCAGAAACCGGGTCGTCGCGCTCGCGCTGTGGTTCGCCTGTCGCCGGCTCGGAGCCACGTTCGCGCCGATCTCGCATCTGCTGACCCCCGCCTCGGTCGACCGACCGTTCGACGTCCTCGCACCCGATCTCGTCGTTGCCGAAGCGGCCCAGCGCGATCTGGTGCGATCGATCCCCTTCGATCGGGTCGTGACGCTCGAGGCGCTGGCCGAAACCGACGGTGAGCCGATCGATCACGACGGGCGGCCGACCGACGCAACGCCGGCGCTGGCGCTCCACGGGGAGTCCGGCTGCCCGGTTGCCGGCTATTCGGCCACCGCCATCGAGCGCAACTGTATCACGGGCGTCGTCGCGTGGGGGCTCGCCGCCAACGATGTCGTGCCGCTTCCGATGCCGCTGTCGACCGCCGACGGTCTCGTCCGCATCGCGTTGTCGGTGCTCTACGTCGGCGGTACGCTCTTGCTCGACCGCGCGTTCGATCCCGGCGACGCCACGACTGCGATGGCCGCGGCGGACGCGACGCTCCTGATCGGCCGCGAACGGGTGATTCGCGACATCGCAGCCGCATCTGGATTCGACAACGCGGTCGACTCGCTCGAGCGGGTCGTCTGCGAGGGACCGATCGGCGACGAGGCGGTCGCGGCCTACCGGGACCGCAACGTTCCGGTTGTACCGGTTTACGGCCGCCTCGAGTGTCCAACCGCCATGAGCGGGCGATTCGATCCGGATCGATCCGATTCCGACGGGGCCGGCGTTGGCAGCCCGGTGCCCGGCTGTCGGGCCCGTCTGGTCGACGAGGCGGGCGCGGTCCTCGAAGGCGTCGCCGACGGACAGGTGCAGCTGTCGGGGCCGATGCTCGCCGACGGCTATGTGGGCAGTCCCGACACAGACGCGGCCGACGATCGCGGCCGATTCGTGGACGGCTGGTTCCATACCGGCGACCGATTCCACCGTGATGAAGCCGGAGCCTATCACCTGCGGTGAGCCACCGTGCTGACTGGGACCGAGGTCTGTCATCCGGTTCGATCGTTGGGACCGGCTCCAACTGGCTGTCACCGCTTACGGCAACGTCGGCACCGTACGCAAGGCCTATTTTCACCGAGTTGCCACTAGACCGTAATGCGTCACCTGCGAATCGCCGTCCTCAACGCGGCCCATCAGGACAAGAACACGACGCGGAACTTCCGGCGCGAACTCGACGCCTCGCTGTCGGAGTTCGACGCCACCGACGGGGCGGTCCCCGACGGCTTCGACTACGATGGGGCCGTGGTCACCGGCTCCCGGTCGTCGGTCTACTGGGACGAGGAGTGGATACAGTCCGTCAAGACGTGGGTCGACGAGGCGATCGATCGCGACATTCCCTTCCTCGGGATCTGCTGGGGCCATCAGCTGCTGGCTGACGTCCTCGGGGGCACCGTCGACGACATGGGCGTCTACGAGGTCGGCTACAGCGAGATCGAACACACGGGCGAGTCACGCCTCTTCGAGGGGATCGACGAGACCTTCACTGCCTTTACGAGCCACTCCGACGCGGTCACTGAGCTCCCGTCGGGTGCCGAATCCCTCGCCGAAAACGAGTACTCGAACCACGGCTTCCGTAAAGACCGGGTCTTCGGCGTCCAGTTCCACCCCGAGTACGACACTAAGACCGCCCGCGATCTCGTCCACCGGAAGGACCTCGCCGACGATCGGCTCGAGTCGATCCTCGCCGAGATCACCGAAGCGAACTATCAGCGATCCTGCGAGGCGAAACTGGTCTTCGAGAACTTCCTCGAGTTCGTCCGTGAGGTGATGGGGAGAGACGGGACCACCGAGGCTACGAGTCACGACGCGACGGCGGAAGCCAGCGGCTCCGACTGACGCCTATTTCCGTTCGCTCGAGACGAGTACTGCTGTCTGGTCGTGGGTCGCACCGTCGAAGCGAGTCACCCGAGTCGCGCACTGAAAACGTAGCCGTGAGCGATGACCTCGAAAACCGAATCGTAGTTAGTCCGCAGCGATATCGACCTTCGCTTCGTCCGCTTTCCCAATCGCTTCGACGATAAGTTCAGCGACGTCGACGATTTCGATCTCGTCCTCGTAGCCGCCGGTCTTGCGCCCGTCCTCGTACATCGTCATGCACATCGGACAGGCGACGACGAACTTCTCGACGCCGCTGCCGGCGTCGGTATCCTCGAGTGCCTCACGAATCCGTTCTTCACTGGGTTTGGGCTCTTCTTCGAAGTCCATCCAGAGGCCGCCGCCACCGCCGCCACAACAGAAGGAATTGGCGCGGTTGCGGGGCATTTCGTCGAGTTCACAGCCAGTTGCTGTAATGAGTTCGCGGGGAGCCTCGTACTCGTCGTTGTATCGGCCGAGATGACACGGATCGTGGTAGGTGACCGTGTAATCGAGCTCTGTTCCCGACAGCTCGAGGTGGCCTTCGGAGACGAGTTCCTCGACGGCCTGGGTCCAGTGGAGGACGTCAATTTCGCCGTCGGCGTTCCACTGCTCGTCGTACTCGAAGGGCATCATGGGGTCGTCGGCGAACTCCTCGAAGTCGACCTCGGGATACTCGTTTTTGAAGGTGTTGTAGGAGTGCGGATCGGTACAGACGAGTTTGTCGAACTCGCAGTCCTCCCAAGTCTCGACGTGGTGGCCGGCAAGTTCGATGTAGAGGAACTCCTCGCCGACGCGGCGGATGTCGTTACCGTCGAATTTCTCGTCGTCGAAGAGGATGCCAAAGCTGACGTCGGCTTCCTTCAGAATCGTCGCCAGCGAGCGCGCGACCTGTTTGTTGCGCTCGTCGTAGCTGGGGAAGTCACCGACGTACCAGAGGTAATCGACTTCCTCCTCGCGGGCGTCGGCCACGTCGAACTCGAGGTCGTCGGTCCAGTCGCCGCGATTGCGCGGTGAGTCGCCGAAGGTATTGCCGTTTTGCATGACGTTCTGGAAGACGTCCTGCATGCTCGAGTCGATGTCACCCTGATCGGTGAGCTGGCGGTTGAGCCGGGTGAAGCTCTTGAGGTGTTCGATCTCGACGGGACAGGCGTCCATACAGGCCATACAGGCCATACAGGACTCCATCGTCTCGGCATTGATCACCGAGGTGCCGCCGTCGGCGACGATCGGCTGTTCCTCGCCACCGGCCTCGAGATCCTCGCGATAGGATTTTAGATCGAGGATGACGTTACGCGGATCCAGCGGGCGATCGGAGGCCTTGGCGGGACAGACCGACGAACACCGGCCACACTTGGTACAGGCGTCCTGGTCGAGCAGTTCTTTCCAGGTGAAGTCGTCGATGGACTCGGCGTTGGTCGCGTCCAGGTCCGAGGGGACGTTGGGCAGCCGTTTCCCGGCTTTTTCGTCGCGGGTGACGACGTTCGCAAAGGACGAAAGCATGTGGAACGGCTTGGCGTAGGGGATCCACGCGATGAAGAAGAAGGCGACTAGTGAGTGGGTCCACCACGCGAGCCAGTGGAGGTTCTCGACGTTGAATCCAGCCCCGTTGAGTCCGGCCTGGGCGGGACCCAGCGTCGCCAGCCCGACCGCGTCGAAGCCAAGCGCCATCCCGTAGGCGACGAAGCTGACGACCTCGTGGTCGGGAATCCCGGCGCTGTAGACGCGCAATCCCTCGAGCAGGAAGCCACCGATGCCGAGGGCAAACAGCGTCCAGATGAACAGATCGTCCTCGAGAGAAGTGTGGCGGTCCCAGAGACGGTGATTGCGGACCCAGTAGCGCCGGTAGAGGGCCATCCCGATACCGACGACGAACAGCAGGCCCATCGCATCGACCATGAACTGGTAGGCGAGATAGAAGTCACCGTTCCAAAATGAGAGGCCGAGGAGTTTCTTCGCAGCGTACTCTTCGACCATCAGGATGGAGGTCGCGATAAACAGCGTCAGGAACCCCCAGAGGATAAACGAGTGCATCAACCCGCCGTAGAGGTCCCTGTTGAACTGCTTCTCGTTCGAAAGCACGATCTTGGCCGCGCTTACGATGCGACGCTGGAGATTATCGACTCGAGGGAACGACTCCCCATCACCCTGCGTGTACCGAGCGAACCGTCGGTAGACACCGTA